>Ga0213870_1001615_pt1 | contig 10034 bp, 9 predicted proteins | sample WICALVC2017_Meta_FD_160119 | JGI IMG/M metagenome (GOLD analysis project Ga0213870, IMG submission 160119) | Freshwater microbial communities from subterranean cave lake in Wind Cave National Park, South Dakota, United States - WICALVC2017 | ecosystem: Environmental > Aquatic > Deep subsurface >... | reverse complement strand
CTTCACACCCTGCTCGATCAACGCATCATTTGTGAATGGGCCTATCGCAATGGCCTTGATCGAGTTTAGGATTTCTGTAATATGTTCGTTCTTCTCATAGTTAGTAGCAATTTCAAAGAATGAGTTTACTGAAGATGCGCTCGTAAATACTATGCAATCTATTTTGTTCTTTGCTAGCATGCCAATAAATTCAGACCATTTTTCATGCTCCGCTGGTCTGACATCGTAAACATGCACTTCATCAACCAGCATTCCTAAACCCGTAAGCGCTTTGGCAAGATAGTTTGTAGATGCACTGCTCCTTGGAATGATGATCTTCTTGCCTTTATCCGCCTTGGAAAATAGCTCGATCACGCCATAGGAAGAGTATTTCCTTGGCATCATTGACACTTTAATTTTATAATTTTCCAGTTCTTGCTTTGTGCGTGGGCCAACTGCAATAACCTTTGCAGAATTTATTAGCGATACAGCTTCGTCTATCTTCTGCATCTTATCAAATGCGTCGAACATTATCTTGACAGCATTTGCGCTCATGACCAAAACATAGTCATGTTTTTTTGTCTTGATTAAATCTAGGAACTCGATCATTATTTTTGATTCCCTAGGCACAAGTGATATTGTCGGCAAAGCAATAGCTTTACCTTTGTTGAGTTCAACCATATTCACAAAGTCCTTGGCGCTTTCTTCATCCCTTGTTATTGCTATAACCTTTCCATCAAGCATTTTTTGCGCCCAACCAATCAAGCTTTTCTGCTAAACCTGCCACCTTGCCTATTACTATAACTGCGGGAGGTTTTATGCTACTGCTTTTAACTTTATCAACTACGTTGCTTAGCTTGCCCAGCAGAACCTTCTGATCAGTTGTAGTGCCATTTTCAATTATAGCGATATCTGTATCCCTGCTCATTCCTGCACTAATAAGGTCATCAACGATCTGCTGCAGCCTCCCCATTCCCATCAGAACTACTATGGTATCAACCGCATTTGCAAGTTCCTTCCATCTAACTATCATCTCATCCTTCTGTGCATCCTCATGCCCAGTTACAATTGCAACTGAGGATGAGAGCAATCTATGGGTTAGTGGTATGCCAGCATATGCAGGAGACGCAGTAGCAGATGAAATCCCTGGCACAATTTCAAAGTCAATGCCGTTCTCTTTCAAGAACTCAGCTTCTTCGCCTCCCCTGCCGAATATGAACGGGTCACCTCCCTTCAATCTCACAACCTTCTTTCCATCTTTCGCATGTTTAAGCATCAACTGGTTAGTTTCGCCTTGATGGCTGTAATCATCTCCAACACTTCTGCCAACGTAAACCTTCTGCACTTTGCTTGGTATCATATTCAATATGTCATCGCTAACGAGTCTATCGTAAAGCACAATATCAGCATTCTTGATAAGTTCCAATGCTTTAATTGTAAGCAGACCTGCGTCTCCAGGACCGGCGCCAACTATGTACACCTTGCCCTTCACCTTTTATCACCCCATTCCTTTACAGCATCTCTCCACTGCTCTGCAAGTTTCATTGCACCTTTTTGTGTCAGTTCATCTGCAACAACTGTGCCAAGGCTTTCAGCGTTGTCTAATTCATCGCTCTTCTTGACATCTATCCTCTTGCTTCCATCTGCAGAGTAAATGCTAGCGTAAAGAGTAAGTTTATTTTCATTTGCAGTTGCAAGCGCTCCAAGTGGGAATCTACAGCCAGCATTTATGTGAAGCAGTAATGCTCTTTCAGCAGTTATTTCTACTCTTGATTTCCTATCTTCAACAGTCTTCAGCAAATCGATCAAATCAGGATTATCTTCCTTAGAAACAACAGCCATTGCACCCTGTCCTGGCGAAGGAGGAAAGTTTTCGATAGGTAATCTTTCAACAATAACATCGGTAAGCCCTAACCTTGACAACCCAGCTTCTGCCAAAACCAAGGCATCGAATTCTTTCTTCAACATCTTATTCACTCTAGTTTCAACATTGCCTCTGATTGGTTTAACAACAACATCTGGCCTCAACCTCATTATCTGCACTACACGCCTCAAACTGCTGGTGCCAATGACAGACTTGCCTGCAATATCCTTTAACTTTACTTTCTTATCATTTACAAACACATCATTGGGACTTTCGCGCTTTGGTACGCTGGCAATTGTCAATTCTCCTGATAGCTCTGATGGTATATCCTTGAGGCTGTGCACGGCAAAATCAACCCTGCCATCACGAACTGCAGCATCGATCTCCTTTTCAAAAATTCCCTTGCGGTCTATTGTATACAAAGGTCTTGCATCGGTATCACCCTTTGTCTTTATTGTGAAAACTTCAAACTCCAGATCAGGGTTCACTTTTTTTAATGAATCTAGTACCAGTTGTGTTTGTACAAGTGACAACTTGCTAGCTCTTGTTCCAACTTTTAACTTCAATCTTTCACCTTCTTCAATGCACCTTCAAAACTTTCTATTGCTTTTTTAACATCATCATCGTTATGTGAATAACTAACAAAACAGGTTTCGAATTGTGATGGTGGCACAAATACACCTTCTTCCAGCAGGTGATCAAATAGTTTTTTGAATAACTTGGTATCTGATCTCTTCGCACTTTCATAATCTCTAACAGTTGCATCTGTAAAGAATATCTGAAACATCGAGCCAAGAGAATTTACAGTAGCCTCAAATTTTAAGCTACGCAAACTATCCTTTATTCCCTTCACAATCCCATCACACATCCTGCTAATTTTTGAGTACAATGAATTCTTGTTATTCAAAAGAATCTTCAGAGTTGCTATGGAAGCTGCTACTGAAATCGGATTACCAGCAAATGTGCTTGCTTGATAGACCCTGCCTGTAGGAGTGAGATGCTCCATAACCTCTTTCCTTCCAGCAATTGCAGCAATTGGGAAACCATTTGCAAGAGCTTTTGCAAATGTAGCTATGTCTGGCATTACATTGTAATACTCTTGTGCACCTCCTAACGCAAGCCTGAAACCTGTAACTACCTCATCAAATATGAGAAGGACATTGTTCTGCTGTGTTATCTTCCTAACATCGTTCAAAAACCCTTTCTCTGGGAGTATCAGACCCATGTTGGCAATCACAGGTTCGATGATCACAGCAGCTATGCCGTTGTTTTCAATCGCACTTTCCAGTGCACTGGGATCGTTGTAAGGAACTACCAATGTATTTTCTGCTATGCCATCAACCATGCCCTCTGAAATTGGTATACCCTGGTGTGCAGCTCCAGAACCAGCTTTGACCAGAACGTAATCATGCGCTCCATGATAACAACCTTCGAACTTGATTATCTTCTTCTGTTTTGTATAGGCCCTTGCAAGTCTAATTGCATGCATTGTAGCCTCTGTTCCTGTGTTAACAAGCCTTACCATCTCTGCACACGGGACGCACCTTCCGATTAGTTCAGCAAGTTCAACTTCTCCCTCAGTAGGTATACAGAACAAGCTTCCTTTACTCAATTGTGATTTAACAGAATTCATGACAGGCTTGTAATTGTGACCCAGAATTAATGCACCATATCCCATGCAGTAATCTATGTATGCATTCTTGTCAACATCGAATATCTTGCTTCCATTTGCCTTTGATGCAAAGAACGGATAAGGTTCGTAAAACCTGACAGGACTGTTGACTCCTCCAGGGATTAGATCTTTTGCTCTGGAGAATAACCTCTTGGATTTACTCATCATTGCTGATCTTCGATGTTAAAGTTATAATTGTATCGAACTTGCAACAAGTATTAATTAGCTATCTCGATGGTATCTGAATCGTAATGGTTGATTCTTATGGCATTATCTTTGCTCTGCTAGCAGCTGTAGGGTGGGGCACCTACTTTGTACCTGTAAAGAAGATCGGCCTGAACAATGCATTTCAAATACAGGGTGGAATCGGCATAGGCGCAATAATATTCGCGCTTGTAGCGCTTCCATTCTACGGTTCCCCAACTATAGACATCTATGGCATATCTGCAGGAGCGATCTGGGTCACTGCAAGTGTGATCAGTATCTATGCAATCAAGTACATTGGCTTAGCAAGAGCTATACCTGTAGATGGCAGCATAATAATTATCACATCTTTTCTATGGGGTTTGCTGTTCTTCAACGAGCAGGTAGCCTCCTTGCTTTATGCGATAACTGGCATAGCATTGCTTGTGTTGGGCATGCCATTAATCACAGTAGGAGAGAAAAATAACGGAAACAAAAAAGGCTACATCCTTGCAATTGTTGCTGGACTTTTGTGGGGCGCTGTATTTGTCCCACTAAAATTGGCCAGCACATTAGAATCAACTTTCTTCTCTATGGCATTTGGTGTATTTGCATTTAGCATCGCACTTTTACTCGCCGCAAGGAAGTTCATGTTACGAGAAACCGTTATAGGTGCTGTTGCTGGTGCTGGATGGAACGCAGCAAATCTAACTAGTTTCATAGCAATTGCATCACTTGGTCTGGCAATAGGCTATCCTTTAACACAGGTGGCAATTCTTATCTCCGTATTCTGGGGTCTGCTATACTTCAAGGAAGTTGCGCAGAAAAAGAGCAGTTTGGCAATCTATGGAGGAGCAGCTGCAATTTTGATTGGTGCAGCATTTCTCGCTTTTAGCTCTAAATAATTATCTTGCCAAAAACTTTGCTGCCTGCTTTGCAAAATAGGTTATGATCAGATCTGCTCCAGCTCTCTTTATCGCAGTAAGTAACTCGTGAATAACCGCGTCCTCATCTATCCATCCCTGCCTTCCTGCTGCTTTAACCAACGCATATTCCCCAGATACACTATAGGCAGCAACTGGAATGTTAAAGAGCTTTTTTGCAATGTAGATAAGATCAAGGTAAGCAATTGCAGGCTTCACCATGACAATATCAGCGCCTTCATTTATGTCAAGTTCAATCTCGCGCATAGCTTCATTTGGATTTGTGTATGATAACTGGTAACTCTTCCTGTCCCCAAACTTGGGTGCTGAATGTGCCGCGTCTCTAAACGGTGTATAAAGCGGTGATGCGTGCTTCGCAGAGTAAGACATTACAGCAACTTCATTGAATCCATTGCTGTCCAATCCCTCCCTAATTGCTTTAACTTGACCGTCCATCATTGCAGATGGAGCAACCATATCTGCGCCAGCTCTCGCATGACTGACAGCTATCTTTGCAAGTGTTTCTATACTCCTATCATTATCTATCGTGCCATCATTCACCAAGCCACAGTGTCCTGCTGTTGTGTATTGACACAAACACACATCAGTAACTATTGCCAGTTGATCACCAACTTCCTTTCTCATCAATGAAACTGCTCTCTGCACTATGCCATTGTCATCAAATGCAGACGTTCCATGCTCGTCCTTCTTGCTTGGTATGCCAAAAACAATCACAGCTGGTATGCCAAGTGATGTTATATCCTTTACTTCGCCAGCAAGATGCTCCAATGGCAACCGCATCATTCCTGGCATTGAGTTTATGCTCTCTGGCTTCTGTATGCCTTCTTGCACAAAAACAGGACAGATAAGATCGCTAACCGAAAGACGAACTTCTTGCAACAGCTCACGAACCTTTGCATTTCTTCTTAATCTTCGCAACCTTACCTTGGGGAAAGAATTATCGCTCATACTTGAATAACTTTGAAACAACCTTCATAAGTTCCTTATCCCCATCTTCTGATGCCTTTCTTAATGTGTCCATTGGGTTTGATAATATGCCCTCTACAATTGCATGGCTCAACTGCTCGATGACCTTCTTCTGCTCTCCATCAAGATCGCCTAGCATATGCAATGCCTTTCCCAGCTCTCTCTCCCTTATCAAGTCGACCTTCTTGAACAGCGAATCTACAACTGGCTCTGCTTCTAACCTCTTCATCCTAGCCTCAACAGAATAAACCTCGTCCTCTATTATCCTTTCTGCGTCCTTAACTTCATGCATTCTCGCCCTGAGGTTCTTTTCTACCAGTGCTGAAACCTCGTCTATGTTAATCAGTTTCACACCTTTTAGAGTGGTAACCTTCTCTTCGACTGTTCTTGGGTTTGAGAGATCAACAATTACCATACCACTCTTTCTGTTCTGCATTGCCTCTTTCGCTCTATCAAATGTAATCAGATAGTATGGTGCAGTTGTTGCGACGAACAAGGCATCTACTCTCTTAAGAATCTCCAATGCTTTTTCAAATGCAATAGGCTCTCCTCCAGCAGTTTCTGAAAATGACTTTGCCCTTTCAAAAGTTCTGCTGGTAACCATGAACGTGATTTCTCTCTTCTTTAACGCCTTGGCGACCAAACTTGCGGCTTCTCCAGATCCTATCAACAGTATAGTCTTGCCCTTCAAACCATGCACATATTCTTCGGCAAGTTTCACTGCCATCGAGCCGTATGATACTGTTCCCTTGTTTATTCCAGTGCTGCTTCTAACCTTGCTTCCAACTCTTATTGCTTTATCAAAGAGCACGCCTAGGTGCTGGCCAGCATATTTGTTCCTCTTTGCGACATCAAATGCACGCTTCACTTGACCAAGTATTTGATCCTCTCCTATAACTAAAGAATCAAGACCAGACGCTAGCTTTAGCAAATGCGAAACGACATCCTTGCCAACGCTTAGCTCCAAATGATCTTTGAAAATGTCAGGACTCAAACCAGTGCTCTTTGCCCATGACTCTATCAATTTCTTGTAATCAACATTATCACATGCGGCATAAACCTCAACTCTATTGCATGTCTGCAAAATAACACATTCCCTAACGGAGTCGCTCTCCATAAGTAGCTTGTAGGCAGATTCAAGGTCCTTGAAGTTGAACTTCTCTAACATGTGTATAGGAGCATTCCTATACGTTATCCTCACATTTATCACGTTCAGTTTGTTCACGCCCATCCTTCCAGTATCTCCATGGCCGCACTTTTAGCATCCTCAAACTTCTTGTTCTTGATAAAGTTTTTGATCTTGCTGTCTTTTATTACCGTGTAAAGGAACTTCTTTCTGGAATCTGGATCCTTCAAACTATTCCTAGCAGCACTCCTAGCAAAGCTTGCAAGTTTGATGTAATCAACATCCTCCTTCTTGATCAACCGCTTTAGCACCCTTTCAACCCTGATCCTTAATAGTCTGGCCATTGCTGGGCTCCTTCCCTTGGTAGATATTGCTATGAAGATCGTATCGTCAATGTTTATCACTGCAGGGTGAATGAAGTCGCTTACAGATGGATCATCTGCAGCATAAGCAAATGCACCTATCTGCTTTGCCTTCTGCACCAGTTTTCTATTCAATTCGCGATCGTTGGTTGCTGCCAGAATCAGAAATGGTTTCTCGAACCTGTCAAGCACACTAGCGTCCTTTAAAATGGTCTTTACAATATCGATCTTGCCTTCTTCTGCAAGGCCAAGCAGGAACTTGTTGAGTCTGTTGCTAACCACAATGATTTTACAGTTCTGACCAAGAAGTGACTTCACCTTTCTCGTCCCTTCAGTACCCCCGCCAACCACAATGACCAGTTTCCCAGCAATGTTCAGGTCAATTATCAAACTATACACCGAGGTGAGTTAGCGTGTGTTTGTATCGTATTTATAGATTACATAAATTTCACCAAATTCATCCTCAGTTAAAGTTTTAAACCTCATTAATATAACTTGCAGTAGTTATGGTCGACCTTGACGATACCGATAAAGCCATTATTAACTTGATACAGTGGGACTTTCCTTTAGTTACCAGACCATTTGCGGAAATTGGAAAGCGGTTGAACATAAGTGAAGACGAGGCAATGAGGCGCATCAAAGCAATAAAGGAAACCGGCATAATAAGGCAGATCAATGCAATATTTGATACCAGAAGGTTGAGTTACAAAAGTGCTTTGATCGCAATGAGCATAAAGCCTGAAAAATTGGAATATGTTGCAAATGAAATAAACAAGCATCTAGGTGTGAGTCACAATTACGAGCGAGATCATGAATACAATCTATGGTTCACGATTGCAGTTCCTCCAGGTGGTAGAATACAGCGCGATCTAGAGAAGTTTGCCAAACTTGATGGCGTTATTAAGTATAGAGTTCTCCCAACGCTCAAACTCTACAAGATAGGTGTAAGGCTTGACATGCTTAATGATGATCCTGAAAACCCGCAACCTACTGACAAGCTAAAGCATGTGGAAAATGTTCCGTTCAATGCTAGCGATGGCGACAAGCAGTTCATAAGAGAGTTGCAAAAAGATATAGAGATAATTCATGAGCCATTTAATGAACCAGCAAAACGATTGGGCATAAGTGTTGATCAATTGTTTGAAAAGGCCAAGTGGTATGAGCGTATAGGTGTCATGAGAAGATTTGCTGCAATACTGAGGCATAGAGATGCTGGCTTCGTTGCAAATGGAATGATAGTCTGGAAGGTTCCTGAAGATAAGATAGATGAAGTTGGAATGAAACTTGCTGAATTCCCACAGGTAAGCCATTGCTATAGAAGACCAGTGTATAATGACTGGCCTTACAGCCTGTTCAGCATGGTACATGCAAGGACAAAGGAATCATGTGAAAAGATCGCAATCGAGATGTCCAAGTACATAGGCATAAAAGACTACAGGATTCTATTCAGTTCAAGAGAATTCAAGAAGGAACGAGTGAAGTATTTCGAAGAAGAATATCAGGAGATTCTGCAGAATTAACTGGGCACCTTCACGTAAAAGTTGTTGTTATACATCTCTTGCACCTGCTCAAACTCTTTTTCATTGAGATACTTTCCATCAGAGATGCCCGCAAAGATTTCAAGCTCCTCAACGCTTGTAACTGTAGGCAATACAGTTGCTATTGCTTTTTCTGAGAGTATGAACTTAATCGCGAGTTCAGTGATATTCCAGTCTTTCGACGCTGCAAATGGTTTTAGATTGTCCACTTTCTTCATCGCTTCCATTATCCACTCGCGTTTTCTGTGACTTCTGTGATCGTTGTTGCCAATTACTGTGTTGGCATTAACTTTGCCAGTTAACACACCAGAAGCATCCGGAACTCTGACCATTATGCCAACATCCATCTCCCGTGCAACGGGGAAGAAGTCCCTTGCCGGATCCTGCTCCAAGATATTGTAAACAGTTTGTATGGCTGTAACATTTCTCTTCTTCATTGCAAGTATGCCTTCATCCTTCCAGCCTATTGCTGGACCCAATGCTGCACCGTAATGCCTTATCTTTCCTTCACTGATCAAATCGTTCAAAAGTCTAAACACACTATCGTTTTGTATTGCATCCATCTTTGGATTGTGCAGGCTGTAAAGATCGATGTAATTAGTTCCCAACCTGTTTAAACTCTGCTCAAGCGCGTATCTAACAAATTCTGGTGTGAATTTTTGCGGTAATTCATTATGACCTATCTGCTCAACATCGCTGTAGATGTCGTAACCGAACTTTGTTGATAGAATAACTTCGTTGTGCATTCCATTGAACGCTTTGGCAATCAGTTTTTCGCTTCGGCCCTTTCCATAAATGTCGGCTGTATCGTAAAATGTTATTCCAAGATCATACGCGCGTTTCAGCATCTTCAACCCTTCATCATCATCGATCTTCTTGCCCCACCAATCTAGGCCAATGCTCCATGCCCCAAAACCAATTTCAGATACCATTATCTTGCTTTTCCCTAACTTTCTGTACTTCATGAAACCAGCCCCTCAATCTCCTGTTTAAGCTCATCAAACTCTTTATCTTGCAATGAAGGTTTATCAAAGCTTGCATTTGCATTAACCTTTATCCAAGATCTGCAACCTGCATACTCTGGCAGAATATCGATTGTCAATGGACTTGTGAGATTGTATGTTTCCACCGCATTCTATAGTCAATAAAATCGTCATTGTAAACATGATATTTTGCAAGTTTGTGAAGAGTTTCCTTGCTGCTTGTCTCTTTTGAAGCAACAACCTTTGCAGCGGATGTTATTGTAACCTTGTCAGCACGTCTGTTAGCAAGTAATTCGTCGAACTTGGCTTTGTAATCTTCCTTCAAGTAATCTTTGGTTTGATGTTCAAATGTTGGGAACAATAGAAACTCTGGACTTTCAACGGAGAAACCGGCATCAAGTATACCACCCTTTCTAA
>Ga0213870_1001614_pt1 | contig 10038 bp, 12 predicted proteins | sample WICALVC2017_Meta_FD_160119 | JGI IMG/M metagenome (GOLD analysis project Ga0213870, IMG submission 160119) | Freshwater microbial communities from subterranean cave lake in Wind Cave National Park, South Dakota, United States - WICALVC2017 | ecosystem: Environmental > Aquatic > Deep subsurface >... | reverse complement strand
GTCAAGAGAATCTTCAGGAGATTTTTGCGTAGACTTTATATTTTCCTCCAAGGCATTTTTTTGTATTTCTAATTCGCCAATCTCTTTTTGAGCCAATTCTTGCAAAGAAGGATCAGAAAGAAGAGATTTGGCTTCTTCGATTTTCTTATCAATATCTTGCAGTTGTACTAGACGATAATCAGTCATAGATATATAGTCTGTCATCCTGAACTTGGTTCAGGATCTTGTTCTTCAGGAATTGAGATGCCGAAATAAATTCGGCATGACAAATAAGTATCTACCTTATTCCTTGTAGCATTTCTCGGAGCGTCTTTGGCTGAGTGTCTTTTTGCTTTTGAATCTCTTTTTTCTTAACTATTCGACTTTGGTATTTAGTCGCAACAGATTGTTTGTCCTGGAATTTTTGGATTCGGGACGCAGTGTCAACAAATCTTTGCTCGCCAGTATAAAAAGGATGGCATTTATAGCACAATTCAACACGAATAGACTCTTGGGTTGAGCCAACAGTAAATGTATTCCCGCATGCACACGTAACACTAGTCTGATAATATTTTGGATGAATATTTGCTTTCATAGTATGGTTATTATACTATTTTTATGGAAATTAAACAAGCTTAGAAACGAGATCTTTTTGAGTCAGGATTTCTTGCTGTCTTGTCTTCATGTTCCGAAGAGTCACCATATTTTTTGAAGCTTCGTCCGTCCCAATAATAATAGCATAAGGAATTCCTTTCTTGTCTGCGTATTTAAGCTGTTTCTCCATCTTGGCATTTTCATCAAGGTAGATTTCTGTGTTAATATTGTTCGAGCGAAGTCGAGAACTAATTTCTATTGATTTTTCCCAAAGGTCGTTATTAAAAACAGTTACAAGAACTTTTGTTGTTGAAGAAAGGGTATCTTGAGGAAATAGGTTAAGCTCATCCATTGCTTCCATGAGCCGGTCAAACCCGAAAGAAAATCCAACTGCCGGAATTTGCTTAGTTGAAAACATTCCAATAAGTTTGTCATATCTTCCGCCTCCGCCCAACGAACCGTATGGGTATGATTCGTCCGTAACTTCTATAATAATACCAGTATAATAGTCAAGACCGCGTGCAAGGGTAGGGGAGAACTCGTATTGAGAGCTTGGAACACCCATTTTTTTAAGATTAGAAAAGATGCCAGTAAGCTTTTCCGTCGGCTTTTTACCATCAATACTAGATAGTATTGATGCCACTTGTTTTTCTGACTGTCCTTTACTCGTGAGTTCTTCTATAACTTTTTTTTTACCAATTTTTTTGAGTTTGTCGATTGCTGCAATTGTATAGTTTGGTAACCCTTTGAAAATCGTACGATCATTGATAAGAATTTTGAAATTTTTAAATCCGAGTTTTTCGTATGCTTTTGCTGCGACAGTGATTATCTCAGCGTCAGAAAATAGAGTAGACGAACCTACAGTATCTATATCGCATTGAAGAAATTCTCTAAATCTACCTTTTTGGGTATTGTCTGCGCGCCAGACTGGTTGGATTTGGTATCTTTTGAATGGCATAGGCAATTCGTTTTGATACTGCGCAACCACGCGGGCTAAGGGAACGGTTTGGTCATAGCGAAGAGCCACTTTTCGATCCCCGCGATCGGTAAATCTGTACATCAGTTTATCTCCTTCCTCGCCATATTTTCCAAGAAGAATTTCCTCGTACTCAAGAGCCGGAGTTTCTAATGGCTCAAAGCCATAGGACTCAAACACATTTTTTAAAATGTCTACGACGTACTGCCTTTTTCTAGCCTCACTCGGCAGAAAATCTCGGAAACCCTTGAGGGTTTGTGGTTTAATACTTGACATAATTATTTACTTATGTTATATTATACATAACGAATTTCCCCCGCCTAAAAAGCGGGGTGATTTTTTTTATTGCCTCATTATTTCCTTTTTTAATTTCTCAAGCGGCATATATTGATTAGCGCTTCTTACAAGTTCTCTTGCCACATGGCCTCGTGCGGACACAATGACAACCTTCTTTTTTACCGATCGTAAATGCTCCACTACTGGCTCGAAATCACTGTCTCCGCTTGCTAAGATCGCTACATCAAATTCTTTTGCTCTTAATACGATATCTATTGCCATTTTAACATCAAAGTTGCCTTTCTGCACCATCTTTTTATTTTTTCTGTCATGTATAACTTTGACTTCGCGAGTAATTACAGTATAGCCGATTTTTTCTAAAGCTCTAAAAAACTTTAATTGTTCTTTTTTTGTTAATATGACAGCCGTATAAAAGTAAACGCCGGTAATTCTTCCTTGACTCTGCCAATAAGATAAAAACTTTTTATAATCAACCCTCCATCCTAGGCTCTTTTGTGAATAAAAAATATTCGCCGCATCAATAAATATCGAAATTCGTTCCTTCTTACGTTTCTTAGCCATAATAATTCTTAGGCAGAAAATCCCGGAAGCCCTTTAAAATTTTAGGTTCAATGTTTTTCATAATTTATAACATAAAATTTTATCTCTTCGAGCCTGAGCGGATTCGACTGAGCGCTCACCGTCGAAGTCCTCAGAGCCGAAGGCCTGAGCCCGCCGAAGGATGAGGGTTTATGGTTTTATCACAATTTCATTATATACCTCTTGCTAAGTTTGGTAAAGAGAGGTAAAATAGTTTCAGTATGAAAACTAATAAACGGGACATAAAAAAAGAATTAAAGGTTTCTCCTGAATTTGACTTTTTCCTTCACACTCCTCTTACAAGGTATGAAGGAAAATATGTGGCTATTTTGGGTAAAAAAGTTGTAGCATCGGGACTATCGGCAAAAGTTGTATGGGATGAAGCATTAAAGAAATACCCCAACCAAATCCCAACCATTGCAAAGCTTCCCAAAAAAGAAACTTTAATTTATAATTTTTGTTAAGAACTAAAAGGTTTTAGCTCAATAATTTGTTTTGGGGAATAGGTGAGTAAGCGCAGGCCCGTTTTTTCTAACACGACTACATCCTCAATTCTAACTCCGCCGAAGCCGGGAATGTAGATTCCCGGTTCGATTGTAAAAACCATGCCCGGTTTCAAAATATCTTTTGATTTTGGGGAAAGACGGGGAGGCTCGTGAACTTCAAGGCCAATTCCATGACCGACGCTATGAGGTATGGTTTTATAGTTTTTTGAAACAATATAATCGCGAGCGACTTTATCGATTTCTTTAGCAGCAATTGATTTGTGATTTACGATTAATGATTTAAGATAATCGATTGCGCGTTTTTGCGCGGAAAGAACTGTTTGGTACATTTTTCTTTGCTTGTCAGTTGCTTTTCCGAAAAAAACTGTTCGAGTCATGTCGGAACAATAATTATTTAATTTAACTCCAAAATCTAACAAAATAAACTGATTGCTAGTTGCTAATTGCTGATTGCTGGTTTGATGATGAGGAATTGCGGAGTTTTTGCCGAAAGCAACAATTGGAGAGAAAGAAATATCAGCCCCATGGTTTTTTATAAAAAATTCTATTTCAAAAGCCAATTCTTTTTCGCTGACACCAAGCTTTATTTTGTTTAAAATATATTTAAACGTTTTATCCCCGAGTTTACAGGCCTTCTCAATCGCAGAAACTTCAGCAGGACTTTTTATAGTTCGCAATTTATCAACACTAAAATGACCCCGAAAAAATTTCTTCGAAATTTCACGGGGCAGGTTTAAATCATTAAAGCAGGAAGAAAGTTTTTTGTGTTCTGCAACAGTAATATCGTGATGTTCAAATCCGACCCGTTTTATATTGTGTTTCTTAGCCAGATTTTTTAGCGCTTTCTCAAATGTACGTTTTGACGATATTTCGATAAGCTCAAAATCTTTAACGTTATTTTTTACCGCCTCAGTGTATCTGCCATCAGTAAGGATGTATTGTTTGTCCATTGCGATAAACAAAAATGCCTCGCGTTCATCTTTGGAAAAGTGAGAAAAACCAGTTAAATAGATGATGTTTGGAACAGAGGAAATTAGAACAGCATTGAATTGGCGCTGATCCATCTCCCTGCGTAGTTTTGATATTCTATTGGTTATATTAATCATGACGAAGTCAAAATGAAAAAGTCAAAACTCAAAAATACAAGTAAAAAGTCAAAAGTTCTATACTTTTTAATTTTGACCTGTGCTTTTGCCTTTTGATTTTTGACTTATCTTGTCGTTGGAGTTATTTTCCCGTTTTCTGTTGAGGGAACTGTTGTTTCGTTTGGTCCAGGAATTTTGGGAAGATCTACTAAGAGAATAATTCTTGAAGCAGCCACCATGTTTTCGTTTTCCGCAAGTGTGAATCCGATAACGATAATATCATCATTCTCTCTTATTTTTGAAAACGAAGAGCGAGCAATACCACCCTCCTTGCTATAGGAAGAAATTTTAGTTGAATTTTGAATATCAGCAATTAGGCTTTTTTTATCTTCTGTTGTAACATTTAACATGAAATTTCTATTATCAATAGAGTCAACTCTTGCATATATAAATTTTGGTAAAGTTAAAACATTCACGAAGCGAGCAAGCAGCCTTCTAGATTCTTTGTTATACAAACCAAGCAAACCCAAGGTAGTTCCTTTTGTAATGTCTGAGATTCCGAATGAGCCCTTTGCAGAAGGGGAGGAGAATTTTGTTAGCTCGTCAACATCTATAAATCTTGTTTTGTTTTGGATATCAGATATGGTAATCTGCGTATTAGAAACATCAGTAACTGTTCCAATAATCCCGCGTTTTTCTACTAATTTTAACTCTGCCACCCGGGAGGCTATATTTTCTATTAACTGGTCTTTAATTTGTTGAGTATCCGAAGTTGTAGTCGGGGTTTGCGCATTAGAAGTAGCAGTAAGTAGTAAGCAGTAAGTAGTAAGCAGTGTTAATATTATGATTGTTTTTTTCATTAAAATTCCTCTGTTGAAAACGTGACAGTTCTAATCGCTTTAACTATTTCTCTATTTGGCCCAATTGCAGCTATTTCTATAATATTTTGGCCATTTTCTATATTAATTGTTGTAGAAAAATCGCCATTTAAAGTTGGAGATATTATTTCTTCGTCACTCCCTGTTAAGATAATAATAGTAGCAATGTTTGTAGTTTTTCCCGAAATTGTTAGAATTTTTTTCTGAACGACCTCTTCGTCTGATGGCTTACTAATTGTTAGAAATATGGATGGTTTTGACGTTGGAGAAGGGGAAATAGCTGAAATAGTTTTTACCTCCTCTGTAGATGGAATAGCTTTTGAATTTTCATAAAAATAAAACGCAATGCCTGCAACCAGAAGACCAACTAGTACTGCAATAAAAGAAAGCAAAGCTTTTTCTCTTCCCATAGTCCAACAGTTTAAAGCAAAAGTGTCCTCTTGTCAAGAAAAAATCACTATGATAGGATGTGTGAACAGTGGATATTTATACTTTAGATAAAAATTCTATAAAGATACATTCTAAACATGCTAATTTTATTGTTGATCCCACAAAGCTTGGCACTAAGGTAAGCTGTGACGCAGTTATTTTACTTAATAACAACAATATCGATTTATCAAAAGTAGCTGATTACAGAATTGTGATAAACGGCCCAGGGGAATACGAGATCAGCGGAGCAAAAGTTTCGTGTATTAAAGCAGATTTAGGATTTATTTATAGCCTTATGGTTGATGGTTTTTCCGTTATTTTAGGGAGTTCTAGTGAAATTCCAAAAATCAAAGACGATACATTTCTTTGTCAAATTGCGATATTAAATGTGGATGATGAGCTTAATTCATCTCTGGTAACAAAGCTCGAGCCTAAAATCATGATCTTATACGGAGAAGACAAAGAAGGTGCAGTAAAAATTTTGGGAAAGGAAAACATACCTCCAATTAAAAAGTTTACTGTAGTAAAAGATAAGTTGCCGGAAGAGATGGAAGTAATAATACTAGGATAAAATCAAAATTCAAAATGCAAAAGTCAAAATTACAATTAAAAAGTAAAAAGTTAAGAACTAAAAACTTTTGAATTTTTACTTGTGCCTTTGATTTTTTACTTTTAACTTTTGACTTAACTTATGGCAACTTTAAAAGTTCCTCCTCATAATGACGAGGCCGAAAGCAGCGTCTTAGGGGCAATACTTATAGATAAAGACGCTATAAGTATTGTTTCGGGGCTGATTTCCGAGAGCGATTTTTACAACCCAGTAAATGGGATTATTTTTAGCGCAATGCTTTCTTTATATGAGGAAGGAAAGCCTATTGATGTTTTAACTCTTGCATCTGCGATAAAGAAAAATAAAACAAAGCAAAAGATTGAATCGTCATATTTGGCTGATTTAGTTAATATGGTTCCAACAGCAGCCAATATCGAACACTATGCTCTTCTTATTAAAGAAGCAGCGACGAAAAGATCGCTTATTAAGATCGGATCAGAAATTGTAGAGACTGCCTTTACAGAAAGTGCAGAGGTGAGTGACCTTTTAAATAAAGCTGAATCTTCGATCTTTTCTATCTCTCAAAAAAACGCTCTTCGAACCTTTGTCCCTCTAAAAGAAACTTTGGCGGAAAGTTTTGATCGAATAGATGAGATTCACAAAAAAGGAGTAGGGTTAAGAGGTGTGAGGACTGGTTTTGTTGATCTTGACAATAAGCTTTCGGGGATGCAAACGTCAAATCTTCTAATCTTAGCATCTCGTCCTGGACAGGGCAAAACTGCGATGATGGTTAATATAGCTCAGTATGTAGCAGTAAATGAGAAGAAGTCGGTTGGTATATTTTCTTTGGAAATGAGTAAAGAAGAGCTAGTTGATAGATTTTTGGTTGGTCAAGCAGATATTGACGCATGGAGGATAAAAACCGGACGACTATCGGAGACTGACTTTACTAAGCTCTCTAACGCAATGGGAGAATTAGCAGAAGCGCCTATTTTTATAGACGATACTCCTGGGATAACTGTATCTGAAATGCGAACAAAGGCAAGAAGGCTGCAGCTTGAGAAGAACATATCGCTTTTGATGGTTGACTACCTTCAGTTGGTTGATCCGGGTAGAAGGTACGATAATAGGGTGCAGGAGGTATCAATTGTTTCCCAGTCGCTTAAGAATTTGGCAAGAGAGTTAAGGATTCCGGTTTTGGCAGTTTCTCAGCTCTCCAGAGCTGTAGAGCATAGAGGTGAAAAAAGGCCCCAGCTTGCAGATTTGCGAGAATCTGGTGCTATAGAGCAAGATGCTGATGTTGTGATGTTTTTGTATCGCCCAGAAGCAGAATTAACTCCAAATATGCAGACCAAACTTTTAATTGCGAAACATAGGAACGGCCCAATGGGGGAGATAGATCTACTTTTCCGCGGAGATAGAATTAAGTTTTATAATGTAGAGAAAAAAAGAGAAGAAGGATAAAATCCTTAGGTTCGAACCTAATCAACACCCGATGTTAGAACTTAAAACTTTTCCCGTCGACTGGATCATCTTTCTGATCGTGGAGTAAACCCTGCTACTTCAGCAACTTTTTTTGGATCTAATCTATAATGAGTTCCTTTACCTTCGTAGAATCCATATCTCTCAATCATAAAAGGCAATAACATAGAGAATGTAATAGTCAGACCATCTTCTAAACAGACAATATCGTAGTCTTCGTTGCCCATTGTGTCATCCTCAAATGGAGATGTTTGATAACCCATCGTCGCTGCACAGTGTCTAGTAAATTTTCTCCCATTATATTCAAAAGTATTAGAAAAAAAAGCACCTTCTGAAGCGTGAAACAAAAAATCCGCCAGCTTCTGATGAGTTAATCCCATTCCCAAAACAGCATCATTATCTTCTGCAAGGACTTGAGCCAACGACTCGTTTTCTCCTAAAAATCCAGCATTAGAAGAAACTCCTGGCCTCATTTGAGCCTCTAACCTATCTATAGGGATACCATTTAAGGAACTTAGGGAACGAATTAAAGAAGTTTCGTTTACTCCAAAAATCTTAAATCCTTCAACTGTAGTCTTTTCCTGTTTTACTGGATCTAAATTTTGACTAAATTTTTCAGTCATATTAATTTTGATGTTATTATAATTGATTTCTGCTAAAAAGTATAATTTATTGGGATTCGTGCGGTGACCCCAAGGGTCGAGCCTCGGAAAAATCTAATTTTCCCGTTTCGTCGTATCTGTACCGATCCCGTATCGGAATTGTATCATCGGAACCGTATCTATAAAACTGATGCTTGACATTACATAACTACCACGCTACAGTGTATGGTAGTTATGCATACTCGAGGAAGCTCGAAGTTGACATCCCAAGAGAGAAAAGAGCTTTTTTTAGATTTGTGCAGGGCTCTTTCGGTTTTGCAGACTCCAAAAGAAGTTGCAGACGCACTCACCGACCTTCTTTCGGCAAAGGAAGTAGAAACTATAGCAAAAAGACTTCAGATTGCAGCTTACCTTGTTGAAGGTAAAGATTATCAGACTATCCGCTCACTACTTAAGGTTGGATTCTCAACTATTGCAAGGGTTAATACGTGGCTTAACCTCTCCGGGGAAGGATTTAAGATTATGCTTTCCCGAAAGAAAAAGCCCGAAAAGACCGATATCGAAGACAGATTCGATCCGTACAGTTGGCACAATATAAAGAGACGATATTCTATGTATTTTTGGCCAGAGTTGCTTTTTGAGGAGTTCATGAAAAGAGCAGATAGGAAGGAGAAAGAAAAGATGCAAAAGATTTTTGAGAAAATGGATCTTAAAAAGAGGCGATTTTCTGGGGAAGAGAATAAGAAGCTATACGATATGTTTTCTTCCGAATTTTCAAAGCCTCGTAAAGCTGGTTAGTGTAATAACTACCACACTACAGTGCGTGGTAGTTATGCAACTAACGGGGAGATTAAAAAAGTCGATCAAGGGTCAGCTTAGTCACCCTGTCTATATATTGTTGAGGAACAGAAGATGTTAATTCACTTAAAAAATCAATAGGATTTCTGCCTTTTTTATCGTTAATATCAAAATAATAGGATGCTAAGTCACGAATCGTAATTGGTTTTCCATCAGGCAAAGATGTTAGCATCATGGATGTCATTAGAAAAATTGCAGACTCTTGATAGTTCTCATTGATTAGCGTATCGCGAATTTGTGAGAGGTTTGGTGGTGCGTCAACATTCCATTCTCTTCTTGCAAACTCTCTTAAGATCTCGGTAGATGCTTCATTTAATCTGTCTAAAAATATACCACCTCGAGACACTATCTTTAGTCCTTCTCTCCCTCCAAATCCTTCAGAGCTTAAAGAGTGAAGAAGCTCATGTGAAAGTGAAAAGTCTTTATCGAAATCTGACATTGTGTGGTTCCTGTCCACATATATTGATCTCTGTCCGTTTGCAGTCGCAATAAATATCGCATCTGCATTTTTTAGGTCTTGGGAAATTGTGGTCTCTATATCTCTCTCCCAAAACTCCTCTCGATGTAAATCGGGGAGGTACTCTTTTATAAAAGTCTCTGCAGTGCTATCAACAGAAGTATTTTTAATAGCTTGAGTTAAAGCCACTTCATATTCTGCAGCTTGTTTAATCATCTCATCTTTGCTAACAAAAAATATCCTGCTTTGTCTTCCACGTTCTTTAATTGTGAGAGGTAAATTGAAAAAATTTGACAAGTATTCTACCCGGAAATATATTTCGAGTCTTTCGAGTTCTGCATGTTGCAGGGAGTCAAGGTTTTCCATACTTGTTGACCATTCAGTAAGTTGTGCCGAGGGAGGGAGTCGGACCCTCACAGCCTTGCGACTAGTAGTTTTTGAGACTACCGCGTATACCATTCCGCCACCTCGGCAAACTTTGAGATTTGAGCTTTGACTTTTGAGCTTTGTTTATTATATACTTTCCTTTATGATACATTCAACTCCGTTCAGTATCATGGTGAGGAGACTCGAACCATGACACTTCAAGAAATTTATGAATTGGGAATTGAGATGGGGATTAAAGCAGACCCCCGGGGCGTTGATGGAGTAAAGAGGGTCCTTGTTCGTTTGAAAAAAGAGTATGAGGAGATGCCCGAAAAAAAGAAGAAATTTTTTGATAAAGAATCTCTTACAAACCCCTATTCCGATACTCGAATTCTTTTTG
>Ga0213870_1001613_pt1 | contig 10043 bp, 8 predicted proteins | sample WICALVC2017_Meta_FD_160119 | JGI IMG/M metagenome (GOLD analysis project Ga0213870, IMG submission 160119) | Freshwater microbial communities from subterranean cave lake in Wind Cave National Park, South Dakota, United States - WICALVC2017 | ecosystem: Environmental > Aquatic > Deep subsurface >... | reverse complement strand
TTCATATACAAAAGATTGGACTCATTAGGTTCAATCCCTTTAAAGATACAGGGGGAGATCAGAGTTTTATCCTTTCTCTTATAGACGGCAACGATACAGGAGTTATAATATCCGGCCTCTATTCACGATCCGGTACAAGATGGTATGCTAAAAGAGTTGTTGAGGGAAAAGGGGTAGACCACGAGTTATCGGAAGAGGAGAAGAAAGCGTTAAAAGAAGCAAAGGGAATATAGTATGGAGAAATTTTTGACCAAAAGAAACATTCAAATCGGGCTTATCGGTCTTGTTATTTTCGCCGTATCTTTTACGTCCTCTTATTTTGCATTTAAAAATTTTGGCCCTCAAAAAAGTACAACAGGGGCACCTTCGGCTATTAGAGAATTGGATGGCCAGGTAGTATTTGATGAGAATTTACCCAAGACCGAAGCCTGTCCTTTAAACGGCCAGCTTTATTCAAAGCAGCAGAAAGATTGGTGGGAAAAACACCGGCCTTTGGGAATTATGATTGAGAATCATGAAGAAACAAGACCCCAATCCGGCTTAAGCCTTGCGGATATTGTCTATGAAGCGGTTGCAGAGGGAGGAATAACAAGGTTTCTCTCAATTTTTTACTGTGAAGATGCGGGGATAATCGGCCCTATTAGATCCGCAAGAACTTATTTTCTGGATTACATTTCCGAATATGGCTCTTCACCGTTATACGTTCATGTCGGAGGAGCAAATCAGCCGGGCCGGGCCGATACCCTTTCTCAAATCGATAGTTACGGTTGGGAAGGCGAAAACGATATAAACCAATTTTCGGTCGGATTTCCGACATTCTGGAGAGATTACAATAGGCTCGGGGGGGCAACCGCGACAGAACACACCATGTACTCGACAACGCAAAAGCTTTGGGAATTTAGCGAAAAAGAGCGAGGATTATCTTCGGAAGATTCGGATGGTACACATTGGAGCGAAGACTTTGTCCCCTATGAGTTTAAGGACGATGCCAAAGTTTCCGAACGAGGAGGCAATCAGACAGTTCATGTAGAATTCTGGTCCCAAGATTCAAGATACTTTGCTGACTGGAAGTATGACAACGTAACCAACGCTTATAAAAGGAATACCGGCGGACAGGCGCATCTTGATAAGAATACAAATAAGCAAATTACGGTTAAGAATGTAGTTTCGCTTTTTATGCAGGAAAGCAGGGCAAACGACGGATATCCGGGCAATCTTCACCTTCTTTATAGAAATAAAGGAAGCGGCCGGGGAGTAGTGTTTATGGACGGAAAGAAAATTGACGTTACGTGGAGAAAGAGCGATAGAACGGGTAGAACTTTGCTTTTTGATAGCAAGGGGTCACCTATAAAGTTTAACAAGGGAAAAATCTGGTTTAGTATCCTGCCTCTTGAGGGGGAAGCAGATGTTCGCTGATCTTATTACAAGCAAAGCAAGAGTTAAATTATTAAACGTGTACCTTACCAAGCCTTCGGAAATGTATCACGTAAGAGAATTGGTTAGAAGAACGGGGGATGAAATAAATGCGGTAAGGCGGGAGCTTGCCTATCTTGAAAAGAAAGGAATCCTACAAAAAGAGCCAAGAGCAAATAGAGTCTATTATTATCTTTCTAAAAATTACCCATTCTATTTTGACCTTTTAAGATTAGGAGCAAAGACTTTTGGGTTGGGCTTTGAGATTCTAAAAAATAGAGTTAAGCTTGGAAAAATAAAGTTTGCTATGCTTTCGGGGAAGTTTGTCAGGGGGATTAAGAAAGAACCCGATCAGGTAGATTGTTTAATTGTCGGTACGGTCGTTCTTCCCGAGCTTGCGCTAATAATAAGGGATGAGGAGAAGAAACTTAATTCGGAAGTAAACTATACGGTTATGACAGAAGATGAGTTTGATTTTAGAAAGAAAAAAAGAGATCCTTTTGTTTTATCCATACTCGCAGGATCAAGAATTATGATTGTTGGGGATGAAGAGAGTATGCTCTCATGAAACCCCGGATTTTACTTTGGTTAATTGTTCTTCTTACATTACTTTCCGTAATAATTAATCTTCCAGGTATACATCCGGACTTAAAATTCAGAAGAGGTTTGGATCTTGAAGGAGGAACGTCAATTACGCTTAAGGCTGATATGTCCGAAGTAGACAGTTCTGCGCGTGACTCGGCGCTCGAGTCTGCAAAAACAGTTATAGAGCAAAGAATAAATATTTTCGGAGTGTCTGAACCAGTTATCCAAACCGCAAAAACCGAAGGTGATTACAGAATAATCGTTGAACTTCCTGGAATTACAAATTTAAGCGAGGCTGTCGAATTGGTTGGAAAAACGGCAAAGCTTGAATTTCGCGAAGTTCAGACGGCAACGACTTCGGCAATTATCTACGATGAAACTATTCCAACAGGCCTTACGGGAGCGGACTTAAAAGATGCACAAGCCTCATTTGATCCAACTACAGGGAGCCCCGTTGTGCTTTTTAGAGTAACGGACGCAAGCCAGAATAAGTTTTTTGAAGCTACACAAAAACTTATTGGCAAGCAAATGGCGATATTTTTAGATAATAATTTTATTTCGGCTCCGGTTGTTCAAGAGGCCATAAGAGATAACGGGCAGATAACGGGAAATTTTACGACGGAGGAAACGCGCGAATTTGCAACTCTTCTTAACGCAGGAGCATTGCCCGTTTCTCTAACCACGCTCCAAACCCAAGTGATCGGCCCAACGCTTGGAGTTGAGTCTCTTAAGAAAAGTCTTTTTGCAGGAATTGTAGGATTTGTAATTATAGTTTTCTTTATGACTGCTTCGTACGGGAGATTAGGAATTCTCGCAAGCGCAGCTCTTCTTCTTTATACGCTTTTTATCCTAAGCATTTTTAAAATTTCATCCCTTACTCCATACGGAATAACACTTACCCTTGCAGGTATTGCGGCATTTATTCTATCAATAGGAATGGCCATCGATGCAAATATATTAATTTTTGAAAGAATGAAGGAGGAATTACGCAAGGGATTGGGCAGAGAGCCGGCAACAGAACTCGGGTTCCAAAGAGCATGGCCTTCAATCAGAGATTCAAATATATCAAGTATTATTACAGCCTTAATACTTATAAATTTTGGGACGAGTATTGTAAAGGGTTTTGCAGTAGTTCTTTTAATCGGAGTTTTAGTTTCTATGTTTTCGGCAATTGTCGTGACAAGAACATTAATAAGACTTGCATATAAATAAAATGAATATTATTGGTAAAAAGAATTTATATTTTTTAATTTCTCTTATTTTTATACTACCCGGTGTTATATCTTTAATTTTGTGGGGGCTTAATTTAGGAATCGATTTTACCGGGGGATCTAGAATGGAATTGCAAATAGCAAATAGCAAATTGCAAATTGTTCAAGAACTATTTAAACAAGAAAATATCGCAATTAGTTCAATACAGCAATCCGGAGATCAAAAAATTCTGGTGAGAACTAAGCCGTTGGATGAAAAAGTTCATCAAAAATTAAAAGAGAGTTTAGAAAAAGAAAAGATACAGGAGTTGAGTTTTCAGACAGTCGGTCCCACAATAGGAGCGGAAACAACACAAAATGCAATTAAAGCTATTTTGTCAGCGTCTATATTGATAGTTCTTTACATAACATGGTCATTTAGAAAAGTTCCAAAGCCTGCAAGCAGTTTGCGGTTTGGAATTTGCGCGATAATTGCTCTTTTGCATGATGTACTAATTGTAGTAGGCGTTTTCTCGGTCTTAGGGCATTTCTTAAATGTAGAAGCTGACAGTCTTTTTGTAACTGCTCTTCTTACAATAATCGGCTTTTCTGTCCACGACACAATTGTTGTTTTCGACAGGATAAGAGAAAATCTATTAAAGTTTGGAAGCAGTAATTTCTCTTCAACAGTTAACGATTCAATTCTTCAGACACTTAACCGTTCGTTAACAACTTCTCTCACTGTTGTTCTTGTTCTTGTCTCGTTGCTTTTATTCGGAGGGGAGAGTGTAAGATGGTTCGTAGTTGCTCTCTTGGTTGGAATAATTTCGGGAACTTACTCATCTATTTTTAACGCCGCCCCGCTCTTGGTTTTGTGGCAGGAATTAAGAAGCAGAACTTAGTGACTGTTTAACGAGTTGGCTTACCATTCCCATATCCGCCTTACTTTTTAATTTTGGAGTTAGAGCTCCCATAACTTTTTCCATGTCTGCAATTGATTTTGCTCCAACTTCCCTTATTGTTTGTTCAACGATGCTTTTAATTTCTTCCTCACTCATTTGTTCGGGCATATAAGTTTTAAGAATTTCCAACTCTTTTGTTTCCTTATCAACCAACTCCTGTCTTCCAGCGGATTCAAAGTGTTCAATTGAGTCTTTTCTTTGTTTTATCTCCCTCTGAATTACAGTTAAAATGTCTTCATCGGTTGCCTGGTATCCTGCTCCGCCCTTCTGAATCTCGTAGTAATTAATCGCAGAGAGGAGAAGTCTTAATACCGAAGTTTTTAACTCGTCCTTTGTGAGCATCGCTTGCTTTAGCTCTTCCTGTAATTTCTTTTTCACGGCAACCTCATTTTATGTGAATATATGGAAATTTGTCAATTTATAGAATATACTCAATAGGAATTTATGAATCTTAAGATTAGCAAGAGTCTTCTTTTTGTACTTCTATTTTCATTACTATTAAGAGTTTTGTGGCTCGACAAAATTCCGACAGGGGTAAGCAATGATGAATTAGATTACATACTAAACGCTAAGACTTTATTTCTAACCGGAAGCGACATAAGCGGAACTTGGAATCCGCTATCTCTAACAACTCCTGGGAGCAGTTTTCCGCAAGCCGAAATTCCGCCTCTTTTAACATTTTTACTAATCGGAATTTTACCCCTTTCTCTTTTTACGTCAAAATTAGTTTATGTATTTTTTGGAGTGGGAATTGTTATCATTTTGTATTTAATCACAAAAAAACTTTTAGGAGAAAAAGAAGCATTTTTTGTAGGTCTTGTTGCTAGTTTTAATCCGTGGCTTATTTACTTTGGAAGAACAGCTTACGACACTCCTATTGCTATTTTGAGCTATCTTCTTGGATTATATAGTCTTATTATATTCAAAGGCTGGAAAATTTTATTAGCATTTCCTTTTTTCTTTATTGCTTTCTACAGCTACTTGGGAACAAAACTAATTTACATCCCGTTTTTACTTATCACAATTTTTTACTCCTGGTATTTTATTAATAAAAAGAAATTTATAAAACAATATTTAACTCTTTTTATTCTATGTTTAGTTCCATTTGTCTACTTTACCTTTTCCGCCTTTACCTCGGAAAGTATACGAACGTCCGAACTTGCAACGCCCTTTATTAGTTCCATAGCAGAAACCACAGATTATGAAAGAAAATTATCTATTCAAAATCCGCTAACTTATATTTTTTCGAATAAATTAACAGTATTCGCGAAAGTGTCGATAGAGAAGTACTTTAACGCTTTTTCCCCAAAGTTTTTATTTATAAATGGTGATGACAAAGGATTATTTTCTCTTTGGATCCACGGAGTCTTTTACTATCTAGACACGCTGTTTGTAATTGCTGGATTAATTGCCTTACTTCAAAGAAATAAGCGTTTGGCGTTTTTAATTTTAAGCCTTATTTTGATTTCTCCTTTGCCCTCCGTACTTAGTAATCTAGGTCAGTCTTATGCAATCAGGTCACAACTTCTTGCGCCCTTTTTGATATTTCTAATAGGACTTGGGATTTATAGTTTAATATATAATTCTAAACTTAAGTTTAGAAAATATATTTTGACTGTTATTTTAGTTTTGTATGGATTCCAGTTTCTAAATTTTGCAAATATTTATTTTTTTAGAAATCCGATCTACAACTCGGAAGCATTTAATTTTAGCTCTCGAGTTCTTTCCAAATATTTATCGCTGCAGGAAGGAAAAGATGTTTTTGTAATTAACGGAACTCCGACAACTCCTCTTAAGCATTATCTTTTTTACACTAACTCCTTAAACAAAAACACCGCGGAGTCTTTAAAGGAGATGTACGCAACAAAAAAGTATGAATTCAACAATATTAAATTTGTAGATTGCAGAAATGCAAACTTAGATTCTGGTTCACTTATAATTTTTGATCCGGGTTCTAAATGTGAGAATGTTCCCTTGCACAACGAGTACTTAACCATTCCTATGCTAAGCGACGGGGGAGAGATATTGAGAATTTTAAATGATCAAACCTGCAGTAAATATAAATTAAATCGATATCCTTATGGATTAAAATTTACAGATTTTAATATTGAGAATTTAAGCGAGAAAGACTTTTGCGAAAAGTTTATAATTAATTTTTTCTAAGCGAACTCTTTAATTTTTTCAAGCAAATGATCGCGTTTGTTTCTTGAAAGGTCTTCATCGGCATATTCAAATAATTTTTGCAGTATTTCTCCAACTTTTGGTCCGGGCTTGATCTTTAAAACTTTCATAACATCACGTCCATCAATTGCCAAATCATTAATTGAAAAGGGAGCGGGGGAAAGTTCTTTTTCAATTCTCTTTTTAAATAGTTTTAATCTCCAGCTTTCCGCTGTCTGTGTTCCTGAGCCGAGCCTGTCTCCAATCCTAAGATCAATCATGTCTTTTACATACGGAATCCCGACTCTTCTTATAAAACGTCTAACAGCCGCGTCTGTTATTCTTTCATCAACCGAAAACATATGCCAACGGACAAGATTTACAACTTTTTCTCTATCTTTTTTTGAAAACTTAAGCCTGTCGCAAATTTCCCTTGCTATTTTGGTTCCCACAATTTCGTGATTGTGAAAAATAACTAATCCCTTCTCATCTTTTCCCGCCACTTTTGGCTTGCCGACATCATGGATTAAAGTTGCAAATCTGACAATCGGATCTTTTGACGGTGTAAATTTTAAGGATAAAAGATTATGAGTAAAGACGTCTTCTGTGTGGTGGCGGCCGGGACGCTCCTGCGAAACACCCTCTCCTTCTAAAAGTTCGGGGATGATATATCGCAAAAGCCCGCAATTTTTAAGAAGAACTACGCCTTCGTAAGGATAATCGCTTGATAAAATTTTTAGCAATTCATCTCTTACTCTTTCTTTTGATATCTCCTGCAAAAGCTTAGCGTCTTTTTGTATTTCCAAAAGAGTTTTATCATAAATTGTAAAATTTAGCTCCGTTGCTAATCTTATGGCGCGCATAAGCCTTAAGGCATCTTCTTTAAAACGTTTTGCTTCTTCGCCTACGGCGCGGATTAATTTTTGTTTAAGATCTTCTTGCCCGCCATAAGGGTCGATAATTTCATAATCTGTGGGTTTACCCTGAGGAGCAGAGCGACGAAGGGCAATTGCATTTATTGTAAAATCGCGTCTTCCTAGATCTTCTTCAATTGTTTTCCCCCAAGAAACTTTGGTGGGATGCCTTCGATCAATATATCCGTGTTCGGTTCTAAAAGTAGTTACCTCTAGAACTCCCGATTCTTTCGTAGGAACACCGACTGTTCCAAAAACATTGTCATAAAATCCCGAAGGATAAAGCTTAAGGATTTCTTGGGGGGTGGCATTTGTTGCAAAATCCCAATCTTTGACTTTTTTTCCAAGAAGTATGTTCCTAACGCATCCGCCAACAAAATATATTTGAAATCCCGCTCCTTCGAATTTCTTATAAATGCTTAAGATCCCCAATGGAAAGACAAATTTCATTCTGCTATAGTAAGTATAGCAAAATAGGCCTCTTTTTATGAAAAGATGGGAAACCCTCAATAAATTGCAAATAGCAAATAGCAAATTGCAAATAGATAAACTCATTAAACTTCTTCTTGAAAACAGAAGTATAAAAACTAAAAAAGAGACTCTGGAGTTTCTTAATCCTAAATTGGAAGATGTAACTGTTCAATCCGTCGGAATAAGCAAGAACGAACTCAAGAGAGCAATTACTAGAATCAAAAAAGCCATTAAAGACAATGAACAAATTGTAGTTTTTGGGGATTATGATGTTGACGGAATTTGCGGGGCTGCAATTCTTTGGGAAACGCTCAACTCTCTAGGAGCAAAAGTTCTTCCTTATATTCCCCATAGGATTGATGAAGGATACGGCATATCGCTTCGCTCAATAGCAAATCTTAAAAAGCAAATATCAAATACTAAATTGATAATAACTGTGGATAACGGAATTGTTGCAAACGAACCGGTCGATTTTGCAAAGAAAAATGGAATAGACGTAATAATTACAGATCATCACGTTCCGGGTAAAAAATTGCCCAGAGCCTTGGCGATAGTACATACTACAAAACTCTGTGGAGCCGCAGTCGGTTATATTCTTTCATTGGCGCTGAGGTCGCTTCGCCAGTCCGCTCCCCGCGCTTTTGACCCCCATCTTGAATTAGCCGCTTTAGCAAGCGTTGCGGATTTAGTCCCCCTTATTGGTCCATCAAGAACGATTACTAAATATGGAATTGAAGCTTTGAGGAAAACAAAAAGAGTCGGTATTTTGGCTCTTCTTGAACAAGCTCGCATATACGCTAATCAAATAGGAACTTATGAGATTGGGCATATTATAGCTCCAAGGATAAACGCTATGGGAAGAATGGAATCGGCCATGGACTCTTTAAGACTATTATGTACCCGAAACAAAGATAGAGCAAAGTTATTAGCTCACAAGCTCTCATTTACAAATGTTGAAAGGCAAAAAACTACAGAGGAGGCGGTCGCGCACGCAATTTCAAATTTCAAATTTCAAATTTCAAATGGCCAAAAATTATTGTTCATTGCGCATGAGTCTTATCAGCAAGGAGTAATAGGATTGGTTGCGAGTAAACTGGTTGAACAATATTATTTGCCCTCAATTGTTATTTCAAAAGGAGAGATTTACTCCAAAGCTTCCGCGCGTTCGATCTCAGGCTTTAATATAATTGAGTTTATTCGTTCTGCTTCGGAATTTTTAGTTGATGCCGGCGGACATCCAATGGCAGCAGGATTTACTGTTGAAACGGCAAAACTTGATATTTTGCAAAAAAAGTTAATTGAACTTGCACAAAAGCAGGTTAAAAAGAAGCTTCTTACCCAGGTTTTAAGAGTTGATTGCGAATTGCCTCTAGAGGTTATCTCATTTGAGCTTTACGAGGCAATTATGAGGCTATACCCTTTTGGCATGGGAAATCCTGTTCCTACATTTGTGAGCAGGAATGTCCTGATTAAAGACATGCGCGTAGTGGGAACAGATGGAAAACATCTCAAGCTAGAAGTGGGAAGTGAGAAGTTAGAAGCTGGAATAAGCGGAATTTGGTTTAGAGGAGGCGAAAGGGTATCGGAATTTCATGTTGGAGATAAAGTTGATTTGGTCTATACAATAGATCAGGACTTGTGGAATGGAAACAAAAAACTTCAGCTTAAAGTAAAAGATCTAAGATTAAAAAATTAAGGTAAGAATCTGCTTATGAAATCGGTGACAACTTTCATAGCTTTGTTTACTCCTGGTTTTGGAGCTACTTGAGTTTCAAAGATTGTTTTTTCCAAAGTTTTTCTTGTGGCCATAGCTGCTCTTACTGCATCTTGGGGTTTAACTCTATATTGAGTGCACAAAGCATGTTCATAACTTGCTACTGCTTCTTCAAGAATATCTTTATCTGGAACAGATCCTAGATGTGCAGCTTCGATAAAGAGGTTTCTCTCATTGTATGCTATGCCGTTTGTATGTATTGTTCTTACCTTTCCTTTGCGTGCCCGCTCGGATATCCTAGTTTGTTCAATCGTTACGGCTGCGGCTATGGAGGGTATGGATCTTTAGATGGATAAGCACCTAAAGGGTGAGTTCTTGGATAAATTTCTTGTCTAATTTCCGGTGATGATGCCATATTTATTTACCTCGATTTTGATGGGAAGATGGCATACCTGCGTGATGCCACATTCTTCTTTGCTCTTCTAAAGTGGGAGCTGAAATTCCATTAGCAGGTTTCTTTTCAGCCTTAACTGATCCTTGCCCTGCAATGCTTCTTGCTTCCCAGCGAACTACGGCGTCTCTAAAAACAGGAGGCAAGCCTCTCAAAGCAGGATCTCTTTGGATCCCTCTTAAA
>Ga0213870_1001612_pt1 | contig 10044 bp, 13 predicted proteins | sample WICALVC2017_Meta_FD_160119 | JGI IMG/M metagenome (GOLD analysis project Ga0213870, IMG submission 160119) | Freshwater microbial communities from subterranean cave lake in Wind Cave National Park, South Dakota, United States - WICALVC2017 | ecosystem: Environmental > Aquatic > Deep subsurface >... | reverse complement strand
ATGGTGGTTTTTTTATCCAAAGTCATTTAACAAAAGAAAGGAGGTGTAACCATGATCCGGGTTGCTGACCGCAGTTCTCCCTTGAGAGAGCTCGAGCGCTTCATTGTGGTAGCGCAGACACATCGGCGCGATACTGGCAGACAGGCGTTCATGCCTGCTTGCCCCATCGACACCGAGTGGCATCGTCTGCTCGAACAGCCCGAAGAGTACCGTATATTTTGCCGCAACGCGGTGGGACAGGACGTACGTCACGTACCCGCAAAGGGCGAGGGCGAGATCGACTGGACGGGGACGTATGAAAAACTCTACGGCTCCCTACCAGAAATCTGGTTTTGCAACACAAGAGGGATTCTCGACAAGTCTCGGCGACGGAAGTACCTCGACACGGGAGTCTTCTACGCTTCGTGGGATTGCAGTCCCTACTAGCCACGGGGCGGAGTCAAAACACAAAACTTGATTCCGTCCTTTCTCTTTAAAGAAAGGACATAAACGATGTCTAAATTTCTGACCATCCTCACATTCGGAACCAGGGATGTTCCGAATATAGACGGATTCCGAAAGTACGTAGAGGAGGTTTCTTCAAACTTCTGCCCATACATCGAACCCTCAATGACAAAAAACAGCACGACCTATACCGTTGTGCGTTCAGATACCGAGGACAAGGAGACTGCCGAGAAGATCATTTTTGCGAGCGGGTATTCTCTCTGTGAGCTCCTGCGAAGCAAAAGAGCTCGATCCGCATCAGAGCGGCGTGTTCCTCTTTTGTGCGAGAATGCTCTTTTTCTGTTCCCACACATTGATGACGCGTTTGGCAAGGAGCTTCTTGGATGGCCCCACTGGGTGCTCAAATGCCGGTATACCCAACTGGGGATACTGTTCGGCAAGTTCTGGAAGAACGCGCACGAGACATCTAAAGACGGGCGAGATCTTCCGGTTCCGCCCTGCCACTTTATCTCTGTACGAGAGAGCGTGCAGGCAAAAGACCCGCAGTTCTTTGAACATGCCGAGTGGCTTCGTCCCGCTCTCGAATCATCGAACGACATTGGACAGAACGTCTTTAATGACATGGCGGACTGTCAAGATGTTACCGATGTAATCGGCGCTTTCTGCGCCGGGCCGACGCAATTGAACTTCGAGCGCGTAAATATTACGATGGTACAGAGTAACTTCTACGCGCAAACGAAGGAATTGGCGGCAAGAGAGCTTGAAGCGCACAAGCGTTGCAACGTCAACTAAAGGAGAAAGATATGCAACTAAACAACGAAACACAAAAACTGCTCGACGAAATCGGGCTCGGATACATCGAGACGATCGCGGACAGAAGAGACACCCTGGCCCTGAGAGTTGCTCGCAACGGCAAACGCATGATTCTCAAGCTGCATAGCGATGGAGGAAGCGAGGAATCTAAGAGCAAGGCAAGCCTCCTTGTGCGTGAAGCGGAAATTCTTTCACAGATTCCGTACCTCACCAACCGCCTCTATGTGGATTACGGAGAGAATAGCGGAATACGCTGGCTTCTAATCCGCGACATTGATGGACAAGAAGTTCACCAGGCGGCAAAACAGGTTCGCGAAAAGATTTCCGCCCAAGAGGAAAGAGTCGCGCATCTGCTGAACCTTCTTCGTAAGGTGTCTGCGTTTTACGACGCGCTGTATGTCGGTGGTTACCTTCATGGTGATGTCCAGCCGGCGCATACCTATCTCGAGTACGATGAAATCACCGTCATCGACTGGGGTCTTGCTAGAAAGATCGACGAGCCCAACCCTTTGTACAAGGGCGGGTTCATATACTTCGTCGCTCCGGAGATTGCGGAGCGTATGCGCTCGGGTGAGACAACCATCGACTACACACCTCGCGCGGAAGTGTATGCTCTTGGCGCAACGCTCTATATGTTCTATACGGGAAACCTCGCTCTCGACTTTGGAATTCCCAAAGCCGACCTGAAACAAGCTCCGATGGAACAGAAACTCCAGCGTGTTGTGGAAAACAGAATCTTCTCATTCAAAGAGATCGGGGCGGACCAACTCCCGGAGCTCGAAGCTCTTCTACGGAAAAGTCTTTTGACCAATCCGGAAGAACGCTTCGAAACCCCATCTCTTCTCCATCAGCACATTCTTGATCTGGGAGGTTCGTAAAACTTCCCATGTTCGCACAAAAAATCAGGGGCAACACAATCGTGTTGCCCCTTTTTCATTGCTCTGTAAGCAGAGTTTCCTCTATGAACTTTGCGATATCTTGCGCCGCGTAGTCGCACCACGGGGGTGCCGCCTCGTACTCATCGCCGGTATGCAAGTCCACAAAGCCGGATTCGCGAAGACCATTACCAACGAGCACGGTAAGGAACCCAACTTCTTTGGCGGTTTGTAAACTCGAAGGGATGTCATCGAACATACAGATCTTATCTGCCGGAATATTGAGTCGTTTGATCGTTGCGATGTACACTTCCCGATGTGGTTTGCGGATGAAGTTGTTATCCTCCACCGTAAATACATCAGTGATACTGTCTTTGAGCCCCAAATGGGAAAGCCCGCGCAAAACGAAAGAACGATTCGAGTTTGAAAAAACATAGAGCGGTACCCGGACAGAGAGACGCTCCAGCACTCCTCGGAGATTCGGCTTCGGAACCATGGTGCTGATATCAAGACCGCTGTAGAGATCTTCATAGAACTCAAGAGGATCAACACCATGGTGCTCCTTCAGACCAAGAATACTCGAAAGATACTCTGTTCTGTACCGATGGAGAAGTTTTTGAACTTCCCTCTCGGGCAGATTGAGCCTCTTCTGCGCGCACGCTCGAAATCGATGCTTGATTTGGCTCTCAATACCGGCGCTGGATGGATAGAGTGTTCCATCAAAGTCAAAGATGATTGCCTCTACTCCATGATTCAGTTTCGATGATTCTCTAGACATGTTGTTGCTCATACCCAATTCTTTCCTTTCTTTTGTTAAAGGATTTTGGATAAAAGAAAACCACCATGGCTCCTTTTTCCGATTGCTACTTTACATCAATTCTATTATTCATGTCAAGTCAAGTCCAGCGAGGACGGCTCGTGCCTTCCTTCCACCATCGTGGTGGAAGTAAAGAGACTCGCTAGAGAGCCCGTCGCTATGGTTGAGTGTTTTTCACACGAAGTGTTTACCATGTGTTTGGACCTAGGCATTGACCAAAAAATCCCAACTGTGTTATCCTAAAGTTGATTCGAACCTGAAGAGGTGGTCGCTCGTGCGAACGTATTTGCTGATCGCGTTATCCTTAGCAGCGCTTCTGCAAATCTGTCGATCGGAAGGATCAGAAAAAGATAAAAGATCGGCAAGGCCCAGTCCTGGATTCTCGACTTATCGTAATAACCGTTTTGGTTTTGAAGTGAGCTATCCCAAAACTTGGAAAGTCCATAAAGCCGACAATGGCGATGGTATGACTACTCGTTCTGACAACCGCGAATGGCGAGTATTTTCAGAGCTAGTTCGCGACGATGGAGACGAAGAAATACTCAGTTCAAAGCGTATCCTAGACCTCCTCGAACATTCGGTAAAACCGTACATCCAGCCATCCGAGATCAAAAGGACCAAAACGATCATGGTAAATGATCGCTACCGCAGGACCCGACGGGAGGGAGTTATCGGCTACTACCGGAAGAACGGTAACGATATCATCCACATGGTAACCAAGGACGACCAGTTGTTTTACCAGGCGATCGCAACGAACATGGATGAGGAGACCGTGCTCAAACTACTCAAGTCGTACGCGATCACGCGAGGCGGCGAAAAACAATGAGGCACTAGCGCACAAAACGCTCGCTGACGAGCCCGCAAGGGCTCTTTTTTTATGTTCAGAATGGCTCGGTGGTCAACTGTTTGTCGGTCCAATAGATCAGCTCTTTGTTGATTTCGTCAACAAAGGCAGCTTTTGGAAAACTGGTTGTACCAGCGGGCAGAACGGTAACGGTCGCAGTTTGACCGTTAGTCGCATCCCAAGAATCAATCGTAAGTAAACCCGTCTCACTGTGACCGTAGATTAGCTTATCGCCAGACCAATTAAGGAGACGGTCTATCTCAATCTCCGCGACTCGATTCTGAGTTAGATCGGCGGTGGTAAGCGCATACAAACCATCGGTGGCATTGAAAACAATATAGCTGCTATCTTCCGAAACTGATAACCTACCAACATCCTCAACCAATACCGAGTTTGCTCCGCTTGTCCGGTTGAGCGCCTTGAGGCGAGTCTGGCCGTTTGAGTCGGTCGCCGTAAAGATGAGGTTTTGTTTAGTCAGCGCCAGTGGTTGTGCTCTTTCCTCTTCGACCTGTCCGATCGTCTTCTGATCCTTGCCATCGGCGCTACTCGTTGAAAAGAAAAAGGTGCCTTGGGTGGATTTGCCAAAAATCACGAGCAGTTCAGAATCTGGTACCCAGGTTACCCCTAATACCCGATCCCCAAATTTTGTGAGGACCTTACTTTCGATAATGTCAAATAGCACATATTCACGAGTAGTACCTCGCTCAAGCTGAAGAATTACCAGTCGCTCGTTCTTTGGTGATGGAATTATTGAAACAATCCTATCACCACTGCTACTCGGAACATCAATCGGTGAGAATGATCGGTCTTTAAATCGGTACATGGAAAGCCGAAGCCCATCAGCAAAAAATAACCGACCCCCAATCACTACTGGGGGCACCGTGCTAGCTTGGTCGGCGATTAGCGATGACGGCGCCGTAGACCGAGCTATAGGTTGCGATGGTGACGGTCGGCGAGTACGGGACACAACCAACGCCACCGCAGCGGCAACCAGCAGAAAACCTCCAAGGCCGATTAAGATGGTTCGAGTATTTGGCAGTTGCATATTCTCCTTCTATCTTATCAAACTATAACTTTGACAACACCTTACGCATAAACCGTTCGCCAGGATCAGACCGGTGCACATCCGTTCGTCTACCGGCGGCGATTGCTCGGCGATCCGCATCACCATGGCCAATTACGTCTTCTTTCGCGATGTGATACTTACCCATAAGGTACTTAACGAGTTTAACATTTGCCTCGATTTGGGCGTCGGTTTCATGGAATGCTACATTGCTGTGTTCGAAGTGCCCTTCATTCTCAATCGAAATACTAATGCCGCCATCGGGAACGGTATTGTAGTGTTCTGCGCCGGCGGCTTGCTTGGTCTCCGGCAGGAACTGGTAAATCTTACCGTCCCGGGCAATTACGAACTGAACATATTTATTATTATTCGAATTGCCGTCGCTCGATATGTTCTTGAAGTACTGCCAGGCCTCATCAACATTCAAAATATCCCGGTCACCTTGCAGCGCCAGATAATGCAGAATGATTACCCTCGGTACATCGTAGCTTTGATTCATCTCCGCCGTGATCGGCAAGGCCTTTGCGATACAGAATTCGCAGATCCCCTTATCAGCTGGCAGATGGGCGATGCCAAACGTCTGTAGGCAGGGAGCAAGCACCTCGTTCATGGTTTTTGTCACGGTTTGCGCCCAGCGATCGGCATCTCCGGTAAGGTAAATCTCAGCAATCGCGCTGACCGTGATTCGCCCTTTATTAAAATAATTAATTCTCAGTTTAAGACCAAGCCCTCGAAATCCTTCTGCCCAGCTCGGAAACTTAGTGTGCCCCTCAACTTCTCCGGTGAGTTGCACGCCCTTGCTCCGAGCTTCTTCGAGTTCGTCTGGATTAACAATTTTTACATTACCAGGGTTGCGCGCCTTGCGGGTAATATGGGCAGCTCGGTTCCGGACGAATGAGGACTCTGCATTAAAGATACCAATCATGAGCGCCGGATTGATAGAGAATTCACTCGCTGCTTGGGCGATCTGCGCGCCAGTGGCATCGAAGCGAGTCTCATCAGCTGGCAAACCCTCAAGCGCTTTATAGGCATCCTTCTTTGTTAAATACTGTTCAATCTGCTGGGAGGTAACCGAGTTTGCATTAGCCAGCTCAGTACATTGGTTTGGGCTCGTGCCTGTGACAAACGCCAAATCACTGGGGCGTTCTCCCCCACCACCACTGATTAATACCCCTGCAAAAAGAGCTCCAACGGTAAGGAGCAGTATAATTAAAGCAAAGGCGATAATAACGACCTTCCCCATCCTACTTAATCATATCAGAACGAGGTACAATGGAGTAATGGGGAAACTTGGTTCAATTATCGGTTTCAGCGTACTCTTCCTTATGTTTTTTACAGTCGTTGGATCGGCGTCGGTGGTTGGCTTGCGCGGCGGGGAAAATCAGGCTGATCCAGGGTCGGTGGGGGACACGGCCTCGTTTGGTCGAGTACTGGCATCTCAGGAAGGAGCCGCAGCGCTGGCTGAAAAGATTGCCACAGATGTTAACGGCGCAGAAGAAGGGGATGCCTACGAAGTCTACGAGAAACTCGTGATTGAGCACTACCACTCGGCGATCTGTGCAGCCTGCAATGTGTTCGTCATCGTGGTAATGCGCGAGAGCGGTGCTGACCCAAATTTTCCTAAAGAAATTGCGAAGAAGCAGTACGATGCGCTCGTGGATGATTCAGATAAGTACCAAACTTTTTCAATCGGCACACACCGATCTGATTGCCGTTCAATCGGTGTCGATACGCCAAAACGCGGCGATCTTTTATACAGAATCGAAACAGGAAAACCAAGCCACACCGGGGTGTACCTGGGTCAAGACAATGGCAACCACCGTATTGCCCAATCATCTATTGGCAGAAACGCCTATACCCCAAAGATCGTAACCCGTCAGAACATAGGTTTCGAATGTGGTGCTCGACTGAAGGGTCTCGCGCCACCCGCCGCTCAGCCTCAAACATCAAAAGCGATTTCAGCTCAATAGCCCTCGGGCGTTTGTAAAACCAATTCCGACCCCCAAAACCGACCTCACAGGTCGGTTTTGGGGTCTATGCATACCAGGAGCGTAACCTGTCAACCGCTCCTGGAGCGACTGAACAGGCTGGATACTCTTCTCGATCTATCTTCTTATCCTGAATCGTCCAGGCTCTACCACGGTGACCGCTCCTTCCAAAGATTCAAGATCAATAGAACTAAAAAATGTTTGTAAGAGTCTATGGATTTGCACCATCGTAAATTGGTTGGGTATCCGAATGATTACCACTCCGCCGTGCGAACCCTTTGGGAACAAGAATGGGTTGCCGAACCCGAGATCACGGGTTATAAGAACGGCTTTTTGCGCGGTGGAAAACTTAATAATAGTTTCGTCTGGTGCACTTTCCAGGCCAACGTCGCGCGCGTGCCATGTTTGACCAAATTGTTCGAGCAGTTCTTTGGTCGAGTATGGCAGATTCGCGTCAACAACAAATTTCATGCCCTGACAGGTTTTAAGAGTTTAACGCGCTCACCTTTCACAAACGAGGATGCGTATTTTACTGCTGCAAGAATATCTTCTTTACTTAAGCCATACTCTTTTTTGATTTCTTCATTGGCCATTCCAGCCGCAACGAATCCGAGCACTTCATCCGCGGTAATTCGGGTGCCTTTGATAATTGGTTGTCCAAACCTGATTGTAGGATCAACAACGATCCGCGGCGCAATTTCTTTCATAGCTCTACCCTACCACCCCCCTTGACTTCTGTCAATTTTGGTGGTATCTTTGGGGTGCCTTGAAAGGAGGCGCCACCTTGAAAATTCGAAAAGTTCGAAGCGGCTTTACGTTGATCGAGCTGCTGGTTGTCATTGCCATCATTGCCATTTTGGCAGCAATTCTGTTCCCGGTGTTCGGCAGAGCGCGGGATAAAGCGCGTCAGGCTGGATGTATGTCCAACCTAAAACAGTTCGGCACGGCCTTCGGCATGTACGCCCAAGATTACGATGGGACATTCCCAACCCCGGGCGGTCAGCGCATGAATGGCGCGCCACAGGGCGGTTGTGCTTTTCCTGACAATGGCTGGATCCAGTCGGGTGGGCCGGGGCTTAACCAAGACATCGGAGGGCTTTACCCTTACATCAAGTCTCGCGGAAACGGTGGCAGCAACGTTTGGAGTTGTCCGAATGCCATTGCCGGCCAGAATAACCAATTCTCGCCTGGCCAGAATTACTCCATGAACGACTACGTCCGGCAACAGCATCCGGGACAGCAATTTACAGCTGTGCCCTGCAGCGCCAATGTGCCAGGGTTTTTCCGGGGTGTTGTGGATGCGCAGATGACGAGTCCTGCGGAGCTCATTGTTCTATCCGAAGTGGCTCAGCGGACAACAGGTTCGGTGGCTCGCAATTGTTCGCCCTTTTTCTCTTTGGGTGCGCAATCAGTCAGCCCACCGCTTCCCGTCAATGCGCCCCAGACCTATCATGCCGGCAGTTCAAACTTTCTTTTTGCCGACGGTCACGTCAAGGCAATGAACCCCAAGATCACGTGGCATCGGTCGGTTGGGACACAGGTTTGCCTGTTCAACCGGGATCTCTGTGTCGCCTACCAAATTCTTCCCAGTGGTGCTGGTAGCGCCGATGATTACTGGAACCCAAAAATCGGAGGGAGCGTGTATCCATGAGAAAAATGGGAAGGGTGATAATCTTGCTGGCTCTGGCGGCGCTTGCGCTGGTGCTGGTTATGAATTTAGCTGTCCCTGCCAAAAAGCAGCCAATCACAACAACCATTGCGCTGGCCGAAGAGCCTTGGTATTCCGACGATTTGTTGAACGTTGTCTCAAGAACCAAGGAGGAGTTGGTCTTTCGCGAAAGCGACGGAGCTCAACTCAAGGTCGGCCAAGCTTATGATCTTAAGTTATGGCCGACAGTTGGCGATCATACCGCGATCACAAGTATCTCGGTGGTGATCATTGAGAAGCGATTCGAGCAGAACAGTTGGCATGTTCGGATCAAAGATTTCAAGCCACTTAATCCCTACCGGGGCTGGGTGATCAACCATTTCGAGGCGGAGTGAAACAAGTTGTTTCCCCGCCTTTTTCTTTTGTTCGAAAAACTCTATGATAGAAATGAGATGAGGAATTTTTTGATTAGGGTTTTCAGTGTTATAACCTTTATAGCTTTTTTGTTTGGCGTTATTGCTTTTGCCTCTGATCATTTACGCGAAGATACTACTACTCTTTCTGGGGTTTATGATCATTTTATTATTTGTGACCAAGATCTGACTGCTCACTATATTACCAATCGCTACGTTACTTTTTCCTTCAATAACCACTCTACTTCCTATATCATTACTTCTTCTGCATATGAACAACTCTCAGAGCCAGACTGTCTTGGGGGTACAGTAGTTAGAACTACGCCAACTGTAGCCCCCGCTCAGACCGGCAACTTAACGGTAAGGCTTTGGCAGAACAATCCAATCGACACCACCCCACCCACCCAATCTAACATCACCGCCGGTAGTATCACCCAAACCGCTGCCACCATTACCTGGACCACCAACGAATCTGCCACCCATACCATTAAATACGGCACCACTTCTGGCTCTTATGACTCCTACCCCAATACCAAGGCTGCTGGATCAGGGACATCAGCGTCCGGAGCGCCGTAGGATGAATGTTCGATCTTGCAGTTAAGTCTTAGCTGTAAAACCTACATATAGATGCGATCGCACCTATTTGTAGGTTTTTTGGAAGTAAGGCAGCTGGGTTGGGGAACCTCGGCCAGTGGGGCGCTGTAGAATCTATCTCTGTATTTGGGAACTTAAATATCAACCGTGATCTCCGCCGAGTACCCTTGCAACCCTTCCTCTATCTTCAAATCGTGATAGGTAACCGCCTTGATTTCAGTGGCAAAGCCGTTGACGCGAGCGCCACTCACGTGAGCAGTCACATGACTATCGTCAAGTTCGTCAATTTTAAATTTGTCCAAGTAAACATTTTCGATGTCCGTAATCCCCAAAAGTTCAGTGAGCCATTCAACCAGCAGTGATTCGGTGTCCATTGCCTTGACAGAGAGCTCGTGGATAAACTCGCCGTCTCGCGTGAGCGTTTTTGGATCTGGCGCCATTACCGCAAACATCCCGGCAGCGGCAGACACAAAGAGTTCCGGCAAGGTCTTGCCGGTAGCGCGAATCGTCATGGTTATAATAAAGTCTGTTGCACGCCTAAATGT
>Ga0213870_1001611_pt1 | contig 10045 bp, 6 predicted proteins | sample WICALVC2017_Meta_FD_160119 | JGI IMG/M metagenome (GOLD analysis project Ga0213870, IMG submission 160119) | Freshwater microbial communities from subterranean cave lake in Wind Cave National Park, South Dakota, United States - WICALVC2017 | ecosystem: Environmental > Aquatic > Deep subsurface >... | reverse complement strand
GCAAACTGTAAAGTGGGCGGCAGATGGGTTCCTCGAATGGCATGGCCGTCGCACAAAAGAACCGCGCGTTCGATGCAGTTTTCTAATTCGCGCACGTTGCCTGGCCAATGATAACTCATGAGCATATTGATTGCGGGCGTGGTGATGGAGGTTATTTTTTTTTCATTTTGTTTGGCATACTTTTCGAGAAAAAATTCAGCCAGAAGCAAAATGTCCGTTTTCCGTTCCCGGAGGGAGGGCAAAAAAACAGGAAACACGTTGATGCGGTAGTACAAATCTTCACGAAAACGATTCTCCTGCATATCTTTTTCCAGATTACGATTGGTCGCGACAATCACACGCACGTCTAATTTAATCGTTTTGTTGCTTCCAAGGCGTTCTACTTCGCGACTCTGAAGCACACGCAGCATCTTCACTTGTGTGGATATTGGAAAATCACCAATTTCATCCAAAAAAATCGTGCCTGAATTTGCCATTTCAAACTTGCCTGGTTTGGAATTCATTGCGCCCGTGAAAGCGCCTTTTTCGTGTCCAAACAATTCGGATTCCAAAAGGGAATCTGGAATCGCTGAACAGTTCACTTTGATGAATGGTTTGTCCGCTCGAGTGCTATTGTAGTGAATCGCGTTTGCGATCAGTTCTTTACCTGTCCCTGATTCTCCACGGATCATCACCGTAGCAGTGCTTTGAGTCACTTGAGATAAAAGACGGAAAACTTCCTGCATCTTGTGCGAATGTCCAATGATTTCACTGAACTGAAAACGGTGCTGCAACTCCGATTTAAGATTTTCATTTTCCTGGAGAAGTAAAAGACGAGTACGGTCCAATTCTCTCAGATCGTACATTTGAAGAATGTGGGAAATAATCGTCGTGGTGATGTGGAGCATCTGCAGATCATTTTGCAAAGGATAATCTGTCTGATACAAACGGTCTGCGGAAAGAGCGCCGATCACACGGTTATTCTGTTTGATGGGCACACACAAAAATGACAGCTCTTCACTTTTCTCCCGAGATCCCGTTTTGTTTAAAAAGCGAGGATCTTTTGAAATCAAGGAGATAATAATAGGCTCTCCCGTTTTGAGAACTTCCCCTGTGATTCCCTCTCCTATCTTGTAAAGCCCTCTAGATTCCTGAGCCCGTGTCAATCCAAAAGACGCCGCAATAGAAGCGATCTGAGTCCGCTCATCCAAAAGCGTGATCGTGCCACGATTCAATCCCAAAAAATGAGTGAAGGAGGATAGAATTCCGCACAAAGTTTTCTGCAGATCCAAAGCGCTCGTGAGCGCTTTGCATACTTCCGATAAAAGTTCCAAATAGTTCGCAATCATTCGAGGTCACTCGCCGTGTCAGGTTACTAAAAAGTACAGAATAATGTTGATAATAGAAGAGGAGTGAACTGGGAAAACTTTTGTGAACAAAAGTTTTCCCAGACCCTTTCAAAAAACTTTAACTGGGGCATTCGCCGTGAACGGCGAATGCCCCAAAACTTTGATTGAGAAACAGCCACTGAGTAACAATACATCACTCCACCGTTGAAAAATCTACAATTTTGTGGAGTATAGGCACTTTTTTAAAGTTAGCAAGTGCTGATATTTTTTATTGATTTTTTATTATTTTTATATTTGTATCTGGATTTCTTGTGACATTTTCACTCATTAAAAATAATGCGTAGAATGGGAGGTGTGAAAAAGCAAATTTTTCAGTTTTATTTTTTTTGAAGAAACCCCTGTTATTTACAATATATTATTTAAAAAGGAGTATCGTTTATGAAAAAGACTTTAGGAGGATTAATAACTGCTCTCTGCCTCACTCTTTTACCTTTCGATGTGAAAGCAGAAGGGCCAGCAGTTTCAGGATTCATTGACACCACTTATAACTACAATTTCAACAGCTATGAAGAAACAGCCAACAATCTATTTCATTCTTACGATGCTCAAGCAAACACCTTTCTTTTGAATACCACTCATCTGGTTTTCAATGGATCTGTGGAACAACTGAGCTATGTAGTAGAATTAGATGTAGGGTCGGATGCTTCCGTGAACACTGCTTCAGGATCTGGAGAAGGAGATGATTTTGATATTCAAGAAGCTTATGGTGTTTATTCTGTAGAAGAGGGAATGGGCTTAAAATTTGGAAAGTTTGTGACCTACAATGGAATTGAAGTCATCGAATCCGGCTCCAATCCCACAATTTCCAGAGGCTATCTCTTTGGTTTGGCAGAGCCTTTCACGCATGTGGGCGGTGTGTTCTTTAAAACGTTCGGCTCCGTAGACATCCATATCGGCGCTGTGAATGGATGGGATCAGTTGAAGGATGTTAACACAGAACCCACGGGAGTTCTGAAAGTTGGATACAACGGAGGCGATCCTTTAAATCTCATATTTTCTGCGTATGCAGGTCCTGAACAAGCGGACAATAACAATGACAAGCGCGTAACCTTTGATCTGACAGGAGTGACCAAGATAATTCCAAGTTTGGATCTTTGGTTTCAGTTGAACACGGGGTCCGAAGATAACGTGCCCATGACATCCGTTCTTTCCGATGGTTCATCTGCTGTGTCCACTAAGGATGCAGACTGGTCAGGACTTGGAATTCAACCGATTTATCACGTGAATGACGATTTTTCTGTGGGATTTCGATACGAATACTTTAAAGACGATGACGGTGTGAGAACAGGATCATTAATCGATGACTTGAAACTCCATACAGTTTCTGTTTGTCCTTCTTTTGCGGCAAACAAAAATTTAGTCTTTCGTCTTGAAGCGCGTCTGGACAAGGCTAATGAGGATGTTTTCGAAGAAGATAGCGACGAAATTACTGACACGCAAACCATTGTTTACGCACAAGCAATTTACTCATTTGCGTAACATTTGTTGAATTTAAGGGTCTATAAAAACCCTTAGATAGAATTTCTAAAAAAAGCTCCTTTTCTAAAAAAAAAGGGGCTTTTTTTTTCTAGAACGTATACTGAAACATAAACTAAACAATAAGGAGCTTATGATGAAAAAACTCGGGATATTGATTGTAACTTTCTTCCTCACAATAGTAGAGCCACAGGTGCCCATGGGTGCTTATGCGCAGCAAGTAGATTTCTCGGCTACTGCCAACACTTCTTTTGTCAGCAAGCACCTTTGGCGCGGCTTCCTCCTCAGTGATGATAGCAACGTCCAACCCTCCATTAACTTGTCTATGGCAGGCATCTCCATTGGATATTGGGGATCTTACAGCTGGGAAGGTAATCCTGATCCCTATAGCAGACATGAGACACACATCGGATACGAATGGAATTCTGATCCTTTGACCTTTACGGTGGGATCCACCCACTATACTTTTCCGACTGTATCGGAAGGAAAAGGTAAAAGTGACGAGTTTTGGTTTGGAGCCCAGATGAATGCTTTTCTGTCACCTTCTCTGACCGCTTATTTTGACATCGGAAAAGAAAAGAAAGGCGGCGGAGATGGACAGTATTATCTCTGTGCAATCACTCACACTTTGGGTATAGACGATGGACTAGATCTGAATCTTGGCGCCGGACTTGGATACAACAACAAACTATTCATTGATGAAAATGGTTTTGCAGACTTCACTCCTTCGGCAGAACTGCTGATGAAAGTGACTGATCATTTCTCTATCAGCCTCAAAGCAACTTATTCCACAATTATTGACAACAGTGTGGAAAAAGCCATGGACGCTGACAACGAGTTTGTCGCCCTTTTGACTTTCCATGTTGCCTAGGAAAGGGTAGTGGGAACGGGAAGGGAAAAGAGGAGAGAACTGGGAAAACTTTTGTGGACAAAAGTTTTCCTAAGCCCTTTCAAAAAACTTTGACTAAGGATGAGAACATGAAAATAGATGAAGCATCAGAGAAACCGTTCCAGGTTCTTGTTTGGTATTCTCTCAATGATCTACCTCAGATTCAGTCTCAACTAGTAGATATAAGTGAAGACGGACTGTGCCTCAGCTGCGAAAGAGTCTTCCCGAAGAAAACTTTATTGATAGTCCAATTGCAATTTCCACACTTGTATCCCGAAAAAACGATCTTTCAATGTCAAGTGAAAGAACAAAAGGAAGTCACTCCCAACGCCTTATACCATACTTACGTTCAATTCTTCCAAATCAAAGAATCAGCGAAGTTGGCCTTGTCTTATTACCTTCAAAATAAGCCTGAAAAGCATAAAACTGCTGAAGAATCAAAGAAGGTATTGCAGGAATCTCTTTTTGAGGAAATCCCTAAAGATAAAAAAAACAGAAAACACATTCGTGTTCCTCTGAATTTGGATGCTGAATACGTGGACGAAATTGAATTTTCTATGGGCACACTTTTGATCACTGATCTCTCTTTAGGTGGTGCAAAAATAATATCGGATAAAGAGTTTGAATTTCAAAAAAAAGTCTTATTGAGGATGAAACTTGCGAAAGAGATATGCAGTATTCCCATAAAAGTGTGTTGGATCCATAAAGATTTATCAAAAAATAAATTTGTACTGGGTGTTTCCTTTGACCCCTTCTATATCGCAGAAATTGAGTCCATAAAAAAATATCTTCAAACCCTGAAATAAAAAAGCTTTTCCAACTCCCCCCTCTTTTTTCCTCACAGACCTTATGTGAGACCTTGAGTGTTCAGGAAAGCTTTAAATCTCAATAGAAGTGGAGCTTTTGGAAAGCAGGAAAGTCCTTTTTGGACTGTTTGTTGGGCTAGATCGTATGTGCCCAATTGCAGATAAGCGAAGGAGAGATATTCGTAAATCAGCAGTTCATTGGGAAAAAGTTTTAGGGTTTCCTCGGCTAACTGCACCGTTTCTCGATGCAGGTCATGTTGACGATTATATTCGAATACGAGTACGAGTCCGTGATAGCTGTATGGGTTAGAGGAAAGCATGGAAAGACCAAGCATTCGATTATTCTTCCAGATTTTTTCTCTTTGAGTGGTCTGCATCAGCAGAAATACAAAATAGAGTATTGCCAGGATCAGAGCGCCTTTTTTTACAGCATCTTTTTTGAATGTCGGAATCAGGTCTCCCAAGAATAGGGCGAAAAAAAATAGAGGGAAATAAAGAAAACGTTCTGCCTCCCACTGCATCATGGGGATCAGATTGGCAATGGGGATGAAAGAAAATATAAAAAAAGACAAACGAATCCGTCCTTTTTTTGATGCGCGGAAAAAAAGCAGCGCAATCAGGATCAGAAGAAGAAATCCGTAAAGAATAAGCGTAGTTTCCGACTCCATCGAAAATGGGTTGTACCCCATATAATTGACCCGCTGATCCCAAGGGAAGAGAATTTTAAAAAGATAGTCCCGATAGATCAGCGTCATGCCTAGCTGTGTTTTTAAAAAACTTCCCGCGAGATAGAATGAATCTTGTCCCCATTGCTCCAAGGCGTAAAATCGAAAGAAGCTATACGCCAGAACGGGTAGCGCCAGAAATAAGAATAAATATATTTTTTTCTTCAGAGGCAGAGAGGGCTTTTGGTGCATTGCCCATAAGAAAAACACAGCGAATAAAAATAGAGAAGATTCTTTAGAGAATAGAGAGAGCAGGTAAAGAAGAATGAATGGGAGGAGAATTCGGAGTTTCGGTGTTTTGAGATAAAAATGATAGCTTAAAAAAGCGAGAGCTCCGAAAAATACGGCAAGCAAATCATCTCTGGATTTCACCCAGCAAACCACTTCGGTTTGCATGGGATGCACTAGGAAAAAAAGAGAAAGAATCCAAGCGCGGCTCAAAGATATCTGAAAACAAAATCGAGCCAGTAAAAACAATAAGACTCCATTTAATCCATGCAATAGAATGTTATTGAAGTGAAACCAAAACGGAGTGAGCCCCAATAATTTATGCTCTAAACAGTAGCTTAAATTTCGAATGGGGCGGTAAATTTGCGCTTCTGGACTTTCCGCCTGAGTGGTCCTGTCAACAAAATGCGCAGCCCAAGGAGTGTCCTCCAAAATGCTTTTATTGCTCACCAAAAAAGAGTGGTCGTCCCACACAAAATCGTAATGCAGAGACGGAAAATAAATCAGGAATGGGAGAAAGAGGAGAGAGAAAAACACCAAGTAAAAAATTGGAGAAGAAGATAGAGAAGGAAGCTGGGAAAGCTTTTGTGAACAAAATTTTTCCCAGACCCTTTTAAAAAACTTTAATTGGGAAACAATCATTGGATTTAGAGGACGTTTTGACTGAAGAAGAACCAAATATCCTTTGTCCTTTTAGGCTCTGTTGACAATGAGAAATCGTTGAGATCTAATGGACTCATGAGAGAAATTTTATTTTTAATCCCCATCTTGTTCTGTCCCTTTCTCTTTGCTTTAGCGCCTCAGTCTAATCTGGTGGATATTCCTCCGAATTCAATCATAAAATTTGCAGCTGAAGTTGAAAAAGTAAAACCTCTTATTCTACAAGCAGGAGAAGCTATTTTAGGGGTCAAAGCTCTTTTTGACCACTTTTATTCCAGCAAAATCACCCTGAAAGCCATGTCTTTATTGAGAATGATATAATCGGGACAGGCTCTATTTTAAGGATATACAATGCCGGAGCGGTTACTTCCACAGAAAAAGAGAATGAAGAGGGACCTGTGACGAAAGCGGGAATCGTAACCATACGAAGCTCCGAGCGTTTGGACTGACCGACGAAGTGGCAGCAATACTAATAGCCTACAGCCTAAACAACCTGAGTAGTTACGTCTGTGCTTTCGAATATCTTGTTTGCGGATTGCTCTAGAAATCCCTGAAACAGTTTTCCATTTGGCATTGGGTAACGTTTTGCAAATTCATAATAGCAGGCGGGAATGCTGTGAATCCCTTCTTGAAATTCAACAGGTACTTCGTTGGCCAGGGTGGAAGATTGTTCCAGATAAACTTCGGGTGAGCCTTTAATTTCTCCGCCGTTTGAATTGAGTGTAAATCCATTTTTTTTAAGAAAATCGTTCAATACTTGCAGATCACTCAAGGCGGGAAGCTTGTGAGCGGCAACTGTGAAATGGTTTGCGCGAAATCCGAACACATACATCCATGCGGCATATTCGCTTTCTTTACGCAGCGCTTCATAGATCGGATATGAAATTTTCCAAGTTCTGCCAGACACGCAGAAATCCCAGAGATTTGCGGATTCTTCTGAAATCGAATCCAACGTTTTGAGAACCTGTTTTTGTAAATTTTTTGAAAATTGTTCTGTCAAAAGTTCGCTGATGAAAATTTTTGGAAGTGCTTCGATCCTGTGTTCATAGTGTTTTGCGCGTAGTTTTTTTTCTTTAAAAAAGTATTCCTCTTTTTCCTGATATCCAAAATTTTTGAATGGTTTAGCAATGATTTCTAGGGCAACTTTTGGATAATTATAAGTGCGAAAAGCAAGATGGTCGTTGTAGATTATTTGAAAATGTGACAACAAGACATTGAAAATACGGAGAGATTGAGGATTGGTTTGGATGTAATCCTCCCAAAGGTGCTTAAGTAGATTTTCTAAGGTTCTCATAAACAGTATTCTATCACAGGTTGGTTTCATAAATTTATCAATTTCATTTACAGTAAAAATATTAATTCCTAAATTAAGGACTGTAATTCAGATTGTAACGTTCGGCGCTTCCGGGATGGTTTGTTACTCAATGACTCTTCTTCAGTTCAAGTTTGAGTCACTCGCCGTTCACGGCGAGTGACTCAGGTAAAGTTTTTTGAAAGGGCTTGGGAAAACATCCCCCTTATTCCCCCTTAACAAAGGGGGAATAAGGGGGATGTTTTCCCAATTTCTCTTTCCATTCTCTACTCTCTGAATCGCAGAAATTAAGAACATTCTAAAAGGAATAAGAAAAATGACTGCGAACGGGTTTCCTTCAAAACAGGGTCTTTATGATCCAAAATACGAACACGATGCCTGTGGTGTGGGATTTATCGTTCATATCAAAGGCCATAAGGCTCATTCCATCGTTAAACAAGGACTGACCATTCTGGAAAATCTGCGCCATCGCGGGGCCTGCGGTTGTGAGGTGAATACGGGAGACGGTGCGGGTATTTTGATTCAGATACCGCATGTTTTTTTTGCAGATATCTGTCTCAAAGAAAAAATCGCTCTTCCGAAAGAAGGGGAGTACGGGGTCGGAATGTTTTTTATGCCGCGCGATCCCTTAGAACGTAAAGCCTGCGAAGATGCGGTGGAAAAAATAGTCTGTGACGAAGGACAGACGCTGCTGGGATGGAGAACGGTTCCTGCAGACAATAGTTCCCTTGGGAATACCGCTAAAGTTGCAGAGCCTATTGTCCGACAGTTATTTGTTCAGAAATCTCCCTTTATCAAAGATGTTAAATCCTTTGAACGGAAACTCTATGTGATCCACAAATTGGCAGAAAATAAAATTCGTCATGACTCTCACTTTCCGGGAGGTCGATCTTTTTATGTCTGCAGTTTTTCGAGTATGACGATTGTTTATAAAGGAATGCTCATGTCTGAGCAGGTGGAGTCCTATTTTCCAGATTTGAAAGATCCAAAAATGCAGTCCGCATTGGCCATTGTTCACTCGCGTTTTTCGACAAACACTTTTCCAAGCTGGGAGCGTGCCCATCCTTACCGTTACATGGCGCACAACGGAGAAATCAATACCCTGCGCGGCAATATCAATTGGATGCATGCCCGTCAGGCGTTATTTGAATCAGAAAATTTTGGAGACGATATTAAAAAAATTTTACCCATCATTGACACCGATGGCTCGGACTCGTCGATGTTTGATAATTGTCTGGAGTTGCTGTACCTCGCGGGACGCTCTTTGCCGCACGCAATCATGATGATGATTCCAGAACCTTGGAGTAAACACAAGACCATGAGTCCTGCAAAAAAAGCGTTTTACGAATACCATAGCTGTCTGATCGAGCCCTGGGATGGCCCCGCTTCGATCGTATTCACAGACGGCTTGCAAATAGGCGCCGTGTTGGATCGCAATGGTCTTCGTCCTTCCCGTTATTATGTGACTAAGGATGATTTGGTGGTGATGGCTTCGGAAGTGGGGGTCTTAGACATCTCCCCTGAAAATGTTCTTTTGAAAGGACGTTTGCAGCCGGGACGCATGTTTCTGATCGATACCGAACAAGGACGCATCATTTCAGACGACGAAATCAAAGAACAGGTAGCGGGCGAACACCCTTATCAGGATTGGCTGAAAGAGCATTTGATTTCTATGGAGCAATTACCTGAAGCTCCTCATTTACCAGAGCCGGATCACAAAACAGTTTTAAAAAGACAACAAGTCTTTGGATTTACTTTTGAAGAACTTCGAATGCTCATAGCGCCGATGGCCAATACGGGTGTAGAGGCGAACGGTTCCATGGGGAATGATACTCCTTTGGCAGTGCTTTCTGAAAAACCTCAGTCCCTATACAATTATTTCAAACAATTGTTTGCACAAGTCACTAATCCTCCCATTGACTCGATCCGTGAAGAGTTGGTGACAGCCACAGAAACAACGATCGGTCCTGAGCATAATCTGCTCGATCCTAAACCGGAATCCTGCCGACAGATCATTTTATCTTCCCCTATTTTGAGTAATGAGGAAATGGGAAAACTACGCCATGTGACGCGTCCTGGATTTAAAGCAATCACACTGCCCATGCTTTATAAAGTGGCAGCAGGTGGCTCTGGACTTGAAAAAGCCTTGGATGATTTGTGTCAAAAATCAAGTAAGGCTATTCAACAGGGGGCTAATTTATTAATACTGTCAGATCGAGGTTTAAACGAAACCGATGCCCCGATTCCGGCACTTCTGGCAGTATCTACGGTGCATCATCATTTGATCCGTGAAGGGTCGCGCACAAAAGTGGGCTTCATTTTGGAATCCGGCGAGCCGAGAGAAGTGCATCATTTTGCGCTTCTGCTTTCTTACGGGGCAGGCGCTATCAATCCTTATCTTGCCTTTGAAACCTTGGATGACATGATCCGTCAAAGAATGCTCAATGGAATCACTCACGAAAAAGCGGTGAAAAATTATTTGAAATCCGTCGTGAAAGGGGTCATTAAAGTCATTTCAAAAATGGGAATTTCTACTCTGCAAAGTTATTGCGGAGCGCAGA
>Ga0213870_1001610_pt1 | contig 10051 bp, 9 predicted proteins | sample WICALVC2017_Meta_FD_160119 | JGI IMG/M metagenome (GOLD analysis project Ga0213870, IMG submission 160119) | Freshwater microbial communities from subterranean cave lake in Wind Cave National Park, South Dakota, United States - WICALVC2017 | ecosystem: Environmental > Aquatic > Deep subsurface >... | reverse complement strand
TAGAAATTCGGGTTCTTGTCTGCCGCTATCCCAACCCTAGCAACATGCTTGTTTTCAGGCACTATCCATCCGAAAAACTTAGGACACAATTTATTGCCAAACCACAACTCAACATTCTCAAAATCCCCTTCTGCTGTTGTTTGCAACCCTGAAAAAATAGTTCTTGGCATCTCCAAATTCGCCTGCTTGGCAACAGTTGAAGTTCCGCCATCGGCACCAACTAAAATTTTTGCATCATAAACACCTTTGTTGGTCTTAATGCTAACAACGCCATTGTTATACCAAAAGCGTTCAAACCTCTCTGATGCTCTTACATATGCACCAGCTTTGACTGCAGAATTGAACAAAAACCTGTCCAGTCCAGGCCTATCTAGAACGTAGATTTGCTTTTTTGATTTCAGCGTGAAGAAATTACCGTCTGGAGAGTAAAAATCTGCTTTCTCCATCAAATTTACAATTATCTCTTTTGGCAGATTCAGCATGTCCGGAGTTCTCCAGCTAACCAGGCCAGTGCATTTGCAAGGCTCGCCTATATTGCTGTGCTCTTCTATCAACAAAACCTTATGACCTTTTTTCGCCAGTAATTCAGCAGTCCTGCTTCCAGATAGAGCTCCGCCAACTACAGCAATGTCATAAAGCATTTCATCACTTACTTATTTTCCAAAATTGCGCTGTCTTCGATTGAATTCCTTTATGCAATTTACCAAATCTTTTTTTGTAAAATCGGGCCACAGCTTGTCTAAGAATATCATCTCTGCATAGGTTGATTGCCACAACATGAAATTAGATAACCTAGAGTTTCCACCGGTTCTAATTATAAGGTCGACTGGAACAGGAACCATAAGATTCTTCTGAATAACCTTCTCGGTTATTTGCACCTTCCCCAACTTCACAAAAGTTTCTGCCAACCTCTTCATGACATTCAAAATCTCCAACTTTCCCCCGTAATTGATAAGGATGTTAAACATTCGCTTTTGATAAGGCGCTGTCTTCATCATTATTTTTCCCATCAGGTTTACTACTTCCTTAGGCAACTTTTCTATATCCCCGATGAATCGAACTTTGATCTTATATTTGTCCAAAATACTTTCTTTTTTCTCCCATCTTTCCAAGAAGTGCTGGTAAACTTTAAACAATTCTCTAACTTCTTTTTTGGGTCTTATCTTCAAATTTTCTGTGGAACTGGCCCAAATTGTGGCATTCGGTATGCCCAATTCAGCACACCAGTCAAAAAGATTGTCCACGACTTTTCCCCCTTCCCAATGCCCTTTCCAAGCTGGCATGTCATGCTCTTTAGCCCATCTTCTGTTCCCATCAGGAATTATAGCCAAATGGTTTGGTACTTTAAATCCATTGTTCACTAATTCACCTTTGTTGCAATTTATTTGGAGCAAAATGTTAATAAACTATGTGAAACAATCATTTATAAAAGCTTAAATGGTTATTGGTTTATGACGGTTGACAAGGACCTGGTCCATTTCTGTGTTGATTATGCGTTGAAGAATGGGGCATCCTATTCGGAGGCTAGGCTGGTTTCAACGACAGAAGAGGGCTATATCCTAAAGAATGGTGTTCCCGAAAGCTCTGTGTTTGCCGAAGGCAAAGGCATTGGTGTAAGGGTTATTGTCGATGGGGGATTGGGCTTTCTTGCAATCAACAAATTCAACAAAGAGGAAATAAAAGCCAGGGTTAAGGAAATAATCAAGATAGCGAAAGTCTCCTCCAAGCTACTTAAGCAGCCTATCAAACTATCTGAAGAGAAAGCTTACAAGGACAAATGGGAAGTGAAGGCGAAAATTAAATCAGAGGACATTTCTCCTGAAGAAAAAATGCAGTATCTGTTTGATTTGGAAAAAAGTTTGAGCAGCATTAAAAATAAACTGCCTTCAAGGTTTTTCCAGCTGGCTACATCAAACACAGAAAAGTATTACGCCAACAGCGATGGTGCAGAATTGCATGGTAAGATACCACAGGTTTTCATTTATTATAGTGTTATTGCGATGGAAAATGGTGATGCGGAGCAGAGGTATTATCCTTTAGGCGAGAGCGGGGGGTGGGAAATTCTAAAGAGACGAAATTTGTTTGAAAAGATAAAAGAGGAAACCACCGTACTTTTGAAAATCTTGAAAGAGGCGAAGAAACTGCCGAAAGAAACTTTTGATGTCCTGTTGTCGCCTGAACTGGTTGGAATAGCGATGCACGAATCATGCGGACATCCTGGGGAGGCGGATAGGTCTTTGGGAAGAGAAGGTGCGCAGGCTGGGGAAACCTATTTGACTAAAGATTGGCTGGGAAAAAGAATTGGCAATGATGTGGTTACGGTTGTCGATGATCCGACTGTTGAGAATAGTTATGGATTTTACAAGTATGATGATGAAGGTGTGGAAGCGCAGAGAAGGGTTTTGATCAAAAATGGACTCATAAATGATTTTCTGCACAATCGCTGGACTGCAGAAGTTTTTAATAAGAAAAGCAATGGTGCCTCCAGAGCGGGCAGGTTTGACAGGGAACCTATAGTCAGAATGTCAACAACATTCATGTTGCCTGGTGATTTCAGCTTTGACGAATTGTTGGAAGATATCAAGAAGGGGGTTTTCATAAAATCTTATACAGAATGGAATATTGACGACAAGCGGTGGAATGCAAAATATGTTGGCAATGAAGCCTATTTGATTGAAAATGGGCAACTGAAACATTTGATAAGAAGACCAGTGCTTGAGATAACTACCCAATCGTTTTATTCAAGTGTAGATGCTTTGGGAAAGAAAATTGAATTCATTTCTGGCACTTGCGGAAAAAACGAACCGATGGATGGTGTGCCTGTTTGGATGGGCGGGCCATATGCGAGGTTAAGGGATATTCCCATAGGAAGTGCTTAGATGGAAATCGGAAAATATGTTGTTGATAAAGCATTGAAGCTGGGAGCTGACGATGTGGTTGTAACAATCAAGCCAGCAGTAACAAAACAAATAAGATTCGCCAATAACGAAATCACTCTTTCAACAACATGGGATACTGTTGATGTCGGTGTTTTTCTAGCCTATAAGAAACGATTGATATCTAGCAACCTTAACAATCCAAGTTTATCAGAAACATTCTCATCTATGGGGGGAAAGACCAATTTAACAAAAGACTCAGTTGACAAATTTTTGGAAAGAATGACTAAAATTGCGAAAGTGTTAGCACCAAAAGAAGACTATTATGGTATAGCGAATGGTCCTTTCAAATATAAACCGATCAAAGATTCTTACGACAAAAAAATAGAAAACTTGGGGGAGAAGACTGTTGACTTTGTTGAGGATGCAATAAATGCAGCCGTAGACGAGGGGGCGAAGAGATGTGCTGGTGTTTTGTATTCAAGCTTTTGGGAAGAACACAAGTTCACTTCTGGTGATGTAGAAGCGAAAGAGAAAGGCAGTAGCATAAACATATCCCTAAGAGCATTTGCAGAAAAGGATGCCTCAGGCCATTCTGTATCAGTTTCAAGAAATATGAAAGGCTTTGACCCAGAGAAAGCAGGACGTGAAGCGGGCATGCTAGCTAAACAATCACTAAATCCAGTTGTAGGCGAGTCTGGGAAATATGATTTGATTTTAGGACCGATGATTGCGGCAAATTTGCTATATTACATGTCGTATGCGTTTTCTGCATTTGAAGTGGATTCTGGAATGTCATTTTTGATAGATAAGATTGGAAAGAGAGTTGGCAGTAATAAAGTCACTATAGTTGATGACGGTAGGCTTGAGAATGGATTTGAGTCAAGTGCATTTGATGAAGAGGGTGTTCCAACTCAAAGCAAAAAAATTATTGAAAACGGGATTTTGAAGACCTATTTGCACAACACCTCTACTGCAAAAAAATTCAAAACTAAAACCACGGCAAATGCCGGTATAATCTATCCGCAACCCAAAAATCTGATACTTGAAAGGGGAGATAGCAAGTTGGAAGATATGATATCACAGGTGAAGAATGGGATTTACATAACAAATGTTTGGTATACGAGATTTGCCAACTATAGAACAGGTGATTTCTCTACAATTCCTAGGGACGCTATGTTTGAAATTAAAAATGGTAAAATCACTAAGTCGATAAAGGGATTGAGGTTGAGTGATAATATGCAACATGTTCTGGAAAGTGTTAGCGCTATTTCTAAAGATACGAGAACTATTCATTGGTGGGAAGTTGAAATACCAATTGTCACTGGCTATGTTCTGTGTAAAGACTTAAATATGACGAAATCAGCTAAATAGTTCTGTTGCTAAAATTAAATTAAGGACCTGTAGCTCAGATTGGACAGAGCAGCTTCCTCCTATTGGATGAAGATAGAAGAAGGTCGAGGGTTCAAATCCCTCCGGGTCCGCTAAATACAAAATTAATAAATTCAAAGTGACATCTGAAATTAATGGTTAATCTAGAAATCGTCGGTTATCTAGCAGGATTCATAGTTGCAGTATCATTATCTCCTCAAGTGATCAAAGCATGGAGAACAAAGTCCACTAAAGACATTTCAATAACATGGACACTGATTTATATGACTGGATTATTTTTGTGGATAATTTATGGAATTGGAATCAATAGTCTTCCAATAATTGTAACGTTATCGGTTGAATTTCTAATGGCATTCTCTCTCTTTGTACTTAAACTTAAATACAAATAAGTAATTCTAAGAGTTTTTTATTCTTTACTAAGATACTTCAACTTTTCTAACCAAATACAGATTATGGTACTGGAACTGCTTTTTGCAATAATAGTACTTGCGATAATCGCTGTCATAATAGTACGTGTATTCCACAGCATTGCTTTAGGAGTGGTTTTAATTGCAGCAGTGTTCATTGCAAGCTATTATCTGGTGGGCTCGTTCCCCAACCTGAAAACCATACCTGTAATCGGCCAGTTCTTGACATTCATACCATCAACCACCGGAGATTTCGTGGCAGTCATCAATGAGGCGTTCTTCAAAATAGATATCACAACCACAGCGAGAGATTCAGAAAACAATCTGCTAGTCTCGATACAAAATGTCGGTGCCTTCGATTTGACAGACTTCAGAGTTCTTGTGGACAACAAAACTGTAAACATCACCAATAAACCAAAAGATCCTTTGAAACCCAAAGAATCAACAACCATTGAGACAGATTGGAAAGAGAATTTCACGAGCATTTTAGTGGAATCCAAGCAGGCAAAGGCAATCTACAAGCTGTAAACCCTTATCAGCAATCGAGCTTTACTCATCTTGTATCATTCCGCCCGTTAATCTTCATCTAATTTAGGTCGAAGATAGTTATATTTTATAAGATATAAATTCATTTTAGGAAGATTATATGGGCAGACGCGAAATTGTCTTAATTGCTAGTGTATTTTTTGCTTACTTATTTCACGTGAATTTCGTAGCGGCAATTTCATTTACAGCATCTATTACACCAAGCGGGACCAATGCTAGTGATGCTAATATACTAGTTAACTTTACTATCTCACACAGTAACACCACTGCAAACATAACTCAACTAAATATCACATTACCAAGCGGCTTTTCCTATTCTGGTAGCATAGGTGACGATGCAACAACATCTGGGAACGACACCATAACAGAAGATACAAGTGTGGGTATAATTAAGTGGACTAACACCAGTAGCGCTGGTTTTACAACTGGCATCAATAGGTTCTGGTTCGAAATTGATGCGCCTGGCTTGAACGCAACCTTCAACTTCAATGTTTCTGTAAGGGATACTACAGGAATTATTACATCTGTCAACGCCACTTTCAAGCTACTCGATACGATAGCTCCACAATTATCAAGCAACACAACATCGCCATCATCAGGCTCAAAATACGTGAAAAATAGGACATATGAATTTTCTGCAACTTGGACTGATCGAATTTCTGTAGATACAGTTTTAATTGAACATAACCTCACTGGAACTTTAACAAATTACACGATGGCTAAAAGTGGCAATACTTACATATACAATTTTACAGACCTACCTGTCGGATTATATGTGTGGAGAATGTATGCCAATGATACTAACAACAATAATGTTAACAAGAGTGACCAATACCAGTATAATGTAAGTAAAACAGACAACTTGGTTGAAATATTCTTCAACGGTAACAGAAATACAGATTTGCAAACTTCGAATGAAACTGCGTTAAATGTAACTGCAAATGCTAGTGTTGGAACAATTTTCATTTATAGAAACAACAATTTAGTTATATCTGGCTCTCCGCCACAGACAAGCCTAGACAGCTTACCTAGTGGAACTTATGCATACAAGGCTAACGCTACAGGCAACCAAAACTATTCAGACAATTCAACTGGTATAAACTTTACTGTAAGCTTGTCAGGTCCTGCGCCTAAATGGTCTGGGAATACAACATCATTACCCTCTTCGTATTCAAACTCAACTGTATCAATGTTCGAGGTGGCATGGACTGATAAAGCAGACAGTAACGGTTTTAATACAGCTATAATTGAAATCAATTACACAGGCAGTTTTGCCAATTACACCATGTACAGAGTTCCGGGAACCAACAAATCTGCGTTCAATGTAACGATACCAGCTGGCATTGTTCGCTGGAGAGTATATGCTAACAATTCTAACAATGTTTTTAACACAACACCACTATGGACTGCCGAACTATCTAAGGCTACACCAACACTAACCCTATCTGCTATCCCTGGCTGGTCTGTTGAAGTTGGTCCTCAAACAAGTGTCTCGTGCTCAGCTGATATTACACAAGTCACTGTAAGTTTGTATAGGGATGAGGTATCTGTTACAAATGCTAATAATGCAACACTTAGCGTAGGCAAGTATGTCTACAAGTGTAATAGCACAGCAACTCAAAATTATTCGTCTACTTCGACATCGAACACTTTAGAGATAAAATCGTTTACAAAATATTTGTCAATAGTGACTATAAGTTCCGCCTTGAAACTTGTTGAACTGGTAGAAAACTCTAGCTCATCAATTGCAATTGAAGTCAAAAATACAGGTAATTTGTCAGACAAGGTATCATTTGCAATAGAAAATATCAACGAAAGTTGGTACAAGATAAATGCAACTAATGTAACCCTACAACCTAGAGGAGGTGTTGCTAGTTTTGGAATTAATTTCTCCGTAGGCTTTGTAGAATTAAAAGATTACCTAGGGAGATTTAAGATTTCTGGGTCAAATGAAACTTTGTATTCCAATTTCACCCTAAGGATATTGCCTGGAGGCAAAACTAAAGCAAAAATCAATGAAACATTCTTGTTATATAAAACTGAATTTCTGAAGTTGGAAATAGCATTAAACCAATCCAAATCACAAAATAAGAATGTAACTGCTGCAGAAGGCAAATATAACGAACTCAAGTCAAAATTGGATGAGTTGAATAACCTTATTAGTCAAAACAACTACCTGGGTACACAACAACGTTTAGATGAAATTAAATCACTGTTAGATGCCACCAAGGAAGAATTCAGCAAAGCACAGGTAATACAACAGGAGCAAGAGCAGGCTAATTTGCTGACTTATGTTTTGATAATAGCTGCAGTAATAGTTGTTGGTGTACTTGCATACCTATTTTGGCCAGCGAAATCTCAGGCATCGAAACAACAAACAAAAGAAGTACAAAATATAGGGAAGCTTCAGGTAGTTAAATTGCCTCTTGAAGAGAAGCCTGAAGTTGGAAAGGTTGATATTTGGAATAAAATGAAGGATAAGATGAACGAGGTTATTAAGAAACGGGAGAAGAAATTCAAATATAAGTATCCGGGCTGAACAATGACCTTCCATGAAAATATCAATTGGCTCTTTGACCCATCTACATGGTTATGGGCTGCCTTGATAATTATAGTTTTAGTATTCGTCGGGACTTACTTCAAGGTAATCATCGGTAAAAATGAGCCTTAAAATTTCTTTTTGAATTTCTCTAAAGTATCTATCTGTTGTTGGATTCTTTGGATATCCAGCTTCAGTTCTTCCTTCTCATCAAAATCAGTAGTTACGTTCATCTTGCTTGTCAACTCCACCTTCCTCAGCTTGAGTTTCTCTATTTCAGAATCTATATCTTTAGGCTGCATCGAATCACCTTAATCTTTTAACACTTTCCAAAAAAAGGCTGTATACAGGCAATGATATCTTACTTTTGAATACAGGCTCCAAGGCACCCATCTGCTGGAAGTTGTCAACAAACAAAAGCTTCTTTATCAATGATTTGCCTTCGTTGACTATAGATTCTACAGACTTGTAATCTATCTGGGCATATCTAGCAGCGGTGAGTGAAAGAATCTTATCGATATTGCTTATTATTGCCGCTTTATGGCCTTCCAAAAATTTTTTCTGATTTGTCTCTGCATTAAGCTCCCTCTTAAGTGGCACTAAGTAATGCTCTAAATTCTTGTCGCCTGCCCGCATAAGCAGGCTATCACAGAAATTTTGCCTATATCTTTTAGTATCAAACAGCTCTAGGGTGGCTATGCACAAACCAACAGGTGTGATATCGCTAAGGGTTAAAGACATGCTCTCACTAAATATAGAATAACTTTAAATTTATTTACGGCTTTTGTTTGTTATCGAAGTGGTGTATATGAGAGACGAAATTAGGCAGCCTATAGTGGTCACACTTGGACATTGCTAAAAACAACCAAAAATGTTGACCACGGGAAAACAACACTATTAGATTCTGTTAGAGGCACTGCTGTAGCTGGCGGAGAGGCTGGTGGTATCACACAAAGCATAGGAGCTACAAATATACCTATAGAAGCAGTTAAAAAAGTGACAAAACATCTGCTTGAAAAATTTAAATTCAAAGTCGAGATTCCTGGCTTGCTATTCATTGACACACCTGGACATGAAGCGTTTGCAACATTAAGAAAACGGGGTGGGAGCGTTGCTGATTTGGCAATGCTTGTAGTTGACATAAATGAAGGTTTTCAAATACAGACGGATGAGTCGTTAAACCTTTTAAAGCAGTTTAAAGTTCCATTCATTGTGGTTGCAACTAAGATAGATAGAATCGCCGGCTGGTTCCCTAACGAAGGAAGCTCTTTCTTAGACAGCTTTGCTAAACAGAGGGACGATGTGAGGGATGAATCGGAAAATAAGTTGTATAGATTGGTATCGCAATTGGCCGATAGAGGGTTTGAATCAGAAAGGTTTGATAGGATAACTAATTTTACAAAACAGGTAGCAATAGTGCCATGCTCGGGGGCTACTGGAGAGGGTGTGGCTGAAGTTCTACTTATGCTAGCGGGGCTATCACAGCAATTTCTAAAGGATAAAATAAAAATTTCTGGAATGGCAAGAGGTTCTGTGTTAGAAGTCAAAGATTTGAGGGGACTTGGAACGACTATAGATGTAATTTTATATGACGGTCGAATTAAGACTGGAGATTATCTAATCATTGGCAGCAGAAATCCCATTGCCACCAAGATACGAGCTTTACTAGAACCACGCCCATTGCAGGAATTGAGGGTTGAGAAACAATTCGAATATGTTGATGAGGTCACAGCTTCAACAGGTGTAAAGATTTCTGCTGTCGGGTTAGACGAGGTAGTAGCAGGCTCTCCCATAGTTACCGTAAAATCTGAAAGTGAAATAGAGAATGCGAAAAAATTAGTTCAGAAGGAAGTAGAAGAGATAACTTATGAAAGGCAAAACATTGGGATAACTGTAAAGGTCGATACTTTAGGCAGTTTGGAAGCTATAATAAAGATGCTGCAAGAAAAAGGAATACCCATAAGAAATGCTGAGACTGGGAATGTTGCTAGACAGGACGTGCTTGAAGCCAAAAATATACAAGACAAACTAAAACAGGTCATACTTGTATTCAACCAAAAGGTTCCCGAGGAAATAACTGCGTTTGCTAAAGATTTGGGTGTTAAGATTTTCGAGAATAATGTCATTTACAGACTTTTGGAAGAGTACCAAGAATGGAGTACTAAAGAATTGGAAAAATTATTGCAAAAGGAATTGGAAAATGTAACAAGACTTTGCGAGATAAAGATTTTGCATGGCACGATTTTCAGGCAGCATTCACCAGCTGTATTCGGTGTTGAAGTAATCAGGGG
>Ga0213870_1001609_pt1 | contig 10052 bp, 9 predicted proteins | sample WICALVC2017_Meta_FD_160119 | JGI IMG/M metagenome (GOLD analysis project Ga0213870, IMG submission 160119) | Freshwater microbial communities from subterranean cave lake in Wind Cave National Park, South Dakota, United States - WICALVC2017 | ecosystem: Environmental > Aquatic > Deep subsurface >... | reverse complement strand
AACTGTGTTTCATTCCATTCTAACCACCGGCATCCCTGCCGACAACGTCAGCGTCCGCTCGCACCTGCCACCGCCTTACGGTAGAGGTCCTCCATAATTCTGGCCGTGCTCGACCACTCATAATGGTCCATCACCCAGGAGCGACCTTGCTGTCCAGACCGGCGGCGAAGTTCACCGTCGGTGTACAACCGCTCGAGGATGGCTGCGGCTGCAGGAATGTCGCGCGGCGGCACGAGGAAACCAATTTTTCCGTTGTCGAGCACTTCCGGCAAGCCACCCACATTCGAGACAACCACCGGAACCCCACAAGCACAGGCCTCCAAAACAGCCACGCCAAAGCTTTCCGCCAAAGACAGGCTGATATAGACGGAGAAACGCTTCATATACTTCGGCACTTCGTCATGGCGAACATGACCCACAAAAGTCACCAACGGTGCCAAGCCCAGTCTCTCGGCGAGCTTCTCAAAATCCTGTCTCCGCGGCCCGTCTCCCACGATAATAATCCTGAGACGGCCGCGAGGGTGCTTCTCAACTAGCAGTTGGACAGCCCGCAGAAAGTAGTCGACACCAGAATTGCTTTCTAGTCCCTTGACCGTCCCGAGGACGAAATCGTCGTTGGGCTTTTCTGTAGGAGCAGCGGGCTTGAACTGTTCGCAGTCAATGCCAAAGGGTGTCACCACGGCTAGCCGCTCACAATATTTCCCCACTTCGGCGGCCATAATTCTGCTGGTGGCGCAGACCCAGTCCGCAGCCGACAAATTACTTTGAATCAACAACTTGTGGAGGGGGGACCGGTGGGGAAACTCGAAAATATCACTGCCCCAAATGGAAAGGATGAAAGGGTGGAAGCCCGCAAGTCGGCCCAAGGTGCCGTAACCGCTGGCATAATGTGCGTGAAGCAGGTCGGGCCTGATTTGGCGAAGCAGGCACCGAACTTCTCCGGAGCCGGCAAAATAGTCGAACTTAAAGGGCCAGCGAGAAGGCAGGCGATGAGTCCGGATGCTCTCCCGCAGGCCTTCAGGCGGCTCGCGGGAGATAACGTCTACTTCATGCCCCATGCTGCGGAAGTGGTTGGCCCACTTGACAGTATGCGCGCTGCGGGCATTCGCCAGGTAACAGATTTTCATTCAGCTCTAGCCAAAACGGGCTACGCGCCGGGATGAAGTGTGGGCCTCTTCGCGTGCCAACAGGACTTTGTTTTCCCGCATCCAGCCGAGAACAAAGGCCAGCAAAAAGGTTGCGATCAGGGTAAAGCTGGACTGCCCCCACCAGTCCGAAAGGGTAAGACCGATAACGGTAAGGGCTGCTCCCGCAGTATACAACGCGCTCTTCTCGGCCATCCTTCTCATCGAAAGGCGTGTTGCCCTTAGGCAGATTCGAATCACGGCGAGCATCCACAGGAAATAAGCAAGCAATCCGACACTGCCGGTTTCGGCCGCCGTGCCCAAGATCAAGTTGTGGGCTCCAACCGGGTTAAGAGTTCTGTAATCCCAAGGGATGGTCTGCTGCGCTTTTCGATAGAGCGTTATTTGCTGGCGGGCGAACCCCCCCGACCCAATGCCGGTCACCGGATTCTCAAAGAACGCAATGCCGGCCATTTCGATCAGCACGAGGCGGTGTTTTATCGCCGACTCCTGCTTAAAGACTTGCTGCACTCTTACGTGAGTCTGCTGTGTTAACTCAGGAAAAAGGACCAGGGCAGCGGGCACTACAAACAGGATCCACCCGCAATAAATTAACACCGGTCGGATGTATCTTCGCCCCCACAGCAACACCCCAAGTATTAGCACGACCGTCAGAAGAGGAACAACTGCGCGTGTTTGCGTCGCCAACAGAGCCAGTAGCAACGCGAGACTGTAGGCCAGCGGCTTCCACTGGCGCTTGTTCGTCAAAAGGAGCAAGCTGCAGATGATCAAAAGATAAACCTGCAGTCGAAAATTGTCCACGCCCAGCCAGAATCCTCGTTGGATTCCTCCCGAGGCCAAGAAACTCCAGAATCCCGCCAGGGACTCCAGGATGACCCCCGCAACGACTCCCTTGAAGAAAAAGGCGCGCCGGGTAGAATCGGAAAACAGTGCCGCCATGACGAGAAGAACCACGAACGTCTCCACGTACCTGAAAGTGCTGAACGCTTGCTCCGGAACTACATTCCTCGCCAACAACAACGACAACACACGGGTTCCGAAAAGCAGCGCCACACTGAGAAAGAGGGGCTGTTCGTGTTTCTCTATGTGCAACTTCCTACGAAGGAAGATTCCCAGACAAATGGGAATCAGAGCCAGCTCGAACAAGCTTAACTGGTAGGAGCCCACAAGGGGTACTTGCAACAGATTCCTAAGCTCCGCCGGCGGACTCGAAAGCAGCAACCCGAATCCCAGGAAGGCGGCGGTGAAGTTTCCCACCAGCGCTTTCGCTCTGACGCGCCGCCCTGGTATCCGATAGCCCTCTAGCCCCTGGCTGGGAGCTCGTAGGGGCATAGCCTGAACAGTGCGACTCACGCGGCAGCCACCTTTCGGCAAATCATCATTTCCGTTGTCGGACCTTTCGATAGCATGCGGGTCAATCCGATTTCCAATGGGTACAGTAAGGCGCCGTACAGGGCGCCGAGAGGATGAAAAACGTGCATGGGCAGCATAAACAGCTTCCAGAGAAAACAAGGCCAACGGCCCCTTGTGTCAACCGGAGCATTCATCAACACAAACATGGGTACCCTCCGGACGAGGCTCAGTCCGCAGCCACGGAGCACGGAGCTAATTTCCTCGAAAGACCGGCATACCTGGTGTTCAGTTCTTAGGGTCTTGCCCTGCGGGAAGTTATCGGAAAACACAAAGTACCCTCCGGTCGCAAGAAGCCGGGAGACATTTGAAAGTGCGCTTCGGTACCGCTCGTCATCCGTAATATGGAAAAGGACATCGAAGGCCGAGATGACATCAAAGGCCCCTTCGGAGATGCCCTGTTCCTCAAGCGGGGCAGCAATGTCGAGTCTCACCACAGGACACCCTGTGCAAGTCTGCCGCAAACGTTCCACGACCACCTGGGTAAAATCAGAGGCGGTGATGGCCCTCACCCCCAAGGAGCGCCACATCTCGACCCAAAACCCTGTCCCCGACCCGACGTCCAGCACAGATGTTTTCTCGAAGTCCAAGGGGAGCGCCTTGATGTGCCGAAGAAAAACCCTGCGGCGCACTCGATAGAGCCAACGATTGTAGGGGACCCCGTACGTGATGTAGCCGACACCTTCCAAGCCCCAGTTGCGCCCCAGCCGGTCTTCCCAGTAAGCCTGATCGCGTTCGGCGCTCTTGGCTCCATTTTCGTAAGGCATTCTTTCGGCCCTCATGCCTCACTGCCCCGGCTATGCCACAGCGTCATGGACCGACGGCCCCACACGCCTGCGCAGGCCGTTCAAGAGATAGGTCCAGTCACCCTGCAAGAAATAATAGATGGCTCGGCGAAAAAAAGAGTAGATTTTCAATGGACCACCTAGGTAGTTTTTTCGGCCGTACCGCTGATGGATCAGTTCACATTCTTTTTCCATCTTGGACGACCACAGCGTGTTTGTCTTGCTCGCGCCATGCCGGCGAATGGCCCCCAAGTAGTCCGGCACTCGCCTGAACCGCGCTCCTTTTAGGCCTGCCCGCAGGAAAAACTCGTAGTCCATAGCCACCTGAAGAGTCTGGTCAAGCATCCCAATCCTCGAAAACAGGGTGCGCCGCGTGAAGACACTCTGGTTACTGAGGGACATTCCTTCGTACAAATACCCTACAACCGAAAAGGGGACGAATCTCCCTTCCCCGATCACATTGTCCTGCTCATCCACATCCAGGCGGTTTCCGAACCAGATATCCACCTGGGGCTCCCGGAGGTAGAGTTCGGCTGCCCGGAAGAAAGCACCAGGAAGATAGATGTCATCGGAGTTCTGCCAGCCCACCAGGTCGCCGGTGGCGCGAGAAAAGCCCTTGTTCAAAGCGTGGCTCTGCCCTTCGTCCTTTTCGCTTACCCACCAGGCCAGATGTCTCTCGTATTTGCGAATGAGGTCGACACTCCCATCGGTCGAGCCGCCATCGACAACCATGTATTCCAGCTTCGGATAGTTTTGATTCAGCACGCTCAGGATGGTTCTCTCCAGAAACTGACCCTGGTTATACGAGGGAGTCACAATCGTAATCTTCGGATACGGAATCCCCGTCGAGGTGCGACGGTCGGAGTCGAACAGGGGTCCTGACACAAAGGCCTTAATTTCTTGGTTCTTAGCCAGGGCGATGAAGCCCATCGCAGCTAGCCTCCGGAACCCGACTTGGAAAAAGCGAACAGCCCCAGGGCATAGTTATCGGCGCCGGGAACCAACTCACTCGCCTCCGCTTCCGTGCATCTCAGCCACACGTTCGAAGCATCATTGCGGTAGTACTCTTCCTGTATCACCTTAAGAGAGGAAAAGGCAAGTTGTAGCAACTTGCTTTGCCGATTGTATACCCGGTGCAGCGGCCAAATCACCTTCTCCACCCCGTAGGGAACGGTGAGAATGAGCCGCCCCTGCGGTTCCAGGAGCTGACGGGCTCTTTCCAGGGCCTGCAGGTCGCCCTCAGGTACGTCGGGCGAATTAAACCGGCCCGCCAGGCCAAAGTGCTCGATACTCGAACAGAGAATCACCACTCCATAAGAATCACGGAGCGCGCGCGTGCGAAGAAAGTCTCCTTGAAAGAATTGAACCCCGTCGAACCTCACCGGAGATGGAAGCAGGTCGATTCCATGCACGCATTCAAACCCCAAGCTTTTTACTATAGTGCTGAGGGGGGATCCAGAGCACCCGACATCGAGAACGGCCTTCCGGCGATCGACATCCAGCAACTGCGCGATGACGAAAGCATACTCTATAGACCGGTCCCCATAGAGTGGGTTCAACCCCGGATCCGATTCTGCGGATAACAGGGAATGCAGAGCGCTGTCCAGCCGCTTGGCGGGCTCGCGGATCCAACGTTTGATGGCTCTCGGGAGCATTCTCAAAGACCCATGCAGGATAGCCTTCTTTTGTTACGCTGGCAGAAAGAAAACATTGTGATGGACGCCGGTGTCCACTTTGCCCACCGGGACCGTCCTACCGTGCATATAGTTAAAAGCTCTGTAGCCCTGAGCCTGCAACAAACCCATTAGTTGCTCGGCCTGTGTGCCGTACTTTGCCAAGTTAGGCTGGAATAGCTCCAACAGGATAGCTCTCGGTCTCGAGTTCGGGTCCCGCAGGATGTGCCGCGACCCTTCCAAGACGAGCCCTTCGGCTCCCTCCACATCAATCTTCAGGAAATCGACCCGTTCCACTCTCTGTTGTGCACAGTAACGATCAAGCGTCGTCACGCGAACTCGGCGCGTAGCCGTTACCGGGTTTCTCCCTGTGTCGACAAAGGAAGATAAACCCGAATCTTTCGCAACGGCAAACTCACATTCTCCCTCGCGGTTTCCCAGCGCGCAACAGTTGGGAACCACGTTTTCGAACCCGTTCAGAAGCACTGAGCTGCAAAGCAGGTGATAATTGAAAGGAATCGGTTCAAAAGAATGAACCATGCCTTTGCGGGCTTGAGCCGCCATCAGTAATGTGTAATAACCCACATTGGCACCAACATCAAAACAGACGTCCGTTTCCCGAAGGAGCTCTTTGACGAAAGTGGATTCATTCTTTTCGTACTCTCCCGAATAATAGATCTGGCGCCCAATGTCCTCGTCCACCGGTATGAGCATCTGATATCCGTTAATGTTGGTTTGCCTAAGCGCCTTCCCGCCCGTCCAGCGTCGCCCCAACAGACGGAAGTTGTCTCCCAGCCCCTTCACTGTGCGAACCAGCAATTTGGCCAAGATCGTAAACCGACGCCGCCACCCTCGGAATCCACCTTCCATAGTCAGCCCTTTGTATTGGCTAATCCCTCAGAGTCTTTTTTACCTTCAAATAATTTACCGCGATCGCGGGTCCATAGAACATCCTTCCCATGGCCGCCCCCTGTACGCCCAAGTGGGGAATCAGCAAGCCGGCTGCGACCAGCGAAAGAAAACCTCCGCCCAAGTTCATCAGCGACACAAAGCGTATCCGTCCCACACCCAGAAGCGTATTGTGCGGAACAATATTAATGGCCAGAAGGAAATAGGCGACCGACAAGAGCAGCAAAAGAACATAGGACTGATTCGCAAAGTCTGCACCCATCCAAAGCGTCATAATCAGTCTGCCAAAAAGCACAAGGGGAAGAAACAACGAAAAAGCAAAAACCAGGTTGATGAGAACAAACCTCAGAAAGAGGCGGCGCAACTCCTTCCGCTCGCCGGTTTCGCACAGGCTGCTCATCATAGGAAACAAGAAGTTGAGGGCCGCCGCCGGCAAGGCGTGTATCTGCTGTGCCAGTTGAGTGCAAATCGTATAATAGGCCAACGGAGCCGGCCCCAGCAGGGCGCCGATCAGGAGGCGGTCCGCGTGCGTAAACAGAATACCGCCAATGCCCTGCAGCCAACTGTAGATCCCAAAGCCTAAGACTTCCCGAATCGCGGCTGGCTCCACCGAGGGCCAGAAGTCCGCGATGGGAAGAAGGCGCCGGATGGCCAGCACTTGCACGGCGATGCCGGCCAGGGTAGCCCCGCACGTCATCAATAGGATTGCGACCACGCCATACCCGACCGCCACCAAACTCACTGCAAAGACCAAAGTACCAATCCGAATCCCCATGGAGATCTTAGCGGAAAGGTCATACCGCTCAAAGCCCCGCAAACAGGAAAGAAACACAGATTCAACGAAGCGAAGCCCCAGAAGGATTCCCCCGATTTGGATGGCGTGAACAGCCAACTGCTGGTCCTCTCTCTCGATCCGAAAGACAGAATGGGCAAGATAGTCAGACGTGATGAAAACAAGCAGAGCGGCCACGACAGTCAAGAATAAGCTGAGCGCCAAGGTGGAATGTAGCACGCGCTTGATGGCGACAGGATCCTCTTTGCCACGATACCCGGATACGTACTTGATGGTGGCGTCACCCAAGCCAACACTAAAGAACCCCATGGCACCCGTGAGAGCATTGACCAACATCCAGATGCCATACTGTTCGACCCCAAGACGGAAGACGAGAAACGGCGTCGCTGTGATAAAGGCAATCGCCGGGAGCAGTTGGTCGGCCAAATTGTAAGCAGCATTTCTGAGATTGCGCTTCCGCGAAGGCGCGGCGTGAAGTCCCGGGCGCGGGTCAGACAAGACGTGCTGGTTCACTCTATGCGCTGGCCCCGTGCCGGCCTGCCTTGACTAACATTTGGCTCAATCGAATTGGAGCTGGCACATTACCTTTCAGTAAGGCGGGTGTCTAAGGTTGCTATGACAGTTTCTCTGCTCTTAGTGGAGAAATACCAGTCAATCGTGCGATGAAGCCCGTCCACGAATCGGACCTTCGGTTCCCAGCCAAGCAACTTCTTGGCCAAGAAGTTGTCGGCCACGCGGTTCATGGGGCCGGTTGGCATTTCCGGGTGGAGCTCGATCTTGGCCTTGTGGCCGGTGTAGCGCAATACTTCGTAGACTGCGTCAATGACGCTCGTGCGCTCCATGGTCCCCAGATTGATCGCCGTGCCGTCATCGATCTTCTCGGCAGCCAGGATGGTCCCCGAAACGATATCGCTGACGTGCGTCCAATTACGAATCTGCTCACCGTTTCCCCATACCACGAAAGGGTCCTGCCGGATGAAGGCCCTAGCGATCATGGCAATCACGGAGTGATTCTCGTGGCCGCGTTCTCCATAGACAGTGAAATAGCGGCAGCTGGCCGACTTCATGCCCCAGTCCTTGTAGTAAGCCCTTAGTGTCATTTCCCCCATCAACTTTGCCCATCCGTACATGTTGTCGGCGTCGTAGGGGGGACCGACCATATTCTCGGTCAGATAAAGCGTCTTGTTGGGATCCTCCTGCAAGTAGTTGGGATACACGCATCCCGAGGAGGCGTAGACAACCTTTAGCACCTTCGCCTTGAAGCAAGCGCGAAAAAGCCTTCCATCCAGGGCCAGGTTGGTGGCGCAGGCGGCCTGGTGCAGGTCGACGTAGCCGCGGCCGCCATGGTCGGCGGCGAGATGATATACGACATCCATTCCCTGCGTCACCTTGTCCGCGACGCCCTCGTCTAATAGATTGGCCTGGATAAACTCCACCGTGCACTTCTCGACCCCCTCTTGGATGTTTTCCAACCTTCCACTGCTGAGGCTGTCCACCACGCGAACTTTTGCGTTGCGTTCGACCAACGCCTCCACCAGGGCAGAACCGATAAAGGAGGCCCCCCCGGTTACAAGGACCTTGCGATTTTCCCACGTCATCTTCGAGCCTCACCTCTCTGCAAGAGTCTCACGCTATTTCCATCTCTCCGATCCCGGCCTCGGATGCAAGACGGCATAGCCCATTCCCAAGACCATAGCGAGCAGCATCCCGTTGGCCGGGATGTAGGTATTGAAATCAGCCAGGCTGTGGGCGAGATAGGCAGAAAGACTGCCCACAACTCCTAAAACCACCGCCTTGTCAAACCCCGGCACGCGATCAAAGTGGGCCACTAAGCGCCCCGCCAGGAATACGACCGTCCCAAAAAACAACAACGCGGCGGGAACACCCAGTTCCGAGACCACCTCCAGATAATCATTGTGGGCATGATTGACAACCCGATCGAGAAAGGAAGTTTGGACACCCGTATAGGCAATGGGGAAGGTCCCCCCGCCGCTACCAAGCCAGAAGTTTTGCTGAACCAGTTGCAGTGTGTCCTTCCAAATGTCCAGGCGGCCTGTGCCCTGGGCCGAGTACTCTCGTCCCAGTGTTTCGAAACGGGTCAACACGGGAGAGACGCCCAGCCAGACAACAAAGACCACGCTGGTGAGAATGAAGGTGATCCCCCACAGGAGGAGCCTGGCCCGCTCCCGAGCCTTGAGGATTCCCAGGACGAACACAAGACCCACCGCTAATGTGGTCGCCAGAATTCCCATGCGCGAACGGGAGAAAAAGATGGCCGCAAACAAGACTATCGCTAGGAAAAGCCAGAAAGCCGACTGCTGGAGTCCGCCTACGGTCTGCTCATACCGCTCTTTGAGCTCTCGGCGAAATTCTTCGAATTGGTAGAAAAAGCACCCCAGGGCGAAAGGCACTGTCATTCCGAGCAAGCCCGCATAATTGTTGGGGTTTACGAAGGTGCCGGAGGCCATAGCATAAGGCCGCGGCGGGGTGAAAATGTAACGCCAGCCGGTAAAGTACTGAACAAGGCCGTAGAAGGCTTCCACCGTGGCCAACCCGAGCAAGGCATAGACCAGCTGTTTCCTCTTCCCACAGCCATCAAAAAGAACAATAGACAAATAGAAAACTATTACGTACGTCAACACCAACAGGAAAAAAGCCCGCGTTTCGTAGAATGAAATGCTGAGGGTCCCGTAGCCGGAGGATGCCCCAGGGTGCAAGGCTCCCTTAAACCCGCCGACCAGCCAGCTGGGCAATCGCGTGATCTGCAAAAGAAGAAAACATAGTAGGAGACCAGGCAAGCCTAAAGGAATTCTGCCATTGGCTGCCTTCGCATTTTTAAGGCTTACAGACCACAAGATTGCTATGCAAAATACTAGGACTTGAACGACGGAAAAAGAGATCGGCTCAGTTCCTCCGAAGGCAACAACAGCCAGAAAGAGGACGCTAAGGAGGCTCCAACGCAGGAAGCGAAGCACGAAGTCTTGTATCCCCTATAGGATCTAGCAGGGAAGCGGGGCCAATCGACCCAACAATTCGCCTCCTACTGCTCTGATGTGCTGGAGTAATCGTACCGGTAATACCGATAGTAGTTATATTCGTCCGCGCGGACATCCAGGTTGTTGAGAACCACCCCGATGACATTCCCTCCGACCTCGTGCGTGTGGGCCTGGGCGCGCTGAACCAGCTCGCGCGGGGTGGCACCGCCTTTAACTACGAGCACCACACCCTCAACGAGCGTTGCCAGGATGCGGCTGTCGGCCACATTCAGGAGGGGTGGCGAATCAAGCAGGACGACGTTGTATTCCGCCATGGCCTCGCCGATTAGCGCGCGCATGCG
>Ga0213870_1001608_pt1 | contig 10052 bp, 13 predicted proteins | sample WICALVC2017_Meta_FD_160119 | JGI IMG/M metagenome (GOLD analysis project Ga0213870, IMG submission 160119) | Freshwater microbial communities from subterranean cave lake in Wind Cave National Park, South Dakota, United States - WICALVC2017 | ecosystem: Environmental > Aquatic > Deep subsurface >... | reverse complement strand
AGGGAAAGTGGACGCCGGCGATCGTGCAGGAAAGGTCGGGCACCGTCATACAGATCCCTCCCCTTCCACAGCGCCATCGCGCATGATCAGCACCCGATCCGCCGCCGCCGCCGCATCCCGGCTGTGCGTGGCCAGCACCACGGTCTGCCCCCCCTGCCACGCCAGGGTCTTGATCAACTGCACGATCTCGCGCCCCGCTTGTGAATCCAGATTTCCGGTCGGCTCGTCCGCCAGCAAGAGCGCGGGCCGATGCGCCAGCGCCCGCGCCAGCGCCACGCGCTGCTGCTCGCCTCCCGACAACTCCGAGGGGCGATGCTCCCCGCGATGCGCCAACCCCACAGCCGCGAGACAGTCGTCCACGCGCGTCCCGGGATCGGCATCGCCCCGCAGCAGGAGCGGCAGCGCCACATTTTCGCGCGCGGTCAGCCCGGGCAGCAGGTTGAAGAACTGGAAGACAACACCGATCCGCTCGCGCCGCAGCCCCGTCCACTCGGTTTCGGTCAATCCCCGCGTCGAGCGTCCCTCGATGAGGATGTCGCCGTCCGTCGGCCGATCCAACCCGCCGATCAAATGAAGCAGCGTGCTCTTGCCGCTGCCGCTCGGCCCCATGATGGCGAGAAACTCTCCCTTGGCGACCTCCAGCGACACCCCCTGCACGGCCCGGATGATCGAGGCGCCTCGCTGATAGACCCTGGAGACTCCTTCCAGCCGGACCACGCTCCTCCCAAATGAGACGTGACCACCTATAACACAAAGCCCGGAGGCCCGACAATTAGACGGGAGGGGGATCCGGTGACAATCCAGCCTCGGCGGTGTCCAACATTAAGGATAGGGACGCGCGATGCCGGACATCCTGGACACCATTCTGCACTGGGTCTTTCCCGTGGACTGCGCCGTCTGCGGGCATCCGGCCGCAGACCGTCGCCTGCCGTTTTTTTGTCGTGCCTGCTGGGAGACGATTACGCCCATCGAAGGGCCGATCTGTCCCCACTGCGGACAGCCGTTCGACTCGCCGATCGCGCTGGCCTACAGTCCGGGGCACCGGTGTCGCGCATGCCGGGAGAAGCCACCGCGGTTCGACCGCGCGCTCTCGCCGTATCGCCACGAGGGGGTGCTGGAGCAGGCGATCCGTCTCTTCAAATACCGGCGGAAGGACACCCTGGCAGCGCCCCTGGCGAACCTCATGCTCGCCTGGGTGGACCGGCTCCCGCCCGTTGATCTCGTCATGCCGGTCCCGCTCCATCCGTCCCGATTGAGAACCCGCGAGTTCAACCAATCGCTGCTCCTGGCCGATCGGATCGCCCGGCGTCTCGGCCTGCCCCTCTCGTTCGAGCACCTGGAGCGGATCCGGGAAACCAGGCCCCAGACCGAGCTCGACCGAGCGGACCGCGCCAAAAACGTGCGGCGCGCCTTCGCCGTGCGGGACCCGGACGGCCTGAAAGACCGCCGCGTGCTGCTCGTGGATGATGTCCTGACCACCGGCGCGACCGTCAACGACTGCGCCCGCGCCCTGCGCCGCGCGGGCGCCGCCTCCGTCACCGTCCTGACACTCGCCCGGCGGGTGTAATCGTCCGGCATGAGGAATGTCTACTGGAGGGGCTTGCGGCGACCACATTCCCATAATCCACGTATATCGTCAAGCGAAAGAGGGCGCGCGGCCATGCGCCCCTACGGCAGAGGCGATGGAATGGTGGTGTATGCCATCAGTGGCAATGATCGGCAATGTTTGACAGGATGAAGCGCTTGACAAATCCGCCCCGTCGGACTAGGATGCCTGCTCATCGTATACGGAATGCTCAATGGCCCACGCGGTGCGCGACGAAGTCCTGACGACCGCCGAGACCTGCCGCTATTTGAAGGTGGCCCCTCGGACGCTCTATCGCTACATTCAGGAGAAACGCGTCCCGGCCTTCAAGCTCGGCAAGGACTGGCGGTTTGTGAAGTCCGAGTTGGACCTGTGGCTCCGGAAAAAGAGCCGCGAGCATCAGCGGAAGCGCCGCTGAGGCCCTCCGTGGCCTGACAGGGAGACAGCCTGATGTTTGCCGGAGAAAACTTCTGCAAGCTGGACGAGAAGGGCCGCTTCCTTCTCCCTCCTTACATCCGCGACCTCCTCTGCCCCGAAGGGCAGGCAGGAGGGTACGCGGTCGCCTTGCTCAAGCGCAGCGAGCCGACTTGCCTGCGGGCCTACACGCAGATCGAATGGACCCGCGTTCTCACACAGACCAGGGCCAGGCTGGACGAGGATCAGAGCCGCCTCTTCATGCATCACGTGGCGTCGGAAATCTCCACCTCGGAGATTGACAAGGCCGGGCGCATTCTCATCCCCGGCAAGTTCCGCAAGCACCTCAATCTGGCCGATGACCAGGAGATCGTGCTGGTCGGCATGTTTGAGTTCCTTGAAATCTGGAACCCCGCAGACTGGCGACGGCGCCTCACCCAGGCGGAAGACAGCCACGAAGCCTCCATGAGCAAGATCATGGATATTCTCTAAGCGTGGACTATTCATGAACACTCCGCGCTTGCTCCGATGAAGCCGCGTCCTTCACGCTCACGCCCCGCCGTCCTCCGCCGGTCGTCCTTTCGCAGCCCCCAGACCACACCCCGCGGAGAGTCGGACCTCCAGTCGCTTATCCCGCGGAAGCCCCGCCTCCACCATGCCGGCTTCCGTTTTCGTGGAGGAGCCTCTCGCGAGATCCCCCCGCCGCAGGAGCACCCAGGCGACCTTCTGCGCCTGGTCCTCCCAATTCCGCCCAGCATCAATCATCACTACGCCACCGTAAACGGGCGACGGGTGCTCTCGGCGGCCGGCCGCCGGTTCAAGACCCTGGTTGGACAGGAAGTGCTCTGCGCGCTTTCAACACACGCCGGCCGGCAAGGCCTCCTGGCCGGCCAGAGCCACGCCCACCTGGCACTCGACCTGCGGTTTTATTTCATCTCGGAACTTCGGCGCGACATCGATGGCAGCCTCAAAATCACCCAGGACGCCGTCTGCGAAGCCCTTGGGATCAACGACAACCGGATCGTCGAGGTGACCCTGCGGAAAGCCCGCGACGCCGCCGCCCCCCGCATGGAACTGGCGCTCCGGAAAGCCGGCCACGACTCGCCGGCCTCCGCCCCGCTCCAGTAGCCGCCGGGTCGCTGCTTCCGCGCCTACGGGACAGCCGCCTCGCGCAACTGCGCTGCCTGGGATTTGTATTGGAGGAACCGGGCGTAATCCACCATCAGCGTCGGCGGCGCTGCCTCCAAGAACCGGCCGATGGCGTCTCCTTCCGGATCAATCACAAACGCGCGCTCCCCAAAAACAAGCGACAAGTGCTGGGGCGCCACCGCCACTTCCGGTGCCTGCCGATCATACGCCGTCAGGCCCGGCATGACATCCACCCGGTTCTGATGGTTGATCACGGCGAGGGTCAGGCTCTGTCCCTTCACGAACAGCGTCCCCGACGTCACGTCCCGCCAGTCGCTCGCCCGGCGTTGCGCCACATAAAACACGATGCGGTCGTGAGCCCCCGCCTGGCCCAGCGCCTCGGCCAGGGAAGGCGCCACAAGTGCCAGCACCGCCTCGTCAAAGAGCGGAACGGCGTCGAGCGGACCGGTGATGAGTCGCTGGATCCAGTTCGATATGAACTGAACGCGCACCTCCTGAAGAATGCTGGTGAGATCCTGCGCAGACAGGCGGGCCGGATGGTCGTAGGCAGACGTGGCGCTCGGGATCGCCCGGACCACCACCTCATCCACTGCCAGGTCGGCGGCCGCGCGATAATGAAAATCGCAGGCCGTTGCCAAAAGGACAACGCACGCGGCCAGGAGAAGACGCGCGCCGCCCGGTCTGTTTGCAAATCTGATCATGGCCTCTCCTTATGGTTTTGCGCCTACCGCCGCTGTCCCCTTCTTTCTGTGCCCCGGCTTCGCAGCGCCGCTTTCGCGTCCGCCAGTTGGGCTTCCAGCTTGGCGATCTCGTCGGACTTCGCCATCACGATGTCACCCATGATCCGTAGACGATTCTCAAGGGCCGCCACCTGTGCCTGGAGCTTTCTTGCCTCAGCCAGTTGACTCCTCAACTTCCTGGCCTCATCTTCCGTGGTGTTCACCTGCGCGCGGAGTTGCTCGGCGTAGCCACGGAGTTCCGCATTTTCTCGATCCCGCTCGCGCATGAGTTCAGCCGAACCGCAGGCGGTCAGCACCAGCATCAGCGATCCCAGCAGACATGACAGGCCGGTCTTTGTATTCATCGGTTCTCCTTTATCGTCACGGTCATTTCGATCCGTTCCAACGGGTTTCGGCCCTTCACTCGCTGCGGCTTTACTGGACGGCCTTTTTGAGCATCTTGCTAATGCCGGGGCCCGATCGGGTTCCGCGAGGTGCCGATGCCCTGGTTCGTGGAAAACCAGTGGGCGCCGTCGTCCTCCGTTTTGAACACACCCCCGCTGGTGCCGGCGAACACCGTCCCATCTTTGCCCACGGTGAACGACTGGATCGCCCGTTCAGTAAGCCCGTTGTTGGCCGGAGTCCACGTCTTCCCCTGATCGCCGCTGCGATACATCCCCACCCCGGTTCCCACAAACCACGATGACCCGCCGATCGCCATGCCCCGGACAGAGGCGTGCGCCAATGGCCCGCCGATGGTCCGCCAGGACTTGCCCTGGTCACGACTCACGTACACCCCATTGTCGGCGGTCCCGGCATAGAGATCGCCGGACTGGCCGACCACCAGCGCGCGCACGAAATTCGCCGGGATCTGCCCCCTGGGATGCGACAGCCGCGAGGGCGTCATCCGCACCCACCGGGATGCGCCGGCGGGTTTGCGGTAGAGCCCCATCCCCGTGGTCCCGGCATACATGGTGCCCTGCGCGTCCACGGCCAGCGCGCGCACCAGAAAATTGCTAAGGCCCCGGTTGTCCGCCGTCCATTGCTCGCCCCCGTTCTTCGACCAGTAGACGCCTGACCCGGTGCCCGCGTACAGCACGCCCTGATGGAAGGTCAGGACTGGTGTTTCCAGGCGATCCAGGCCGGCGTTCACCGCCGTCCAGGACGTGCCGCCGTTCTGCGTCCGGAACACCCCGCCCCGGACGGTGCCTGCGTACACCGTCTTGCCAGGCCCGACCACGACCACGTACACGAACGGGTCCGTCATCCCCTCGTTGACGGCCCGCCACGTCCCGCCCCCGTCTTCGCTCTTGAAGATGCCCTTGCCGAAACTGCCGGCATAGATCGTCTGCTTCTCGCCCAGCGCCAGCGCCTGGATACTGACGAACGTCTCCGGCCCAAACGGCTCGTCGAGCGCCGGCTGGGCCGGCGCGTCCGCCGCGACTAAGAGCCCGATGCCGAGGCCAAAACAGACACGGAGGATAGCACGACGACCCCATGCGTTCACTAGATCACCCTTCGTCCGGCCGTTCCAGTGGGAGCGTCCGGCACGGCCTCGTCCTCTGTGGGCGGACGGGCCGGCGGACGCCCGAACAGGCGCGCGCTCAGGATACCGATTTCATACAGCACGATCAACGGGCCCGCCATCAGCAGCAGGTTGAAGAGGTCGGATGTCGGCGTGAGGATTGCCGCCAGGATGAGATTGAGCATGACGGCATGCTTGCGGTGTCTGGTCAGCAGGTCCGGTGTGATGAGTCGCAGGCGGGACAGCAGCGTGAACAGCAACGGCATCTCAAAGGCAACCCCAAAGGTCAGCAGGAACTTCACGTTGAAGTCCACGTAGAGGCCCACCCCGATCTGAGGCACCAGCGCGCGATCCACGCCGAACTGGAGCATGAACTGTAAGGCGAGCGGCACGATCACGACATTGGCAAACGTCACACCCATCGCGAAAAACCCCAACGCAATGGCCAGAAACGGGATGCCCCACCGCCGCTCGCCCGGCAAGAGGGCCGGCTCGAACACCCTCCAGAGGTGATACAACAGCACCGGCATTGTGAGAGTGAGACCGCCGAGCACCGCCACCTTGAGAGCGGCAAAAATAGCTTCGGTCGGCGCGAAAAAGATCAGGTCGTCGGCATAGGGCTTCTTGAGCCAGGCGATCATGCCGTCGGCATGGGGAAACGTGAAGACGCAGGCCACCAGCAAGCACGCCCCGCACCACAAGAGCCGCCGTCTGAGGTCGGTGATGTGCCAATGAAGCGGTGCGCGGACAGGCTCACCCACCTGCGCCTCTGCCAGGACTTCGCCCACGGCGTCGCTCAGGAAGACGGGGCCGCCGCCAGGGAGCGATTCTGCTTAACGTGACGGACGATCTCAGCCATTTTGTCCTTGGTCGCCAGCTTGTCGAACTGGATCTTCTTCTTCTGTTGCTCTTCCTTGGGCGTCAGAAAGTGCCGCTTGTTGATCTCGCTCAGTTGCATCTCCAGCCGATGATGGGTGTCCTCCAACGTCGTGAATGCAGACGACTCCCTGCGAGCCAATTCCAGAATAGCCGGATCTTCGTTGAGCATGGTGGCCCCTCCTTTCTCCATCAAGTACGTCAAGATCACCGCGTCCTCCCGAGGGCGGTCATAGTATCCCTTGCGACGGCATGTTCTCGCAAAGCCGAGCCCCTCATACAACGCCATGGCGGCCAGGTTCGAGGCCCGCACTTCCAGCAGCGCGGTCCGGACACCACGGTCCGTCCCGACCGACAGCGCGTGCCGGGCTAGATCCGACCCGAGTCCGCGCCGGCGGGCGTCCGGGCGGACCGCCAGGTTCATCAGATGCAGCTCCTCAAAGACCACCCAGAACAGGATGTAGCCCAGGAGCGTGCCCGCCGCCAGGCCCCTCCTCTCGCCGGCCTCACCCGCCCGAGCGACGACGTTCACGGCAAACGCATTGCCCTGCAGTTCGCCGAGGAACATCTTCCGCGTCCAGGGCTCCGTGAAGGACGCCTGCTCCAGGGCCACGACCTCGTCGAGGTCGCCCTCCTGCATTGGCGAAAGAATGACCAGCCCGGCGTCGATCATCGCGCCACCCTGGCCGGCGGCGACTTCGGCAGGCCCTTCTCCCGATTCATCTCCGCTGCAGCCCGGCGCAGATAGCTCAACGCCACCTCCGCCACAGGCGTGCGCCCGTCGGCGAACTGCCGGATGCCGAGCCGTGCCACCACCACCGCCAAGGGCACGGCGCGAAGGCTCTCGTCGCTCACGCAGGCCCGTCCGCCGAGCGCCGCTTCAAGCTGTTCCCGGTACCGCGCCGCGCCGTACCCGATCAGATGAACGGGACCCTCGACCGCCGCCAATACTGATGCCACCGCGCCGGGAGCCAGCACCGCGTCAGGGATCACCCGTTCGAGCGCGTATCCGTTTCGCCTGAACAAAGCCATGTACACCTCGCCCCGGTACGCATCGAGCAGGGCACAGATTGTCCCGTCCGCGAGCGCGTACCCCTCGGCCAACGCCTCCAACGTGGGCACACCCACCACCATGGCCCCCGCCCCGAGCGCCAGACCCTGCGCCGTCGCCAGCCCGACACGTAAGCCGGTGAACGACCCCGGTCCGAGAGACACCGCCACCGCGTCGAGATCCCTGGCCGCCACGCCGGCCGTTTTCAGCACCTGGTCCACGGTGGGCAAGAGCATACCGCCCCGATTGCCCTGCGCCTCGTAGGACAACTCGGCCAGCAACCGGCCGTCCTCGACCAGCGCTACGCTGTGCGCGGCGGTGGCGGTCTCGATGGCCAGCAGCCGCATCACTATTCCCTCGTGAATCCTGACGGCGCGACCACCGGCTCGGCTTTGAGCGGTCCCCAATCCTGGGACGTCAACTCCGGATTCGGAATGATTTCATGAAACGTCAGCACGAGCGTGGCTTGGCCCCGCCCGTCTTCCGCCAAGACGCGAGACGGCCACGTCAGGGGGCCCGCCGAGGTCGAGCCCACGACATGATGGTGCTGATACGCCATCGTCGCCGCCACATTGCCGGAGGCATCGAACAGATCCTGGCGAACGATGTCCAGGGTCTTTTGCGCAAACCACAGGCGACGCGCCACACGATTCAGACCCGTCTCCGCCATCACATCCAGCACGTACTGGTTGTTCTCATCACGCAGAGACACGTGATCGGTGGGCAGGATCACGCCGCCCAGACTCCCCATGGTCGCCTGCAGGCCCAGCGCGACCGGGGCGCCGACCCCGCTCTTGCGGTCCAGTTCTGAGACCGGCCCCTTGTGCGTTTTCCCCTGCAAGGGAAACAGCAGGTGGTACTGGCCATCGGCGAGCATGAGATCGAACAGGGGAAACCCCAGGCGGGCAAAAGCCTGCAGGCGAATGGTCCCGGGACGCTGGTAGACGAGCGCCGCCTCCATCCGTTGGGGAGACTTGAGCTTGCTCCCGCTCGCCTCGACCGTGAACAACGCCTTCAGCGTCCGCACGGCAGCCTCCCGCTCCTGAAGCTTCGCCACCAGTTCCTCGGCCGTCACCGGAGACGGTGCCATGGGGACCGGTGGCGCGACCGGCGTCTTCGCACAGCCTGCCAGCAACGCAAGGCCGACCAGCAGGCCCGCGAGCCTTTGGGAGTTCACGTTACGTGAGCACGGCATCAAGCGCCTGTCCCACCTCCGCCACGCCGATCAGCTCCAGCGAGTCAATCAGCGGCATCGTCACCAGATTGCGCTCCGGCAGCAGGCAGCGCCGGAAGCCCAGCTTCGCCGCCTCCCTCAAACGCGTCTCCGCCTGCCCGACCGCCCTAACTTCCCCGCCCAGGCCCACTTCGCCGAATACGACTGTGGTGGGCGCGATGGGCCGGTTCCGCAAACTGGAGGTGACGGCCACCACGATCCCGAGGTCCAACGCCGGCTCATCAATACGCAGCCCTCCCACCACGTTCACATAGATGTCCTGGCCTGACAAATTGAGGCCTGTCCGCTTCTCCATCACCGCCACCAGCAACGCAATCCGGTTGCCGTCCACGCCGTTCGCCATCCGACGGGGCATGGCGAAGCTCGTCGGCGACACCAGCGCCTGCAATTCAATCAGAATGGGCCGCGTGCCCTCCAGGCTCGCCACCACCACCGAACCGGTCGCCTTCTGCGGGCGCTCCGACAAAAACCACGCCGATGGATTGGCGACCTCCTTCAAGCCGGCATCGGTCATCTCGAACACGCCGATCTCGTTGGTGGAGCCGAACCGGTTCTTGACCGCCCGGAGAATTCGGTACGCGTGACTCTTCTCCCCTTCAAAATACAACACCGTGTCCACGATGTGTTCCAGCGTCCGGGGCCCCGCAATCGCGCCGTCCTTGGTCACGTGCCCGATGAGAAAGACCGGCGTCCCGCTCCGCTTCGCGTAGAACATCAATTGCGCGGCCACCTCCTGCACCTGACTGATGCTGCCGGGCGCTGACGTGAGCAGGCCCGTGAACGTCGTCTGGATCGAATCCACGACCAGTGCCGCCGGTGCCACGGCCTGCGTGGTCTTGAGAATTTCCTCGAGGTTCGTCTCCGGAAAGATCAGCAGCGTCTCAGAGTCGATCCCGAGTCGCTCGCACCGCATCTTGATCTGGCGCGGGGACTCCTCGCCGGAGACGTACAGGACGCGCTCGGTGGACTTCGCGAGATGGGGCAGGATTTGCAGCAACAGGGTCGTCTTGCCGATACCGGGATCGCCGCCGATTAGGATCACCGAGCCATGCACCACGCCCCCGCCCAGTATCCGGTCGAACTCGCCGACGCCTGTCAGACACCGCGCTTCAGTGCCGGCCTCGATGTCCGCCAGCGGGAGCGGGCCGGTGGCGGCCGCCACGCCACGAGGACGCCCCTTCCCGACCTCGGGGGCCCGTTCTTCCTGCATACTGTTCCAGCTTTTGCACTCAGGGCAGCGCCCCAGCTGACGCGGGAACTGGTACCCGCATTGCTGGCAGCGAAAGGAGGTCTTGGACCGTGTCACCAGGGGGTTCCTAACGTGGCGTTCATGATAACGGAACAGCTCCGGAAGGTCAACCGGAGATCGTTGTGGTGTAGATAGCACATCATCTGTCCGGTTTATGTAGCACATGATCTGTCCGGTTTAAGGTGGGGCCTCACAGGAGGGCCACCATGACACGGACAGCAGTCCTACAGGAGGTGCGACAGATGCGCTT
>Ga0213870_1001607_pt1 | contig 10056 bp, 9 predicted proteins | sample WICALVC2017_Meta_FD_160119 | JGI IMG/M metagenome (GOLD analysis project Ga0213870, IMG submission 160119) | Freshwater microbial communities from subterranean cave lake in Wind Cave National Park, South Dakota, United States - WICALVC2017 | ecosystem: Environmental > Aquatic > Deep subsurface >... | reverse complement strand
CAAAAATCCTGCCGTTAATTGTGTTCCAAACAGTCTGATCCATGTTTCCTAAGTCGAACCTACCTGCATAAAAATTGTCGTATCTTAGGAAACTCGCGTGGGTCATATAAACAAAGTAAGTAAACGAAAGAAAAATAACGACTCCGAACCCGATGTTTTTGGCAAATAAGTTTTCGAATTTCTCAATGTATATATTTTTTGTTTTTTGCCAGATCCAAGAAAAAAGAAGGAAAATAATTTCCGAGATTATAAATGCAACCCTGACAAATATGGAAATAAACCCGGCAACCTCAAGAGACATAATCTTAGATAAACCAAAAGTAAGTACTCCCTCCCTCACCCCGAGGCCCATTGGAGTTATTACTGAAAGATATCCTATTAACAGTGATAGTGCGAAAAAGCCGACAAAACTAAAAAAATTTTGAGGAGTAAGTAAGAATAAAGACGAAGCCGTTAAATAATTTCCGACTCCCCAAATAAAGAAAGTTAAGGTTGATAGGATAAGCAATTTAAAATTTTCAATGGGTTTAAATTTTGGCAACAATGGAAATTTTAGAGGATTAAAAATAAAAAGTAACGATAAAATCAAGACAAACAACATAATAAGAGGCTGAGCAACGGGTTCTAAAATTGAGTTGGGAAGAATTCTAAAAACGAAACCCAGAGACATTAGCGAAACTATTACCGTTCCGGCAATTATTAACTCTGATTCAATTAAAAGGGAGTGAATTATATCTCCCTTTTTTACACCGAGGCTTGTAAAAGAAACCGTTCTCCCTAAAAAAGACCAAATATTCCCCGGTGCGTATCTTTTGAGTTCAGATATATTCCATAAAAACAACGATTCTTTAAATGGAATTTTATATCTTTTAAGTTTTAAAAGTTCTGACCACAATATTCCCCGGAGCAGAAAATAGAAGAAAAAACAAATTAATCCGTAAAACAACACCTGCCAATTTATTTCTGATAATTTTGGTAAAAGAGTTGGGAGTTTTGGTTCTACAATTCTATAAACGAAGTATAAGGACACGGCAGATAGGGGCCAACCCAAAAGATATTTAATAATACCCATAATTATGAGTATTTTATTGATTTGCAATACAATGCGCAAGCTCGTGGGTGGAAATCGGTGTCAAGTGATTATAGTAATTTCTTACATTGATAATTGCTTGACAAGTATACATACTGTAGTGTATAATGACATTTACATAAAACTTATGGCTATAAACGTTACAATCCAAGGAGATAATTTATCATTTACGAAAGAGACTAGTCTTCAGAAGGCTGGACAAATAATTACTTTTTTAAGTCTTGATGAGAGTTCCATAAAGTCCCCACAGCCAACAGCTTTAAAAGAATTAAATTCTTTGTCTGATCTGTCTCCGCAGGAACTAATAAATCAGGCAAAAGCTAAGACTAATGCGCAAAAAATTACAGTCTTAACCCAATACTTATCAGGTTCAGATCAGGAAGGTGCTTTAAGTAAGGAGGTATTACTACAAATGAGAAAAATGGGCGAAGAACCAGCCAATTTCAAAAGAGATCTACGAACAGCCGAATCTTTACAATATATTTATGTTATCGATCCTAAGAAAGGACTATACGGTATAAGCGAAAAGGGGAAGCAAGCTATTCAAAAAGGATTCTCGGATATTATACCCACAAAGTTTAAAGTTAAAATAAAGGGAAAGGGCGGATTCAAACGAGCAATACCTCCGCGACAAGAGGTGCTTTCTTTAGCTTTGGCAACTAATTTGGAAGGATATCCAGATTTTCATGCATTACCCACAAAAGCCGATTCAATTCTTTGGATATTAGCCTACGCCGATTCCAAGGGTATTGAAGAGCTCACTCCAAAGGAAGTCGAAATAATTTCCGACAAATTACGAAATAAAATAACGCAGAATGCATTTTCCCCATTTAATAAGAAGAATATCAAATCTGGATTTGTTTCTCCAACTAATGGTAAATTTAAATTACAGCAGAGGGGCACGGATCATCTTAAAACAATATCCCCTGTCGCTAAAGATGTCACAGAATAGTAAAAGCTCACCGTATCTTATCAGAAATCTTTGGGAGGAAGGTTTTTTCTCTGATGCAAGAAACCTCTCCGAAATCTCAGACAGGCTCGCTAATCAAGGATATCATATTTCGGCGGCCATTCTAAGTACCTCTTTAATAAGACTAGTTAAATCGAAAAACTACCTTGGTAGAACAAAAAAGTTTGGTGTATGGAGATACATTCAAAAATATCCCACCTCTTCCTCTCTGACTAGTAATTCAGACTTTGCTACTAATTACGATTTTCATCCTAGAATTAAAGAAGTTTCCTTCAAGCATTTCAAAGACGGTTACTTCAAAGAAGCAATTCAGAACGCTCTGGTGGAGGTTATTGACCAGGTAAAAATTAGAACAAAGCATCCAAAAGGTAAAAATGGTCGAGATTTAGAAGGAGACGATTTAATGAATCACGTTTTTGGATGCGATAATCAAGATCCTAAGATAAAATTTAATTCGCTAAGAACTGGTCTTGATAAAGCAGAACAAAGAGGGTTAATGAATTTATATAAGGGAATTGTTGGAATCCGAGATCGAAAAGCTCATCTTAATTTTATACAAAATGACCCTCGTAAAACCATTGAATACCTTAGCTTGGCTAGTCTTTTACTTCGTTTGCTAGACGAGCAGAAAAATTATAACTAGAACTTGTGAGCCGTATAGGAGTCGAACCTATAACCTAATCCTTAAGAGGGATTTGCTCTGCCAGTTGAGCTAACGGCCCAAAAATCCTCATTAAGTATATCAAAAATCCTCTGATTTTTGTATAATAGGTGCGCGTGCGCCTGTAGCTCAACGGATAGAGCACTTCGCTTCGGACGAAGTGGTTGGGGGTTCAATTCCCTTCAGGCGCGCTAAAGATCTTCCAAAGCTTGCCGCATTTTTTGGGTGGCTTCTTCATAGGATGTATCTTTGCCGAATGTTAAAGATTTGCCAATTTTGATCCAAATCTTTTTTCTTTTTTTGGGTATATTCTCAATAAACTTTCCTCCCATAGGCGGGAAGATTTCCAAATATGCAGGGTCTATTTTTATTGGTACAACCGGCACTTGCGCCTCAACAGCCAAAAGGCCAATGCCTGGTTTAAATTCCAAAAGTTTACCGTCAGGAGTAAATATCCCTTCAGGTGCCATTAGGATGGAGAAACCACGATCTAAAAATTCACCTGTTAATTCCAAAGATGCTTTGACTTTTTCTTTTTTATCAAAAGGATAGGCTGGTCCAAAAAATTCAACAAAAGGGAATCTCCAGTCTTTCCAAAGATCTGAGTTTGCAGCAATTACTATTCTCTCTCTTATATATTGAGGTAAAATTCGCAAAACACAAAGACCATCCATAATGCCTATATGGTTGAAGTAGAAAATTACTGGCAGTTTTAAATCTTTGAGATTTGCTTCATCCTTACCCTCCATTGGTACAAACAGTGCATGCAGCGGAAATGGTAACAATTGCTGGAGGAATGTACGGATTTTCATAATTAGGGGGTTATAGAGAGATTCATTAATGGGAATTTCTTCAAATGTTGTTGGCGCTTCTTTAATCAATTTTCGTAATTTCCTTAGAGAAGTTTCCTGGGTAATTTTAGTCTCAGAAATTGCTACCCCGAACTCTTGTTCAATCAAGGAAAGAAGCTCAACGCGGCCTAATGAGTCGATTTTAAGATCGGTCCCTAAAGTTAAGGTTTCTTTAATTTTGTTTGGAGAAATGTGGGCAAGATGGGAAATTAGGGCGATGAGTTTATCTTCAGTTTTAATAATAATTTCAGGTCTCTCTAATTTTATGCCCTGGATTTTTTCTAAAACTCTATTTCTATCAATTTTTAAAATGGGGGTTCTGGGGAAATCCTCGTCCTTCCAAATACTTGATTCCATAATCTGCTCATGAGAAGCAAGTTTTTTATTAACGTCATTTATTATGGAAGGGAGCTTATTTGCTTGTTTTGTTAAAATTACTGCATGGACCACTTCCCCTTTCTCCCTATTTATGCCTATCACACATGCCTCTTGAACTTTTGGATGAGCATTCAACTTTTTCTCCAAGTCTTCAGGATAAACTTTTCTACCGTCAGGTAAGACAATTCTAAAAGCTTCACGGCCAGTAATGTATAGAAAACCATCCTTATCAAATTGTCCGATATCCCCAGTCTTGTACCAGCCATTAAGAAAAGCGGCTTTGGTTTTTTCCTCATCTTCAAAGTAACCGGGGGAAATGTTTGGGCCACTAGCTTCGATTTCTAAAGAGGGATTAACCCGCAGATTCATACCCGGTAAAACTTTTCCCACAGAACCTAATTTTTTACCTTGTGGAGTGTTAATGGTTAAAGCCGCTGTTGTTTCGGTTGCTCCGTAGCCTTCAAAAATCTCAATTCCTAAATTTTCCCATTTTTGAGCAAGCTTAAGGTTTAAGGGAGCACTGCCGCAACCAAAAAATTTAAGATTGCCGCCTAATCTGCGGTGAACCTGACTAAAAAGTAAGCGACGGGTCCAAATCGGAAGATATGCAGAAACGGAATTTAAAACTTTCCATACTCTTTGCTTTCCCTTTTTTTCAACCTCAGCTTCAATGCCGTTCATCAAAAGATTTAAGGCTTGGGGAACCAGCGCAACAGATGTGATTTTGTTTTTTCTCATGGCTTTTAGGATTGTTAGTCTATTGGTTCTTTCCAAATATGTGACTTTGATTCCGGCTTTAAAAAGCGTCAGGAAATCAACAGTTTGCTCAAAAGCGTGTGAAAGTGGAAGGAGTGATAGTGCCCGCCATTCTTTTTTAAAAGGAAAGGCTTTTGTTAAGCTTTCCACATCCGATAAGAAATTTTCATGGGTCAACATCACTCCCTTTGGCGTACCTGTTGTGCCGGAAGTAAAAGCAATTTCAGCCAGATCATCTTTAGCGACTAATGATTGGTAGTTAGTGGTTAGTGGAAGTTCACTCACTAACTCGACTAAGTCCTCAAGATAAAAACTTTCTTTAACCAGTTTTCCAAAGTCACCAGGAATAAATTTACTTTTAAAACCAAGCGTGCATTTTGCTTTTTCTAAAAAGATTTTAAGTGTTTCTTGGGTGGTTCTAACATCAATTGGGACCGTCACGACCCCAATTATCCAGCAGCCAAAATAAAGAATTGAATATTCGGGCATGTTCGGCGCCCAAATGACTACTTTATCACCCTTTTTTAACCCTTTTTGCGCCAGGAATGCGGCAGTTTTCCTAGCCAGTGAATATACACTATCGAATGTGATTTTTTCGGTTCTAAATCCGCGCTTTATTTCATATGCGACTCTATCACGGTTAATTTCCGAATACTTTTTTAGAAATTCTTCTAGGTTTTGCATAACAGCTTTTAAAGATTTTGTTTAAAAAAATCTATTACCGTTTTTTGATATTCGCTTTCTAGGTGTTGCGGTACGCCTCCGTGAGCGCCATCTTCAAAAAAGAAAAATTGCGCGGACTGGTTTGCCTCTAGAGATTTTTGGATTCGAAGAGCGTTTTTAAATGGGATGACTTGGTCTTTTTTGGAATGAATTAGAAGCACAGGGATTTTTATGCTTTCCGCTGACTTTTCAGGACTAATTTTGTCTGTGTCGATGCCTACAAAAACCAGTGCCCAAAGTTTTGTAAGAGGTATCAATGGATATTTTAGAACAGAAAGATTTTGATAATATTCATCGATCATGAGATCAACGTTTGCAAAGGCGCTGTCTGAAACAATTGCTTTTATTCTATTGTCTGAAGCAGCGGTCATAAGAGCTACCCCTCCACCTAATGAAAATCCCATCAATCCTATATTTTCAACCCCCCTTTTTTGTAGATAATCCAGGGCGGCTTCGAGGTCTTTTTGTTCATGAAAACCAACCGTTGTCATAGAACCCTGCGAATCTCCAAAATAGCGAAAATCAAAAAAGAAAAGATTAAAATCTTTATGTAGAAATTGAGACCATCCTAAAATATTCGCCTTGTCAAAAGGATAACCATGAAGGACAATTACTACCTTATTGGATTTTTGCTGATTTTCAACAAACCATGCGGCAAGCTTGATATTATCGCTTGTGGTTAGGTTTATTTCTTCAAACTTCCACCCCAAATCTTTTGGCGTAAGATTTGTTTTATATCTGGGAGGATGAGTGGCAATCCAAAATCCGTACAGGCTTAAAAGTATGATAAATCCAACAAATATTCCAAGATAAATAAACATTTTAGACTTCATCAGGTAATTTATACCATAAAACAAAGATAACAAATCCAAACAATGTGGCCAATCCAGCTATGGGGCCTATTAAGCGTATACCTAAGGAGTGATCAACAGATGAGCCGAATATTGACAGAGTAGTACCAAATATTATGCTTGATAGGGCAAAAGAGAATTTTTGTAAGGTATTTTGCATGCCGTAATAGATTGCTTCCCGACGGAGTCCTGTTTTTGTCTCATCAAAATCCACAACATCTGCCAAAATGGCATTGGGAAAGATAAACTGGCCGGAAAGGGCCAAACCAATCAATACCACTAAAACTGCTGTTTGCCAAAAGGGGTTAAACGGTGTTAACCCCGTTAGGAAAAGCAGGGGGAATAAAAGTCCTAAGGCAAGCATTGAATAAGCATAGACTTTTTTCTTGCCAAAACGGCTTGATAACCTGGTCTGCACCGGCAGGGCCAGCAACATAGATCCCAAAACCAGGGCCATAAACAAAGCGGTTTGGCCTTCGGCTAGTTTTAATAAATTGACCACATAAAAAGGCATAAGCGTGGTTAAAAGGTTAAGGCCCAAGGAAAAAAGAATAAAGGCGGCAGAGAAAATTAAAAATTGAGTGTTTTTGAGGGTGGCAAGCAGTGCCTGATAGAGGTTGATTTGTGCTGTCCCAGCGGAACTAATAAGTCGTTTTCTGATCCCGAAAATTGTCACCCAGAAGGCAATAAAGCCGATTGTTCCTAAAACCGCTCCCATTGTGGCAAAGCCGAAAGATTGGATCAAGATTCCCGATCCAACTAGACCCAATCCTGCACCGATTACTCCAAACAAAACTCGCCAAGCGGAAGTTGAGACTCGATCTTGGGAAGTTTTGGCAATTTCTGGCAAAATCCCCTCATATGGCGCAGAAGTGATTGTGTAGGTTAAAAAGAAAAACTGGAGCATTAAAAAGAAATAGATAACATTTGTTATGGTCGGACTCTGATCAGGCGCTAGCCAAAGCAAGAAAAAGCTCAGTGCCAAAAGCGGCGCCCCGATAAAGATATAAGGAAAGCGTCTGCCCCAGGGTGATTTTGTTCTGTCAGAAAGATAACCTATCAGCGGATCATCAAATGCCTCAATAAATCTTCCCAGTCCCAGCAAAATTCCCAGAAGACCAATGGGGATAAGAGCATTATTTGGATCACCTCTTCCTGCCCAAAAAAAGAGTAACCAGGCAGTAACTGCCTGAAAAGTAACATTTTCTCCCAAGCCGCCGACTGCAAACAAAACCTGATCTTTAACTGGTAATCTATTCATTTAAGATAGCCACAAAATGGGCAACAACATAATTGCCGTCGTGAGAAATGGATAGACTGGAAGTGGGAAGTGAGAAGTGAGAGGTGGCAAGTTGAACCTGCGGATTCCCCTCTTTCTTATGAGAGATTTGGATGTCGTGCCATGAGTCAGATGGAAGTGATAAAGCCTTTATAACTGCTTCTTTGGCTGCAAAAATGCCAGCCAGGTGTTCAATTCTTTGATCTGCTAATTCTTCTTTCAGAAAAACTCTTCTTAAAAAATTTTCTCCCCCATTCTTGAGTGACTTTTTAAACCTGGGGAGGTAGACAAGATCAATCCCTGTTTTAATGGTCATGCTCCTATTATGCCATTTTGCGGTATAATATGCTTCTGGCTCGTGTGTTCGATTCCCTTCAGCCGCGCTACTTTCCCTGTCCCTTTTCCCATTTGACCGAGGTTAGAAGAGAAGAAAAAACGTCGTCTTCGAGAGGAATCCTCATTTCCTTAATCTCTTCTGTTGAAGGTGGCCGGTTTTGAAATTTTACAAAAAGAACGTCTTTTATAACTGCGAGTGGGGTTTGCTCACTTCCCTCCCCGATTACCAAAACAGCAGATGCTGCAAGTCCATCTACAATATTTGATTTTGTAAGTTTTAATTTCCTTCCGAAAATATCGGGTTTTCCGATATAGTTTTTCAAAGGTTCAAAGCCGCACCATGCTATTCCAAATCCTGTTGTTCCTCTTCTCAACGGAGATAAATGGCTATCTGTTACGACTACTCCTAAGTTTTTAATTTTATTTCTTCGACGAAGATATTCCCATATTTTTTGAGCCTGCCCCATTACATTTCTTGGCCAGAGAACAAAATTTCCATCTGCATTAGATTCATCAATCCCTGCGCTGACGATGAAGACGTCGTTTGTGATAGTGGGATGCACGCCATGTTTTATATATTTTTCAGGAAGATAATACTGCGCTTCTTTTTTAACAAGATCTTCTTTTATAATTTTGCCATCATTTTTAACAACCCTACCTTGAGATAAACTTATTACTTTTGAAGTGATAACGACAATATTTTTTTTCTCAAGAGTTGGTAAATATTTATCTAAAATTGAGTAAAGATTATCTCCAGATCTGATTTTTGAGGTTCTAAAGGCGATAATTTTCATAATTATTGAAAAAGGAATTTATTCAATTCAAACGATGTTCTATGTATCTTAGTAAGACCGTACTTCTTTAGAGCTTCCTGGTGGCCCTTTGTTCCGTAACCTTTATTTCTAGATAATTTATAGTGTTTATATTTTTTAGAAAATTCTCTCATTAAGCTGTCTCTGTGAACTTTTGCGATAACTGAGGCCGCTGCTATTGTTATACTTTTCCTATCACCTTTTATAATTGCCTTTTGAGCTTTTTTACCTCCTTTTATATACTTTGTAGGAAACCCATCTGCTAATAAGAAATACTCACGTTTCTTTAATCTTCTGTTTAAATCATCCTCAATTTGCTCGATAATTCTATTTACAACTCTTCTAAAAACCGTTTTGTTTGCTTTACCTATGCCCGATTTGTTAATTAGTGAAGTATTCACTTCGGCTACTGCATAGAATAACGAATATTTCTTAATTGTCTTAGCCAGTTTTCTTCTAGTCTCTACTTTAAGTAGTTTTGAATCATTTATTGATTTAAGAACTGAATTTTTCTTTGTAATTTTTAGAATTTTAGGAAAAACAACAGCTCCGGCTACGATTGGACCTGCAAATGCACCTCTTCCAACCTCGTCTATGCCCAAAACGAACTTTATTCCAGATCTCCAGAGTTTTCTTTCTTCCTTAAAATTTGGCTTCATTGTGACTTGAATGATAACTTTAAAGGCACCATATTGCAAGAAGCTTTGTATTTTGTTACTTTGGATATATGAGGTCTTTAATTAAGAATTCGGCAATTAACGGGTTTTCGCTTTTTCTTTTAACTTTAATACTTCCCGGTGTTAGCGTTAGCGGAGGATATATGACTTTTATTATCGGGGGAATATTTCTGGCCGTATTTTTTAAAATTCTAAAACCAATGCTTAATTTAATATCCTTACCCTTGAATCTAATAACGCTTGGAACGTTTTCTTTCTTAATAAACGTTTTCATATTTTATTTGGTAACTGTTTTCGTGCCGGATATTTCTATAAACGCTTTCACCTTCGAAGGCGCATCTTTTGGCGGATTTGTGATCCCCAGAGTTTCCCTCAATATCTTCTTTGCCTATATCGCAGCCTCTTTTCTTCATGTTTCCATAGTCTCAATACTGCACTGGTTGATAAAAAGGTAGTTTTTAGGTATAATTTTTACCATGATTTTGTCCGTCCTCACCGCTATTGTTGCGGTTCTTTTAATTTCGTTAGTTCTTCTTCAGAAACAAAGCTCGGGTCTTTCATCTGCTTTCGGAGGCGGAGGGGAATTTTATAGAAGCAAACGAAGCGTTGAAAAAATGCTTATTTGGCTCACCATTATTTTAGCCTTACTTTTTGGGATTTTATCAATTTTAC
>Ga0213870_1001606_pt1 | contig 10056 bp, 6 predicted proteins | sample WICALVC2017_Meta_FD_160119 | JGI IMG/M metagenome (GOLD analysis project Ga0213870, IMG submission 160119) | Freshwater microbial communities from subterranean cave lake in Wind Cave National Park, South Dakota, United States - WICALVC2017 | ecosystem: Environmental > Aquatic > Deep subsurface >... | reverse complement strand
TTACTAGATCTTGGTTTGTGTGTGCATCCGATAAAAAGGCGGTTTCAAATTGTGAAGGAGGTATAAACACTCCGTATTGTAGAAGCGTTGAAAACATCTTTTTGAATTTTTTTGAATCTGCTTTCTTTGATGATTTATAGTCAATGACAGGCGTATTTGTAAAAAATATCTGAAACATGGAGCCAAGAAAGTTGATGTGGTGTGGAATTTTCAGATCTGTTGCAATTTCATCGATAATGTCTACTAGCAATCTGCAGTTTCTTTCAAGCTTTGAATAAAGACTGTTTTTTAGCTTGTTAATAGTTTGAATAGAGCTTATTGCAGCACAAACTGAGATTGGGTTTCCAGCAAATGTACTTGCTTGGTATACTTTGCCTTGTGGTGAAAGTTTATCCATAATGTCCTCTCTTCCACCAACTGCTGCAATGGCAAATCCATTTCCTAAGGCCTTTCCTAGTGTAGTGATGTCAGGTTTAATTTGGTAATACATTTGTGCCCCCCCTTCTGAGACACGAAATCCTGTTACGGTTTCATCAAAGATTAAAGGAATATCATGTTCCTTTGTTATTTTTCGCATTTCAAAAAGAAAGTTTTGTTCGGGTAAGATCAAACCCATGTTTGCAAGTACCGGCTCGACTATTACTGCTGCAATGTCTTTATTTTTTCTAATTGTATTTTCTAGCTCATCTGAATTGTTATATTGTACAACTAGAGTATTTTTTGATACTTCGCTTAACACTCCTTCAGATGTAGATATTCCAGCATGGGCAGCTCCAGATCCTGCTTTAACTAAAACAGAATCATGTGCTCCATGGTAACATCCTTCAAATTTTATGATTTTCTTCTTTTTTGTAAATCCTCTTGCAAGTCGTATGGCTGTCATTGTTGCCTCAGATCCTGTGTTTACTAGACGAATCTTTTTCATGGATGGAAAATTTTTCTGTATTAATTTAGCTAGTTCTACTTCAAGTTCTGTTGGTGCACAGTATAGTGTTCCTACTTTTAGCTGTCTTGAAACAGCAGAGATTACCTCTTTTCTTCTGTGTCCAAGCAGCAAAGCCCCGTATCCGTTGCAAAAATCAATGTACTTGTTACCATCCTCATCCCAAATCAGGCTCCCCTTTGATTTTTTTACAAAGAATGGATATGGCTCAAAATATCTAACAGGGCTATTTACTCCTGAAGGAATAATTTTTTTTGCATCTTGGAATAGTTGCTTTGATTTTTTCAACGCTAAAAGTGATCTTTGGTTATTATTATTCGTAATATCCTGTAAATCGTTAGTTTATCTGACAATCTTTTTGTAAACAAGACCTATAATTGCTGCACCAATAAAAGGTGCAGTCAGATACAACCACAAATCATTTGGCATATTTGAAAGAATGGCTGGTGCTAATGAACGAAATGGATTCATCGAAGCGCCAGAAATTGGCCCTAAGAAAAATACATCCAGTGCCACAATCCCACCTATAGCAACACCAGCTAGCCGATTTAGTTTCTTGATATGAACAACTGTCAAAATTACAGCCATTAAGAATATGGTTGCTGCAATTTCAATGCCGTAAAAAAATGTTACATCATATTCATAATTTGGAAAATTAGTTCCTAATTTAGCATAATCACCTATTGTATATTTTACAGTTAGACTACCTAAAAACGCACCAATGACTTGAGCTGCAAAATAAATTATGATTTGTTTTCTTTTGATATAACCAGCTAGAAAATATCCAATTGTGACTGCTGGATTAAAGTGGGCCATAGAATATTTTCCAAACAAGTATACTACAATTGCAAGGCCAACAAAATGAATGGCTGCAATAAATACATCACCAAACATGTTTTCCATTTTTGCATCATAAACTATTGAGCCAGTTGCTGCTAGCACAAGACCAAATGTTCCAATTATTTCTGCAAGAAATATTTGTAAAGTAGAATTATTCATAATACATCCTAAAGACTTGCCAATAATTCTTTTATTTTGGATTCTATCTCATCACGAATTTTTCGTATTTCTTCAATTGATTTCCCCTTTGGATCATCGATTTTCCAGTCAACTATATTTTTTGTAAATAATGCTGGACATGCATCTTTATCCATACAGCCCATGTTGATTGTTTTACCACAGTTTAGAATCATATCTTCAGATAGTTTTTTTGGTTTTTGTTTTGTTAAATCCATGCCAACCTCTTTCATTACCTCAATTACTAGTGGGTTTATTGTAGTGCTGGGCTTTGTTCCTGCACTATGAACTTGGTAGCCAACTGGTACATATTTTTTAAAAAATGCTTCTGCCATTTGACTTCTTGCTGCATTTTCGACACAAACAAAAAGAATTGCTTTGTCATTCATTAGAAATCCAAAAAACTTGGAAGAGTATATACTTCTTCTAAATACACTATATTGAAATCATAGGAAAAACAAATCATTAATTAGCTTCTAGAGATAGCGGAATCCATTTGTAGGACATACGTTACTATTTGCGCTATTTTGCTTCAGGAATTATCACTATTTCTTCAGCGTCAAATTTTTCTGCAATGCCTTTTTGCAACGAATTTACAATGTCATTTACCTTATCCAAAGTCATGGTTCTGTCTAACAAAACATGTATCTGTATTGATAGTGTATTACCCAATGGTCGCAATAATACGTTTTCCACAGCAATCTTGAATTTTTCTTCAACAAAACTTGTTATTCTATCTTGTAATTCTGGATTTTTGACTGCATCCAATAGGACAAGTGTGGATTCTCGTATGGCAGTATATGACATAAAGAAAATGTATATTGCTATGGCAATTCCTCCAACAGAATCCATATACGGTATTCCAAAATAGCCTGCCAGTACGCTAGCAAAACCAACAAATGAAGCTGAACCATCCTTTATGGAATTTTTTGCATCCAGATTTAACGATGTGAGATTATACTTTTTTGCAACTCGTCTGACCATAAACGCTCTATGTAATGAGATACTTCCTGCAGCAAGTAGTGTTACCATTGTTATCTCTGGATGTATAGTCTCAACTGGATGGATTATTCTCTCATATGCATGATATATAATGAAAATTCCCAAAATTGCAATTATTATTGCAGCTACAAATGCAGCAAAACTTTCAATTTTTGCATATCCAAAATGAAAGAGTTTGCTTTTTTGTTTGTGTAACATTTTGATCCCAAACCAAACAATAAATGCTACCAACGAATCAGCCATAGAGTCTAGACCATCTGCTAGTAGAGTTAGGCTTCCAGTGTAAAGAGAAATTAATACTTCAGCTATGCCAATCCCCAAAAGTGTCCAAATAGAGATCCAGGCAGCACGACGAGCATCTGCAAATATTTTTAATTTATCCAAGAATTCCAAAAATAGTTTGTATATCTACTTATTAAATAATGGCTGATTCATTTTTTCATGTTAATAAAAGAATCAGTGCATTCCTAGTATATGGAAACCAAAGATAGCTTGCAGCATCACAAAAATTGCAGAACCTCCCCAGCCAGCAAATATTAGATGATACCAAGATATCTTGCGTAGTGGATTTATGGTTTTTTCTAAATAAATATTCTCAATGTTTTGTTTTAACTGCTTTTTCCGCATCGTTTTTTGTAAGAATTTATTATTTATAAAATTATATTTGTATCAATTCAAAATTTTACTTGTTATATCATTTGGCAGTATTATGCAAATAATTGAATTATTATTGTGCTCAAATATGCAATTCCTGCACTGCCTGGAATGGTTATCAACCATGCAATAACAATTTGTCTTCCAACCTTCCATCTTACTGCAAACCTTCTCCGCACAGCCCCAGCTCCCATTATAGAACCTGTTATTGCATGCGTTGTGCTTGCAGGAATTCCCAAAGTGGCAAAAATTGCAAGTATGATTCCTCCCCCTGTTTCAGCTGCAAAGCCTTGATATGGTTTTAATCGTGTTACTCTGATTCCAAGTGTCTTTATCACCTTAAAACCGCCAATGAATGTTCCTAGCGAAATAGCAGATGCTGCAATTAGAATAACCCATATTGGAACATGAAATTCTGTTATCAAACCTTCTGACATTAAAACAAGGACAATGATTCCCATAGTTTTTTGTCCATCATTTGCTCCATGAGTTAATGCAAACCAAGCTGATGAAAAAAGCTGCAATCTGCCAAAAGTTTTGTTGACTCTTACAGGATGGTATCTTGCAAAAAAGGTAATAATTGCCCCTGCAAACAAAAGTCCAATTATCAATCCCCCTATAGGGGAGGAGATAATACCAATCCCAATTTTTATCAAACCATCATAAAGCAGTTTTTCAGGACCAAGTGCTGCAAGTCCTGTTCCTATCAAGCCGCCAATTAAAGAATGACTAACAGATATCGGAAGTCCAAGATAAGTGCATATCGAAGCCCAACTTATCGCACCTGCAAGGCCTGCTATTATCATGTAAATTGTGACATCTTCTGGAGCTATGATTCCTTTTGCAATTGTTGTGGCAACTGCAACACCAAAGACAAAAGGTCCTACAAAGTTAGCAGCTGCTGATAGCAAAACAGCATGAATCGGTCTTAGAACTCTTGTTCCAATTACAGTTGCAACAGAATTTGCAGCATCGTTCCAACCATTTACAAAATCAAAAATCAGTGCTGCTATTATTGCTCCTACCGCTAATTCTAACATAAAAAATCTAGCTGTACTTTAAGACAATGTCTTCTACAACATCTGCAACATCAACACATCTGTCAGAAGCTGCTTCCAATGCTTCATAGATGTCTTTCATCTTGATGATATAGATAGCATCGTTTGTTTCAAATAATTTGCCTACAGCTTTTCTATAAAGATCATCAATATTGTGTTCAATGTCGCTTGTGTTTCTGCAATGATTAATTATTTCTTTATCAACTTTTACGTTATGTAACCGTGATATCATATAGTGAACCTCTTTTGTTGCCTTGTGTAGCTCCTTTGCAATATCTACAACAAATGGCGGTGTAGAAGAAATATTGTAGCTGATAAACCTACCCGAAGTGCCTTCCATAAAGTCGATTACATCGTCAGTTTTAGATGCTATTCTTTGAATGTCTTCTCGATCAAGAGGAGTAATGAAAGTCTTGTTTAGCTCAGCAAAAACTGCTCGAGTAAGACCGTCTGCTTCTCTTTCTAGTTTTTTAATTGTAATTTGGCATTCTTCTGCTTTCTCTATGTTTGAAAAGAGTTCAATTAATTCATGTGATGTTTCTACGGCTTTCTTTGCAAGCTCATCTAAGATTGAAAGTATCTCCTTTTCGTTTGATTTTATCCATGAAAGCCATTGTCCCATAGATTTTGCTCTAGAAATACGGAATTAAATCTCTGTACTACATATACTATATTGTAACTATATAGAAGATCGGATCGATTATGTATTGTAATTAATAATAGAATTTTTGAAAAATTAGGATTCGCATTTTACGATCAAATCTTCCTTTGATTGATCGTTAACATTACAAGAATCTACATCGTCGCCGCCGTCAATTACATCTATACCAGAGCCTCCGTCTAGCACATCATTACCTGAGTTGCCTTTGATTATGTCATTTCCTTCTCCACCAAATATGGTGTCGTTTCCTTCATTTCCATAAATGATGTCATCTCCTTCTCCACCAAATATACAGTCATTTCCTTTTCCACCAAAAACAATATCATCTCCACCAAGTGCAAATATCAGATCTGGCAAATTCGTTCCTGTAATTATATCATCGTCTTCTGTTCCCATAATCAAGTTATAGTATGTGTGTGGTTTTCCACATGCCAGAACAGTAACTTTTTGTGTCATACTTACTGCATTTCCTAATTTATCGACAGCAATCCAAGAAACTATGGTCTCACCTAGTGGAAATGCAAATGGTGCATCGTTTGTTATAGCAGGCAAAGGATCAGTCACATCTATTGCACTTGCTTCTCCTATAGATATTGGTGTTGCAATAGACATTGCATCTACTGTTATATCAGCTGGAACAGTCAAGGTTGGTGCAGTTGTATCAATTACTGATACATTTTGTGTTGTAGTGACAAAATTTCCTGCTTCGTCAGTAGCCTGCCAAGTTACGATAGTTTCCCCAAATGGAAATACATCTGGGGCGTCGTTTGTGATTATCACATTACTTACAGAGTCTTGTGCTTTTGGAGTAGCAAGTAACACTGCATTTGCGTCAAGTAATGTCGCTTCTACTGTTATAATGGATGGTGTCTCCATTGTTGGTGCTGTCGTATCTACAACTGTGATAGTTTGAGTGGCAGTTACTGAATTACCAGATGAATCGGTTGCAACCCACGTTACTATAGTTTCACCTAATGGGAATACAGATGGGGCATCGTTTGTGATTGATGCTACTTCTACCTCATCTGTAGCAATAGCATTTCCTAAATCTACAATATTGTTATCTGATGAAACTGCCTCAATTACAAGATTGTCTGGCGCAGCAACACTAGGTGCAGTTGTATCTATAACAGAAACTTGTTGTGTTGCATTAACATTGTTTCCAGCTTTGTCTTGAACTGTCCAAGTTATTGTGGTCAAGCCAAATGGAAAGACTTGTGGTGCGTCATTAGTTATTGATGTGATTCCTACTAGATCGGTAGCTACAATTGTTCCAAGTTCAACATAATTTTGATCTTTATTTGTCGCTTCTACTGTTATGAGAGGCAATGTTTCTATTGTTGGTGCTGTCGTATCTACAACTGTGACAGTTTGAGTGGCTGTTACTGAATTACCAGATGAATCGGTTGCAACCCACGTTACTATAGTTTCACCTAATGGAAATACATCTAGAGCGTCGTTTGTTACTGATACTACTTGAATTTGATCAGATGCAGTAGCATTTCCAAGTAATACTAGAGTTTCAAGTTCAGAAGTAGCTTCTACTTGTAATGATGATGGCTGAGTTAATACTGGAGGTGTTGTGTCAATTACAGATATTTTTTGTGTAGCAGTTGCCGAATTTCCAGAAGAATCAGTTGCAACCCAAGTTACTATAGTTTCACCTAGCGGAAATACATCTGGAGCATCGACTTCAATTAAGGCGACTCCAACAATATCTTCTGCTGTTGCAATGCCAAGTGAAACTAGATTAGATGCTTGGTTTTGTGCCTCAATTGTAATATCTGCTGGAGGAGTTATTGATGGTACTGTTGTATCTATTACAGATATTGTTTGATTTGCAGTTGCAATATTTCCAAAAGAATCGGTTGCAGTCCAGGTGACTATGGTCTCTCCAAGATAGAAAGTTTCAGGTGCGTTATTAGTAATAGAATCTATTTTTATTACATCAGTTGCTGTTGCCTCACCTATGCTTACTGGCATTCCTGATGGACCTGTTGCCTCTATTGTTATGTTTTCAGGAATGTTAAGAGCTGGAGGAGTGGTATCATGAACTGTTATTATTTGCGTATCAGATGCGGTATTTCCTGAGGTATCTGTTACAGTCCATGTAATCGTAGTCATTCCCAATGGAAATGATTCAGGCGCATCATTTGTTATAGACTCTATACCAATGATATCCTTAATTTGTGGCTCTCCAAGCTCAACAAAGTTTTCTTCTAAAGATGCGGCTTCTACAACTAGATCTTTTGGCGCATTTATTGTTGGCGAAGTTGTATCAACTACTGTTACTTTTTGATCAGCAGTTATTGTGTTTCTATAATTATCTGTCACAGTCCAAGTTACAATGGTTGTTCCCAACGGAAAATGTTCAGGTGCGTTATGTGTTATTGCTGCTACACCTGTTATGTCTTCAACTGAGAGTTCACCCAAATTAACAACATTGTTTTCTAATCCTATAGCTTCTACTGTTACATCATTAGGTGCTGTAACCTTTGGAGCAGTCGTATCTACAACTGTGACAGTTTGCGTGGCAGTTACTAAATTGCCAGAAGAATCAGTAGCCATCCATGTTACTATAGTGTCACCTAGCGGAAACACTAGTGGTGCATCATTTGCGATTATTACTGGCTGTACATCAATAACTGATGGTGCAACTAGTTTCACTACATTTTCATCAATAGAGGTAGCTTCAAAAATTATGTTTTCAGGTGGAATAATTTGTGGAATTGTTGTGTCAATTACAGATATTTTTTGTGTAGCAGTTGCAATGTTTCCTGCATCATCAGATGCCATCCATGTGATTGTTGTATCACCAATACTAAATGAGATAGGAGCATCATTTGTTACTGATGAGATCTTGCCATTATCAACTACGATTGCTTGGCCTAACTCAATAACATTTTCATTAAAACTTGTAGCTTCAACTACAATATCTTTTGGTGCAGTAATAGTTGGAGGAATGGTATCAACTATAGTTACTTTTTGAGTTGTAATTGCAGAATTTTTTACAACATCAATTGCAGTCCAAGTGACTATAGTGTCACCTAGTGGAAATACTTCAGGTGCATCATTTGTTAAAGAAAGAACGCCTACCGTGTCCTTTACATCTGGCATTGTTAGTTCTACGGATTTTGAGTTTGATGCTTCTACGACCAAATCAGGCAAGGAAGAAAGTACAGGTGGGATTGTATCAACAACTGTGATTGTCTGGGTGGCAATACCTACGTTTCCTGCCCCATCTATTGCAGTCCAAATAATGGTAGTTGAGCCTATTGGGAATTGTGCTGGGGCATTACTTGTAAGCGATTGTATGCCACTTTCGTCACTTGCTGTTGCCTTGCCAATTGAAATTGGTGTTAATCCACCCACTGCTTCAACTAGCATGTCATTTGGCGCAATGATTAGTGGTTTTGTAAAATCATTTGGAACTGGGTTAACTGTTGTTAATGGTTGTGTTTCTTGTACTGGTTGGGCCTCTTCAACTATTGGCTCTACTATTTTTGTAGTGGTTGGCGTATCAAACTTTTGAATTCTATGACCGTTTGAATCAACTACAAACAAATGTCCTTGCGGATCCATTGCAACATCAAGTGGAACCTTGAACTGACCATTGCTAATACCTGTGCTACCAAAAATTGTTATGGTAGAACCCTCTTTGTTTAGATATAAGATTCTGTCACGAGAACCATCAGCTGCATAAACATTACCTTGTGAATCGACTGTAAGTCCATAAGGAGTCATTGGATACCCCCCAACATTAGGACCAAATTTTTTTATAAAATTTCCATCCGAGTCAAATTTTGAAATTTTGTTAAGGTATGGATCAGATACGTAAATGTTTCCTGCTTTATCTACAGCAATATCCACTGGCGAGTCTTTACTGAATTTGCTTTCACCCAGATAAAGTTCGGAAATAAATTTGCCATCCAATGTGAATTTTTGGACTCGGTGATTTTCAGTGTCTGCTACATAGACAAGTCCATCTTTACTTACAGCTATTCCATTTGGTTTTGAAAACTGCCCTTTTTCATTGCCAACACTTCCCCATTTTGTGATAAAGTTACCATCTGAATCAAATTTTTGTACAATGCCTAATTTACTATCTACAACAAAAACAAAATCTTCATACACTGCTATACCAGCTGGTTCAGAAAATGCTACATTTGATTCTGTGTTGGTTCCCCACGCTGTTACAAAAATGCCATTATTATCAAATTTTTGAACTCGTTTATTTCCAAGATCTGTGACATAGACATTGCCATCAGCATCTACTGCAGCACTTTGAGGGAATGAAAAAAATCCCGTTTTTGTTAATCCAGAACCACCCCATTTTAAAATAAATGGATGCGATCCTGTTGCTGACAATGCTTCTTGCATGGTACCAGCTAGTAAGATAAATGAGACAATTACAGCTAGGGGCAGTATTACCTTCAACACAAATGAGTTTCAAGGTTCAAAAAAGATCACCCTAGTTAGGAATTATTGCAGTTTTTGTCAATTTTGGGTGAATTAAAACGGTTTGTTTACTTCACGTGTGAATACATAGCTGGCTAATCCTACCATCACAGCCACAAATATGGTAATTACCCCTATGCTCAAAATAGTTGATACCCCTTCTGTGACACCAGTCATCATTTCCCGTACCAAAAGTACGGTGTAAGTAACAGGGTTTAATCTTGCAGCTGCTGCAAGCCAGTCAGGTAAAAGCTCTAATGGGA
>Ga0213870_1001605_pt1 | contig 10059 bp, 10 predicted proteins | sample WICALVC2017_Meta_FD_160119 | JGI IMG/M metagenome (GOLD analysis project Ga0213870, IMG submission 160119) | Freshwater microbial communities from subterranean cave lake in Wind Cave National Park, South Dakota, United States - WICALVC2017 | ecosystem: Environmental > Aquatic > Deep subsurface >... | reverse complement strand
GATTTATGTTGGGGGTCAGGCCTGGGTCTGACCCAGGCCTGACCCCATTTAAATTTGTTTCGTATTTCGGATTTCGCGCTTGGTGCTTATTTTAAAAGTTGGTTAATTTTTTGCCTTGTGAGCGAACCAACAAAACCTGTGCCAAAATGTAATCCCACTGGCGTTAAAATTTCATCTTTATATTTTTCCTGAAAGCGAACAACCGCTAATCTTGTTAAGTTGCCGAAATTCCCGGTTATCAGCCCTTCCGGATAGATACCCGAGCCCTGCGACTTTAAAAATCTTTGCAGGCAAGTTACCTTGTCGCCGCGCGCTATGCCAAAATAAAGATTGTCATTGAAGGCAGCGCATAAATTATTATTTCCGCTACCGCTTCCTGATTGTATGGCAGCGATTTGTTTTTTAAGAGAATCAATTTGAGCCAAAAGCTTCTGGATTAATATTTGGTCTTCTATTTGTACCGTTCCCGTTATTGAAACGGTAAAAGAATAAGGATAGGTCAACTCCAATCCGTCAAATCCGGAAATTTTTGTCTGTAAGGAAGGAATGATAATCAAAGAATTATATTGGTCTCCAAAACTTTTAATATTAATTTGCCCGCTTTGGTTTTTATCAAGCTTTAAAAATTCTACTGAATAACTGTTATCTTTGCCATAAATTATATAGGGTACCTGAAAATTAAGTCCGGCCAAACTGGAAAATTCTAATTTTAGGTCTCCATTGCCTCCAATAATTTTCTGCCAGTTACCAGACCAATTTTTTGTTACATTAATTACAGACAAAGAACTATTGCCAACCAAAGGTAAAAAGTTAAGATTAGGAATCGTTCTTAAATTTTTTAGATTTTGGTTTAAATAACAATATTTTATATTTAAAGAACAATCATTAACTATTATAGATATTGTCCAATTGGTAAAAATCTGTTTAAAATCTTCTTTATAACCGTTTTTCAGAAGAATATCGTCTATACTGGAAATACCTGTCAATTTGGATTTTAAGGAATCCGATAAAATATTTATTCCATAATGATCTATTAAATAGTGGACAAAAATATTTATTGCGGCATAGTCGTATTTTGTTTCCTGCCATTCAGTTAAAGAATCTGAGGGTCTTTCCAAAAAATCCTTAACTCTTTTTGCAAGATTACTGCTTTCGTACAAATTATCATATCCCAAAATATTTGAGCTGTATTCCGCCCTTGCTTCATTTAACCAAATTTCTTCTTGAACGCCCTGTATCCTATCTTTTTGATTAAAAGTTATAAGGTGAATAAACTCATGAGCTAAGATAACTTTCAATTTAGGGCTATTTATCTCGGCAATTGGCAAATAAAGTATCTCTCTTTCGTTTGAATCTGGCACCTGAAGTTTAATGTACTCATCTGATGAGCGAAAATACCCACCAACATTTTCTTTCATTGCATGCAATAAAATTGTGATCTTATTGTCCCCGTCAACTCCCGGTTTCCATTCTGAGCCGAAAACTGAAGTTAGCGTTGGATAAATTTTATTATCAAATTCAGAAGATAAATTATTTAAACTATTTAAAATTTCATTTTTCTTAGCCAAAACTTGAGAATCCCACCAGTTTTTCTCAATATAAAAATAAAGGTTGGGAGAGGTTTTAACCAGTATAGCTGAAACTTGCGACCTCGCGCCGGCATCATAATTTTTATCTATATTAAAATTAACGTACTCATTTAAATTAGCGGCATACGCATTTCCGGTAAAATATAGAGTAAATAAAAAAACGATAAATATGAAGATGCTCTTAATTTTTTTTTGTAATGACATAACTATTAGACCTGTTGCTTAATAAGATTTCTACTGCAATTTGTAATTTCGGCTACAAAGAAATAATTGCTCGTCGGCAGATTTATTCTCAATATGCCTCCTCGCAATTCCTTCTTCTCGCTCGAAATTACTTCATTTCGCTACGAACCTTATTAAGTAACAGGTCTATTATTTCAAAAATAATCTAATTACCTCGAATTTTATATAAATAATGATTGGTTGGATGCAAAATGAACCCGACTTTTTTATACAATTCATTGGCCGCTATCCTTTTTGGATTTGATGTAAGCTCAATGGCGTCCACACCCTCTTTTTTTGCCCAATCTATAAGTTCTAAAAGCATTTTTTGGCCGTATCCTTTGCCTCTATAAGCATCATCTACTATCATATCTTCTATTACGGCCTGTTTTCTTAACATCGTTTGCCTTGCAAATATCCAACCCAAACCTATTAATTTTTCTCCCTCATATATTTTAGAAACAAACCCATTTATTATGGCTTTATAGAGAAATTGCTCATCTAAGACAGCTGAAGAATCTAATTGATTAGTTAATTCTTTAACTCTTTCTATGTCAAAAACGAATTCTCTCTGCAGATATTTAATTATTTCCTTGTTGCTGTCAAATGCAATATTTTCTATTTTAACGGATTTCAAATCAAAAAAATTATATTCCTGATTTTCGTCGGAAAGTTTTATCTGGTCGTTTATCTGTGTTAAAAAAAAGTGGCTTAACACGGGAAATTGTTCTTCTTTCCACAAAGAGGTCCCGGGTAAAGTTTTCATAAAAGTAAATTGTGTGTCGTCTGTGCCAATCTCTTCTTTTATCTCTCTCTTTAACGCTTCTTTGGGCGTTTCTTTTTCCTGCATATAACCGCCCGGTAAATCCCATTGTCCTTTGAGTGGCTCTTGGCCTCTTTTTAACAAAAGAATTTTATTTTCTTTGATAATTATTGCCGTTGCTGTTGCTTTTGGATTTTTAAATCCACATAATTCACAATTCATATTTAGGTCTAGTGCTAAATTCTATTAAAAACTATTTATAGTAAGGCACTATTTTTTTTAATTTTGAAACTATTAAATCTTTGTTTGCTTGAATTGTAATATCTTTCAATTCATTTAGATTATCACATAAACTAATAAAATCTATGTCGGATAACTTAGCGGTAAAAATTTTCTTATTTTTAGTCGCAACTGTGCCTTCTTCTGCTGTTAAAATCTCTTCAAATAATTTTTCTCCGGGCCTTATGCCAGTAAAGATAATAGCGATATCTTTGTCTGGTTCAAATCCAGATAATTTTATCATTTCTTTTGCCAAATCCAAAATTTTCACTGGCTTGCCCATATCCAAAACAAATACTTCGCCTCCCTGACCCATAGCTCCCGCTTGCATAACTAAAAGACAGGCCTCTGAAGTCAGCATAAAATATCTTTTCATATTAGGATCGGTAACTTCAACGGGGCCCCCTCTTTTTATCTGCTCTTTAAAAATTGGTATTACGCTGCCCCTGGAATTCAGTACATTGCCAAACCTTACGGAAATAAATTTTGTAATATTTTTTTGATTGTACGCTTGGCACATCATCTCGCCTACTCTCTTTGTAGCGCCCATAACAGACGTTGGATTTACTGCTTTGTCGGTAGATATGAAAATAAAATTTTCTGCCTGATTATTTAAACTGGATTGAACTAATACCTCTGTCCCAAAAACATTATTTTTTACCGCTTCATCGGAGTTTTCCTCCATTAAGGGGACGTGTTTATAAGCAGCTGCGTGAAAAACTATTTTTGGCTCAAATTTTCTAAAAATTTCTTCTATTTTATTTTTATCCCTTATATCTGCCAATAAAGATTGAATCTTCAGATCGGGAAAGTCGTCCTCTAATTCTTTTGAAATATTAAAAATACCAGTTTCATCTTGATCTAATAATAAAAGTAAAAGTGGATTAAATTTTGCTATTTGCATTGATAATTCTGAGCCGATAGACCCTGCCGCCCCCGTAATCAAAACTATTTTGTCTTTTATAAAACTTTCTATTTGCTTTTTATCTAATGTTATCTGATCTCGGCCCAATAAATCTTCAACTTTGACATCTTTTAAATTTTTTAAAGAAATATTGCCTCTTATAATTTCATTTAAATTAGGTGTAATTTTAATTTTCCTTAAGCCAGCTTTTCTACCCAAACCTACCGCTTCTTTTATTGTTTTGTTGCCAACAGAAGGAAGGGCAATAATTAATTGTTTGACGTTATATCTTTTTACTATGCCTGGAATATCTGAAATTTTTCCCAAAACCTTGACCCCGTGTATTTTTATGCTTTTTTTTATTGGATTGTCATCAACAAACCCAATAGGCAGATATGAACTTACTTTTAAAGATAATATGTTCCTTAATAGCTGTTCTCCGGCATCGCCAGCCCCAACAATCAAAGTTTTTTCTTTGCCAACTATCCTGCGAAATCCTGAAATTTGAAAATAAATTCTTTTGGCAAAACGTAATCCGCTGCAAAAAATAAACACTAGAAAATAACTAATAAATAATGTTGACCTTGGAAAATTTGTAAAATAAGGGAAGTACCTTGATATATATATGGTAATTCCTAAAAAAATAAAAGATGTCGTTGTGGCTCTAAACAAAGAAATTGCCTCGTTAGCTGAAACATATGACCAAGAAAAAGAATAAAGGCCGTGAAAGTAAAATATGGGCACGGTAAAAACTATTGCCAGGGCGACTATTCTTGGTATAAAAATATAATACTGAGCAGGAATTTCACCTTCAAATCTAATTAAAAAAGCAAGAAAGACAGAAAAAGCTACTAAAATTACGTCGGCAGCAACAAAAAATATGGTTTTAGTTATAGCTGTTTTTCTAAATATGCTTTGCATATTTTTGGAATTGGTTTGAGTAAGTTTGAAGGACTTCCTTCAAACTTTTAACTACAAAATCTATCTCTTTTTCTTTTAAATCATTAAAAAATGGCAGGGCCAATGTCCTTTGACTGATATTTTCCGCAATGGGAAAGCTTCCGTTTTTAAAACCAAACATCCCTCTATAAAAAGGTTGTAAATGTATTGGTTGGAAGTAATTTGAACAATTAATGCCCCTCTTTAACATTTCTTTTATAATTTTATCTCTTTTCTTTCCCGCAAAATTTTCCGCTAATTTTACCACATAGACGAACCAACTTATCTTGCTTTCGCCGTCTATATAAGGAATTTCTATATTTTCAATTCCTATCAATTTTCTGTTATAAATTTCTGCCACCCTCTTTCTCTTCGCCAAAATTTCTTTTATTCTTTTCATTTGGGCTATTCCCAAAGCGCAGCTCATTTCATCTAACCTATAGTTATACCCCAACCTCACGTGCTTTAGCCATTTTGTTTTATGAGGCCCCCTGCCTTGATTCGCCATGCTGCGGCATAAGTCAGCTATTTTCTTATTATTTGTCAAAACGACTCCTCCTTCAGATGTGGTAATTTGCTTATTGGGGTAAAAAGCAAAAACTGCGGCGTCGCCAAAACTGCCGCATTTTTTGCCCTTGTATTCCGACCCCAGCGCTTCAGCGGAATCCTCAATTAAAAATAATTTATATTTTCCGGCGATTCTTTTTAATTCGTCCCAATCTGCCGGATGGGAAAATACATCCACTGCCAAAATTGCTTTTGTGCGAGAAGTTATTAATCCTTCAACAAGCCCAGGGTTGATATTAAAAGTATCACTTCTAATATCGGCAAAAATAGGTTTGGCTCCTTCGTATAAAATGCAGTTTGCAGAGGCAACAAAAGAAAAGGGCGTGGTAATAACTTCATCTCCTTTTTTAATTCCAAGAGCCCTTACGATTAGATGCAAGCCGCTTGTGCCACTATTTACGGCTATTGCGTACTTTACACCTGCAAAATCAGCCATTGTTTTTTGAAATTCTAAATATTTTTTACCTAAAGCCAAGGTGGGAGTTTTTAAAACACTCAATACTGAGTTTATTTCCTTTTGTGTTATATCTGGTTTTGAAAGCGAGATTTTATAATCCATTATTCTTTATATTCCTAATTACCTTCGCCGGTCTACCGAAAGCCACAACATTATCAGGAATATCTTTATTAACAAAACTACAAGCTCCGATAATCGAGTTTTTTCCTATAGTTACTCCCGGCATAACCAATGAGTGACTACCGATTTTACAATTCCTTTTTAATACAACTTTTCCCTCCCTATTATCAATCGTAGACACAGAATATATTGAGCAATGGGATCCCACTTGAACAAAATCTTCAATCTCCACGCCGTACTGGGCATTAATGTAGCTAAAGGCTCCGATATCTGTTTTGTTTCCCAATTTAAAATTCTTGACTCCCTGAACAAGCCAATTATATTTTGTTAATTTACCTTCTTTAATGACAGGTTTTTTCCAGTTTTTAAATCGTTCCACCATAACATCGATGCTAATATACTAATTGATACTAATTATGCTAATAACGACATTCGTATTATTAGCATGCATTCGTATATTGGTATCACGGTTTATTGATTGATTTCTCGCAATAACATAAATGCTTCCGCATATTTTAATCCTGCCTCCATTCCCCTTTTTTGTGCCAAGATCTTAATGCCCTCCAAAGACCTTGGATGAGGATATTTTTTTAATTCTGACTTATAGGATTTCATTGCTTTCAACTTATATTCCAAGTAGTCAGATATGTCTTCGTAGTTATTGGGAATAAAAACTTCTTCTATTTTTTGAGCTGGTTTTGCCCATTCTGTTTCAGACGGCACTTCGTAAAAATAAACTTTTTTTATTTTTAAGCCGGGTTTAGGCCTTACAGCCACCATTGACGCTTTGGAAATTAACTGATGGTCTTTGTTAATATCGCTAAAAAACGGGATATATATAACTTCAGGATTAACCTCTTTGATGCAGTTGTAAATCAAATCATTAAGTTTTTTTTGTCCGATTATATCTAGCTTCACGACGGGTAAATCTAAAAAAAATGTTTTCTCAAAACCCAAAACTTCATTAGATTTTTTAATCTGCTTTTTCTTTTCTTTTATATAGTCTTCCGACCAATCAGGAATATATGGTTTTGTAACTATACAAAGGTAAATCTGGTCTCCAGAATTAGAATACTTTTTAATTGTTCCCCCACAGCCCAATACTTCATCGTCCGGATGGGGAGCTATTACTAAAATCTTCATATATTTTTATTTTCTATTTTCAAAATTCCTAAACTTTCTGGTCCGCAATTAAACAATAAATCAATTGCGGAAAGATTTTCTACGAAGGACCCAAATCTTTGGTTATATATTGGATGCTTAAAATCCGAAAAAATCAGTTTAGTATTATTTTTTTTTAATTTTTCAACCTCAATATAAGATTTTGCTCCGAGCCCTGAAAGATAGGTATCTGCTTTGAATTCCTTACATAATTCAATTATTAAATCTGTTTTCTCTCCTTTGAAATCGTATTTAGAGCTTTTAATAATGGGCGTCTTAATGCCTAGCTCTTTTTTCATATAACTAATAATAGTTTCATTTAGATCAATTAACTTTTGCCACTTTTTAGAATACAATTTTTCGAAAAAACCGCTGTATCTATTGAAAAAGGGGGTTCTTTTATAATTAAAGTAGATAAGTTGCCAGTGGTGTTTTGCCCACGGAGTGGAATTGTCTATTTGGACTTCATTTATCTTTTGATATCCCTCTTTATTAGAGAGAATCGGCGCCGTCAACCAAACCCAACCTTTAGGATTAGCATTAGTTCTAATACGATTGCGATTTTGGAAACCTTTTTTGGAAAACTGAATATGGTCAACCAAAACAAATTTATCGGCTTTGGCTATCTTGTAAAAAAATCCGGCGTAGGGGAGATATTCTGGCTGATGAGCGGCTATAATCATACCATTATATTAGCAGATTCCTGTTCAAAATCAATAAAAATACAAGTCCATGGGTCCCATTGTGATGGAGCCCAGTCCATGACCTGCCTGCCGGCAGGCAGGTATTTACTCAGCGCCTTCCTCCAAAATATCGCGGCCGCGATATTTTGGAGGAAGGTTATAAATCTATATATTTGTTTCTAATTTGTTTCTAAAAAGTCCCCACTTTTGCAAAGCTTTGCAAAAGTGGGGACTTTTTTACCAGTAATCTTAAACAGATAACCTTAAACAGAGCCTGCTTTTATATTTTAAGATGGTGATTTTTTGGCCGCTAAATTGGCCGTTAAATTAGTAACTATTATCTGCCAAAGAATTTGCGGGGATGCTCACGCAGACTGGCGATAAAAAAGCGGCTCACACTGATGTGAGCCGCTTTTTTATCCTTATATCTCTATATAATAGGTATTTACGCTTTTACCCTTTTGGGCTACCTTGCCCTCTTTTTCCAACTCGTCTAAATAACGAGTAGCGGTAGCGTCCGAAATTTCCAAAGATTCCTGTACCTCCCGGTTTGTTATTCTACCCTTTTTTTTGATCATTTCCATTATGCTGTTTTTGCCTTCCGCTTTTTTGTCTTCTCTCTTCTTCATATATTTCAAAAGCCCCTCTACTAACTTATAAGTTTTGTTTTTTGACCATTTGTCCTTTCGCAATAAGAACGCTACCCAGACAGACAAAACGATTATTATTAAAATATAAAATAATTTAGCCATAAATTAATAATCCTATTCTTCTGGTGGTTTATTTACTCCTCCTTCTCCATAAACTCCCCTTCTAGACAAAACCGCAAAAAAACCTAAAAATAAAATTTTAAAATCCAACCACAAAGACCAATTATCAACATACCAAATGTCGTATTCCAGTCTCTTCTCCCAAGATTCAACAAGCCCTCTGCCTTTAATATCTACCAAACATATCAAACCTGGTTTTATCAAGAGTCTTTTTTGCCATAATTCCTTTGAAAAAGCGCTCTGATTTTGATATTGAGGCAGGGGTCTGGGCCCCACTAAACTCATATCTCCTTTTAAAACATTAAACAACTGTGGCAACTCATCAAGCGTCCATTCCCTCAAAAACCTGCCGATCTTGGTAATGCGAAAGTCATTTTTGGAAACCGCCAGACCCAATCCCATATTTTGGGCGTTTTTTATCATTGTTCTGAATTTTAAAAATTTAAAAGGTTTGCTGTTTTTACCGAGTCTTTTCTGCACAAAAAGCACAGGACCATTAGAATCCAGCTTTATTAACAAAGCAATAAGCAAAAAAACCGGTGCCAGAATAACAACGGCAATCAAGGTTATTGCAAAATCAATTATTCTTTTGATTTTTTCTTTCATCAGACCTAAATATAATTTCCTTGCTCTCTGGGCCTTTGTTAAATAACAAATCAATAGAAGACATATTGGGCACAAAAGGCTCAAACTTCTGCTTGTAAACAGGGTGCTTAAATTCGCAATACTGATGGGAAAGACCCGCCTTTTTAAATTTTGATTCGTCAACGTAAAGCTTGCCTCCTTGCCCTGATAAATATCCATCTGCTTCTATTTTTTGGCACATGTCTAAAAGCATATCTGTTTTTTCTCCGATAATGTTATAGTCGGAGTTTTTTAAAATCTTTATGTCTGTTTCCAATATTTTAAAGATAGTCTTTAAAATGGTTTCGTTTAAATCCACTAATTTTTCCCACTTCTGTAAATATATTTTTTCGAAGAAAGGAATGTAGTTTTCAAAGAAAGGAGTGCCTTTATAAGAATAATACATTGATTTGAAGTGTTTCTCCCTCCACCTTAGTTTATTATTTATTAAAACATCTTTTATTTTTTGGTGGAACCGGCCATGGGTTATAACCGGAACAGTAAGCCAAATCCAACCTTTAGGCCCGTTGGAGGTCCTTATTTTATTTCTGTTTTGAAAGGATTTTTTAGCATACTGAGTATTATCAACAAAAACAAAAACATCGGCCTGCATCGCCTTGCAAATAAGACCTATATAAGGAAGATATTCTGGCTGATGACCTGCAATAATCATAAAATATAATACGAATCTACAAATTTACCCCGTTAAATAATTTCGCTCTGCGAAATTAGCCCTTCGGGCTATTTAACTGGGTGAATCCGAATACCACTAATACGATATTCGTATGGGCATATTCGTGTAGTCCCGAACCCGAGCCGAAGCGAGGGTGAGGGTTATGTTTTTCGTGTGCTATTATTCATAGTCCCTTGAGATTCCGTCTTTATCATACCTTAAATTTGTGAGCAGAATCATAAAAGGGGTCAAAAATAAAATTTTCAAGTCCAACCACAAGGACCAGTTATCTATATACCAAATATCCC
>Ga0213870_1001604_pt1 | contig 10063 bp, 11 predicted proteins | sample WICALVC2017_Meta_FD_160119 | JGI IMG/M metagenome (GOLD analysis project Ga0213870, IMG submission 160119) | Freshwater microbial communities from subterranean cave lake in Wind Cave National Park, South Dakota, United States - WICALVC2017 | ecosystem: Environmental > Aquatic > Deep subsurface >... | reverse complement strand
CTAAATAAAAGTAAAGAGAGAAAGGTTTAAAAGCAGTTACTCATAATTTGTGCTTGATGGGGAAAGAACAATTAACATTAGATGAGATTATAAAAAAAACCAGAGAAGATGGAATAATTTGGGAGATTGACAATCGTTATGAAAGACCTAGGATTTATAAGTTTGTGTTAGACCCAAAAACTGCATCAAGTTTGATTATTAGTTTGATTGATCAATTGGGCACATCCCAAAGATATGGCTTAGGTATGCGAAGTAAAATGTTAGAAGGCGACAGAATTTATTATTCGGAATTTGGCTACAGATTGCGCGACAGAATGCCGACTATGAACAGAATTGAAGTATTAAAGCGCAGAATCCAAAATAGATTATTTGGGGCAGAGCATTTTGAAAGGTTAAATCTTTTCTCAAAAGCATACATTTTAGACTCTTCAGCAGCAGAAGCGGAAAGATTAGTTGGCAATGATTCTGAAAGTCCCCCGAAAAATAAAATGGTTTTGGTTATAGAGTACTCAGACTGCATAAGAACTGACCACAAACCACACTTCACGCATTTAATGAATATATTTTATTCAGCGTACCAAAAATTCAAAATTCCTTCAGGAACTTCACCAGCTCATTCGCCTCTTCAAAATCCATAAACTCTTTCTTTGTCATTGAAGGGATATTCTTAGGCTTTTTCTTGCGGAATATAACCAAATTGTCTGCGTCTAACAGTTTTGATAACGATTGCATCTGAGGATTGACTTTGTCGCTCACTTCTGTCAAAATTATTTCCTTGTCTTTTTTCGCAATGATATCAAATGGTGTTTTCTTGGTTTCAGCAGCATCAAATCCAAGCTCAAAATATTTTTTTGAGATTTTTGAGTTGAATTTGCTCTGCGGATGCTCATGCTGCCTGAAGATATCAACCCTAACAAAAACCTGATGACCAAAAATATCATAAAGCTTTCTTGCACGATTAATTGTGACTTCTGAATCTTCATTTTCATATTTAGTTACCATCCTGCTTGTTACTCCGAGTTTTCTTGATAAAGCGTTTAATGAATAGCCAAGCTCTTCTCTTTTCTCCTTCAATTTTTTTCCTGCGATTGACGCTGTTAATCCAGCCTGGCTTCTTTTTATGAAAGGGAATTTGTTATTAATGCAATTACAGAATGTATCAAAGTTTAAAGTGCAAATTCCAAATCTTAAATAAACAATATTGTCCTCTAACTTGTCACTTGCTTTCTCGGAGATGATTAAAGGTGATGCATCAATATAAGAAGCGACAGATATCATCTCTTCTGTGTGCTCTCTGCTGATTGAATTAGCGTCCTCCAGAACTTTAACAAGCAAAATTTGAATGTCTCTTCTTGCAAGAATGTCAAAGCATGTTCTTGTAAGGTTTTTTATTATGAATCCTTTCTTGAGCAGGAAGATGTTTACTTGGTCCAATAAATTTTGTTTCATATCTGTCATAGATAGATAGATGGTTTAAAAATGTTGTTATGTTATTAAGTTTGCAAATTGATTTTTATTCGATAAAATAAATTCAATAATAAAACTCATTAATGAAAAAATCCAATAAACGAATTAAAAATTTAAAATATACGAGAACGACCTGCGCTGTAAGACCAAAGAGGTAACCCGTTGCCATTTGCTTTAGCAAATGACAGAGCTATGAGGGGTACCCATTGAACTGACACTGCGCATGGGTCTCCTATTGATTTAAAAATTATTTTGTTATAATGAATAAAACTAAAAATATATATATCTATTCCAAAATTAGCCTAATATGCGTATAACAATTTCTGGAAAGGCAGGAGCTGGAAAAAGCACAGTAGCCAGATTGCTCTCTGAAAAGCTTGGGCTAAGGCATTATTCTATTGGGGACTTGATGAGGGCAATGGCAGGCGAAAAAGGAATCAGCTTGCTGGAATTGAATAAACTGGCAGAAAAAGACAAATCCATAGACTTTGAGCTGGATGAAAAATTAAGAGAACTGGGCAAAACAAAAGATGATTTTGTTGTTGATGGAAGATTAACAGCTTTTTTTATACCTCATGCTGAAGTTAAAGTTTTTCTTGAAACAGACGATAAAGTAAGGGCAGAAAGAATAATGAAAGACAAAAGGCATTATGAAAGCAGCACTAATCTAAAAGAAACCATGGAAATCATAAAGAAAAGGGAAGAAAGCGAGAAAAAAAGATACAAAAGATATTATGGAGTTGATTACACAGAAAGGAAATTGTACAATTTTGTGGTTGACACTACTAACTTGATGCCAAATGAAGTAGTTGATAAAATTATTGGGTTTGTGAAAAAAGAAAGAGTGAAATAATTTAAAGATACTTTGAAAATTCTTCTTCATCAACTTTTGCAAGTTTTAGAACATTTTTCAATGTACCTATTTTTATCTCATCATGCAACGGCACAACAGTACCAACTTTACCTTCAGGCGTTTGTTTCGACAGCCGTACATGAGAACCTGCTCTTCCACTAATTGAAAAACCAAGCTTGTTACAAAGAATTTTAACACATTTTTCCCCAGATACTTTTCTAAGACCTGGCATTAACAGCAACCTCAAATGTAGTTAGCCATGTTTTACGTTTCTCTTTGACAGGAAACTCTTCGAGGTATAATTCAGTGGCTTCTTTTAGATTAGATACAGCCTCATCAATTGTTTTGCCTTGGCTTGCAGTACCAACTTCCGGGCATTCTGCTATATACATATCTTCTTCCTTGTGTAAAACTGCTGTAAAAGTTTGCATTTTTTAATCCACTGAATATTACATTAAGACTATATAAATATTACGTTCTAAATCTAAAAAGAGAAGGAACTATAATGCTCGAAGATGTGCACTAGTTAAACCTAAAAGAACCAATTCTAGAGCTTGCATTGTTTTAGGATCAATATCACCTTTATACTTTTCCTCAACAATTTTTAAGAAAGCATCTTTCAGTCTATTGGCTTGTCTCCTAACTACCCAAAGATTCATTGCTCTAGCTGTATGGCCAATATGGCCAGAATTCAAATCATAATCAGCATTAAAAGTTTGTGCTGCGGCTAATTCGCCATTTGGTGAGTACATCAAAACTATGTTGTCAATAAAAATAGCGGTTACCGGTATGTATCTATTTTCACCTATGTTCATTAAAGTGACTCGAGTAGCTAGGGTATGAGGTAATACCTTAGCATTAGGTTCGGGTATATATTTAAAACCGTCGGTAAACACATCTTTTTCTCTTTTTATGTTCCCGCCATAAGATTCGCAATTGACTAGTCTTTTCACAATACCATACAGCCCTTGGTCTAAAGGCCCTGGAGAAATACTTAGTTGAGTAGGTTCACATATGGTCCTATATTGTACCATTGCTACTGGTGAAGCGCCTGGATGTGGTGGTGTAATTCCTAAAATACCAAGTAATCCGAAACCAGCAATTCTTTCAAACATTTTCAGTACGAGTATGCTTATTCACTTTATAAAATTATTCTAAATTTTAAAAATAAATCAGAAATCTTTATAAATTGTCATCAAGTCCAAAAGTTAATTCTATGGCAACAATTAAAAAAAATGATTTTGTGGAATTAGACTATACTGGCAAAGTAAAGGAAGATAACTCAATATTTGACACTACAGAATCTAATGTGGCAAGGCAGGAAGGCGTGTTGGACAAAGACGCAAGTTATGAGCCTGCAATTATCTGCATTGGAGAAGACAATATATTAAAAGCTATTGATGAGCAATTAGTAGGAAAAGAAACTGGAAAAGAATACACTTTTGAAATAAATGCTGAAAACGCCTTTGGCAAAAAGGATGCAAGGCTATTGCAATTAATACCTATGAGCAAGTTCAGGCAGCAAAATATACAGCCGGTTCCAGGCTTGCAGTTGAATATCGATGGCGTCTTTGGAATTGTAAGGAGCGTTTCAGGAGGCAGATGCTATGTTGACTTTAATCATCCTCTTTCTGGAAAAGATTTGGTCTATAATGTCAAGGTAAAAAGAATTGTTGAAGATGACAAGGAAAAATTGAATTCTTTATTGAAAATGCATTTAAGCATCAAAGATGCTGAAATAGAAATAAAAGAAAACTCTGCAACAATAAATTTAAAACCAGAAGTTCCAAAAGAAGCGCAGGAAGAGTTAAAAAAGATTGTTGAAAGGACAATACCAGCAATTAAAAATATAAATTTTGTCAAAAAACAATAATTCAATAAAATAAATTCAATTAAAACTATCAACAATAAAACCAATAAAATAAATCAATACTAAATATTCAATAAAAATTAAAAATATTAAAACAACGACCTCGCACTGCACAGTTAATAGGTAACCCGTTGCAGCTTACTTGTTGAACACCAGAACTATGAGGGGCACCCAATATTGTCAGGAGAGCGCATGGGTCTCGTATTGTTGGATTAAGACTAAAATAAATGTGTTGCCTAACATACAAAATTCAACAAAACAAATACATTTAAATATTAGTTATAACCATTTTCAAGTTAATAAAAGGTGATTTGGTGGAGAGTTTCATAAAGCATGCAACTGAATTAGAAGATAATGATAATCCAAAACTGCTTTCTCAAGAGAGAAAAGAGTTCCAGCCGGATAAGGCAGTGCAAGAGGTTGATGCAGAACTAGAGCAGCTTCTGGCAAGGCAAAGAGCCACTATAAGAGTAGTAGGATGCGGCGGCGGCGGAAATAATACTGTCAATAGGATGTCTGAAGTAGGCATTGTTGGGGCTGAAACTATAGCTGTTAATACCGATGCCCAAGACTTGCTTTATACAACAGCAAACAAGAAGATTCTGATTGGAAGGGAACTTACCAAAGGATTGGGAGCTGGCTCAGAACCAAGATTAGGGGAAGAGGCTGCTAGAGAAAATGAATCAGACATAAAAAAGGCATTGCAGGGCTGCGATATGGTTTTTGTCACTTGCGGGCTTGGAGGAGGAACTGGCACAGGCTCTGCTCCGGTTGTTGCCGAGGTTGCCAAGAAGCTTGGAGCTTTAACTGTTGGAGTTGTAACAATGCCATTTGCCATGGAAGGGCACAGAAGATATGAAAATGCTGTTATTGGATTGGAGAAATTGGAACATGTTGTGGACACGTTAATTGTAATACCAAATGACAAGTTATTGGAATTGGCTCCTGATTTGCCATTGCACACTGCTTTTAAAGTTGCTGATGAAATCTTGACAAATGCAGTAAAAGGCATAGCAGAGCTTGTCACAAAAGCAGGCTTGGTTAATCTGGATTTTGCGGATATAAGGGCTGTTATGAAAGGCGGTGGAGTTGCTTTAATTGGCGTTGGCGAATCAGATTCTGAGAACAGGGCAGTTGAAGCTGTTGAAAAAGCCATAAACAATCCTTTGCTTGATGTGGATATTTCTGGAGCAAATGGAGCCTTGATTAATGTAATTGGCGGTGAAGATATGACTTTGGATGAGGCAAGAAAAGTTGTTGAGACAATAACAGAAAAGCTTGATGAAGATGCAAGAGTAATCTGGGGCGCTCAAATTTACAAGGACATGGAAAAGACAATAAGGACAATGCTTATAGTTACTGGTGTCAAATCCTCTCAGATATTTGGCTCAAACAAAAGGCAGGCTGACAAGAAAAAGAAAGAGATTGAGCAGCATCTTGGCATAGAGTTCTTGGATTAAATTACATTATCGGAAGGCTGTCAATCGGGCTTTTTGCGCCAATCATTTTGGGAGAGGCGATATGGAGATAAACCATTGTTGTTTCTGCGCTGCTATGCCCGAGCAATGACTGGACTTCTGCAATACTGCTTCCGTTCTCTATAAGGTGCGTTGAAAAGCTGTGTCGTAAGGTGTGCGGATGTGCATGCTTTGATATTTTGGCATTCTTCCGCGCATTTTTAATTATGGATCTAACTGAAGCTGTGGTGAGATGCCCGCTGAATCCTCTAAAAATATAAGAATCAGAAGATGCGCATTCTTTTGAGATGTATGAAGTCAGTTCGTCCTTGATGCTCTCTGCTATGACAAACATCCTGTCCTTGTTGCCCTTGCCGTGCCTCACCCACCCGTAGCCGTTTTTGATGTCAAGATTTTCCGGCTTGAGATGAACAAGTTCGCTTACTCTCAGCCCGGCAGAGTAAATAAGCTTTATCATAAGCCTGTGCTTTGGATTGCTTATTGAATTTATCAATCTTGCAACTTCTTCTTTAGTCAGCACTGTTGGAAGCGCTTTGGGAGTTTTTGAGTATTTTATATTAATCATCAAACGCCTGTTTAAAATATCGCAATAAAAAAATCTCAATGCATTTAGATGGACATTTATTGTATTACCACATGCGCCTTTCTCAATCATCAAGTCAAGATAGGATTTAATGTCAGTTTTATTGATTTCATTCGGATCTTTTTTGCACCAATTAAAGAATTTTCTGACGCAATATCTGTAAGTTCTTATTGTCTTGTGGCTTAACCCTCTTCTAAGCCCTTCTTTTCTTATCAATTCCGGGATATCCATTTTAATCACATAAATCAATGATGCATCAGATGTTTAAATATTTCACGCACACATGTCCAGTGTCCAGTGGTTATCTGCAATATAGAAAATAAGCAACATTACCATTATCAATCGATTTCCAAACTCCACAATGGATACAGAAAAACAAGTTATGGGCAATCAAATCCAAGGCATTTAAGCCTTATAACCATAAAATCTAAAGAGTTTAGGTTATATACTGTTAAATCCAATTTTTTTCTTTAGTTTTTGAAATGCAAATATTTCAATCATCGCAAAAAATAACAACAACAAAGGATTCAAATACGGGTTTTCTTGGTGAAAACCCTATTCGCAAAGGAAATTTCAGAACTTCGTAACTGAAATTTCCTCTGCACTCAGTTTTCATCCATGTTGTTATTTTTTGCTTAAACGCAACTGTGTTGCTGGATGAACTAAAGAAAAAAACTTCTCCCTCGCTTGGCTCGGTCGACCACGCTTCGCTCTCACTTCGTTCGGGGTATTTAACACCGATTATGCGAAATTTTTTATTTGCCTTTTTTTCTGCAAGCAGATAAAAAACTTGTCGATGATAATTTTCAAAACCATCAAAGGTTTGTGAAAACAAAAATTCCAACAACAACGATGGGTTCGAATACGGGTTTTGTTCGTCAAAACCCTATTCGCAAAGGATTTTTCAGAACTTCGTAACTGAAAAATCTTCTGCACTCAATTCTCACCCAAGTTGTTGGAATTTTTTCCTAAAGGTTATCTTTGAGAAACTAAAGGGTTTAAAGTAAGAAGGGTTTGGTATCCTTGATTCAAAAATCCAGAACGCAAGCGAGAATACTCTTTGATTTTAAGAGTTTTATTGTCTATAACTTATTAATCGTCCGAGTGCGCCTAACAAGCCTGAACTATGTCTGTTATGATCCATACCTCTTTGATATATTTTCATTGCTTTGCTAAAGTCATGTCTGAATTCAGGACCGCCAAAAGTAGAATGAATTTCATGTGTGTCCATGCCATGTGTGCGTAATGCAAAAACTGCATTGCACCAAGCAGCGACTTCTTGATTTGATATTCTCCCAAAATCTATCGAAACTCCCTGAGAAGCTAAGATATGTTGCTCCAAGCTTTGGATAGCATGAGGTATTAATTTTAAAGCATGGAATTCCTCATGGGCTCTTAATGCAACATTGAAATCAAGTCTATCTCGGTCTATATATAGGATATGAATGTGCGATTCGGGTCCATTTCCGTAATCAACATTCAAAAATGGCATACAACTTCCATATTGTATCTTCCGGCTTTGGATCTCTGCTACTATAAAAGGCATAGCCGCACTCGTTCCAGTCTCACGAGCAACTTCTGGACTCATCCCTTCAACTTGAGTTAAGTACCGAACTTGGTGGCTCAAGTAAATTTCAAGTTTTCTTGCCTCAATCGTTTGCGGTTTATCTGTGTTTGTAAATATACTAAGTTTTGAAGCTCCTTCGTCATGAAAATGCCAACCTTGAGGCAACGGAACACTTAACCCAGTAACTTCAAAAAATGCTGTTCTAACATTATCCTCAATCATAGGACAAAGCTACGCAATACAATATTTAAATCTATCGTTTTTTAACTACTTAATAGTAAAGATACCAAACCCTTCTTTAAAACTTTAAACCAAAAACTTAGCTTTCATTCCTACGTCTAATGTCAAGACATTAAACGTCCTTGTTTACAAAAAGTCGGAATGAATAAGTTTTTGACAAATAAAAAATACGCTCCGCATCAAAGCTCCACTCTCGCATAATCAGGCGTTATGCGGCTCGCATTTCAAAAGCCATCAAAGACTTTCTTGTGCTTCCCTACGTTTTTTGTCGGCAAATAAAAAACTCACTCGCTACGCTCGTGCCCGCCATCTCTGAAAATTTGCGGAATTTTCGAGGCAGGGCAATATAACGCAGATTAAACGACATATTACTCGGGGCGCTCTTGATTTGATTGACGGCAGGATTTCTAATAACATTTATATAAGACCATTTTATTATGAATACTATGGAGTCAGAAAAGATGTGGGAAGAATTGGCAAAGTATTATGATTTGCTATATGCTTGGAAACCTTATGAAAAAGAAGCCAATACTATCCACGACCTAATTCAGAAAAACAAGAAGACATCTGGCTCTGAAATGTTAGATGTTGCGTGCGGGACAGGAAATCATATTCAATTTCTCAAAGAACATTACAAAATTACTGGCACTGATTTGAATAAAGACATGCTTAAAGTTGCCAAAAAGAAATTTCCGAAATTGAAGTTTCAGCAGGCGAACATGATTTCCTTTAATTTGAAAAAGAAGTTTGATGTTGTTACTTGTTTATTTAGCTCAATTGGTTACGTTAAAAATTATTCAAATTTGAAGAAAACAATTGCTTCTTTTTCAAAACATCTGAAAACTGGCGGAGTTCTTATCATAGAACCTTTCATTACAAAAGAGGCATACCATTCGGGAAAACCGCACGCAAATTTTGTTAATGAGCCAGATGTCAAGATTTGTCGCATGAATGTTAGTCAGAAACGTGGCAACATAGCTATTCTTGATTTTCACTTTCTTATTGCCACAAAGAAAGGCATTGGATACTTGCGCGACAAACATGAATTAGGTCTTTTTGATATTGATAAATTCTTGAAAATTTTGAAAGACAACGGTTTCCAAGCTAAATATTTGAAAAATGGTCTTATGAAAGATAGAGGATTATACGTTGCAGTAAAGAAGTAACAAAATCCTGCTGTTCTTTAATTTTGGAGCGCCCCTGCGTCATACGCCTTCACTCCCTTCGGTCGTTTCGGGGGACGCTGCGCTTTCGCTCCACTGCGTTACGCTCACCCTCGCATAACGCAGATTATGCCAAATTTCTTCAATAAACTTTTTAAAGAGGCTGTTACTTTAATATGATATGGAAGAGCAAAACACATCCTCATGGCAGTACAAGATAAAATCTTTTATAGGAGAATGCTTTAGGGTGCTTAAAGTCACCAGAAAGCCTGATTCAGTAGAATTCAAGACTATAGTCAAGGTTAGCGGATTGGGAATCTTAGTTATTGGCTTGATTGGATTTGTTGTGCAGATGATCAAGCTGTTATTTTTTAAGTAGGCTTTTTCTTTCTAAATTTACAAATGAATATTTCAAGCTATTATCGCTATGCTCTTCTCTTGAAACTTCCTTCCACTCATTTACATCATATTCAGGAAAATAAGCGTCACCTTCAAAATCTTCATCAATTAAAGTCAGGTACATCCTGTTAGCAATTGGCAAAAATTCTTTAAAAATTTGCTCGCCACCGATAATCATAACTTCATTACTTTTACTTGCCTCTTTCAATGCTTCCGTAGCAGAATAAGCAACAGCACAACCTTCCGCTTTGTAATTTTTATCTCTTGTTATAATTATGTTAGTCCTATCGGGCAATGGTCTTCCAATGCTCTCAAATGTCTTCCTTCCCATTATTACCGGCTTTCCAGAAGTAATTCCCTTAAAACGCTTCAAATCAGCGCTTAACTTCCAAGGCAATTTGTTATTTTTTCCAATAACCCTGTTTCTGGACATTGCTGCAATG
>Ga0213870_1001603_pt1 | contig 10082 bp, 8 predicted proteins | sample WICALVC2017_Meta_FD_160119 | JGI IMG/M metagenome (GOLD analysis project Ga0213870, IMG submission 160119) | Freshwater microbial communities from subterranean cave lake in Wind Cave National Park, South Dakota, United States - WICALVC2017 | ecosystem: Environmental > Aquatic > Deep subsurface >... | reverse complement strand
AAAAAATTATCCGAACTGATATCAAAGTATCCTACTTATCATCAAGTTTTGGAAAAAAGAATACCTATAGTCGAAGATGTAAAGTTTAGTTTCATAGAAAACCTAAAAGAAGATTTAAATAAGAGAGGTTATGAAATATCAACATTGGATGGAGTCAAAATAAAATTCGAAAATGGGTGGGCAGTCTTCAGAGCTTCCAATACGGAATCTAAAATTGTCATAAGTTACGAATCTCCTGATTTAGAACAATTCAAAAAAATAGAGACTTTTGTTAATGATGTGATTAAAACAATACCGACTGTCGAGAGCATTAAAGTTATTATCTTCGATTTGCAAGATGTGCTAACTACTGATTGGCGAGATGCTTTCGATTCGCTTGACGCAAATATAAAACCGAGTGCAATTGCAGAGTTTTTTGATGACCATAATGACTTGAGAAAGGAGATGCAATATGGCAGACTAAGCGAGGACGAATTCTGGAAGCAGTTCATTCATTTTACTGGCGCAAATATTACTGTTGATTACTTGAAGGATGCTGTTAGGAAAACATTGCAACCATTCCCCGGAGTTATGAATATAGCAAAATCATTAAAACCAAATTGCAAACTAGTTATACTTTCTAACTTCACAAAAGAATGGGTCGACTATTTAGTAGCAAAGCACAAATTCGATGAGGTTTTTGATGACATGTTCTGGTCTTTCCAAAAGGGAATTAAAAAGCCTACACCAGAAGCTTACCTACAGATTACAGAGAAATTCCAAGTTCGGCCTAAAGAGTGTCTCTTCATAGATGATAAAGAAAGAAACATCAAAGGTGCACAAGCCATTGGGATGAAAACAATACTTTACACTAATGCCGAAGAACTTAAGAAACAATTATTACAAATCGGAGTTAAAATTGGTGATTGATATAAACAAAACTAAAATTGTCGCTTTTGGTGGTGGGAATGCAATGCCAAAAACAGTATTGGCGGGTCTTAAAAATTATGATGTTGACATAACTACTGTTACTTCAATGGCTGATAGTGGTGGTTCTACTGGTCAGTTGAGAAAAGATTTTAATGTCTTATCACCCGGAGACATCAGGAGGCATCTTATAGCTTTGTCTAATGCTCCACAATGGAAGAAGAGTCTTTTTGGTTTTAGATTTGGCCGTGAAGAATTTGAAGGCGGGCATAGAGGACACAGCTTTGGCAATATTTTTTTAGCTGGATTAGAGCATGCTCTACAAGATTATGAGAAGGTTTTAGAAGTTGTACATGAATTTTTAGAGGTTAAAGGCAGATGCTTACCCGCAACTATAGAAAAAACTCACGTTTATGCCGTTTTAGAAAATGGAGAAATTATAGAAAATGAGGACGAGATAGATGTACCAAAAAAACATGACGGAAACTTAAAAATTAAAAAAGTTTTCTTAAAACCAGAGAGTAGTGGATATCCACCTACTTTAGATGCTATTACACAGGCCGACTTAATTATAATCGGTCCAGGTGATTTGTATTCTTCCATACTACCTTGTTTCTTACCAAAAGGTATACCCGAAGCTATCCAAGCTAGTAAAGCAAAGAAGATTTTTATTTGCCCACCAATGACGAAATTTGGAGAAACAAACGAATTTTTAATTTCAGATTTTGTAAACGAAGTTGAGAAGTATCTTGGCTGTAAACTCGATCACATAATTTACAATTCAGATATGCCATCTGAAGAAAGAGTCAATAAATACAAAGAAGAAGAGCCAAGTGTTCTCAAAGTCATTGAAGCTAATAGTATTTTAGACGAAAGATTCATAAGTGAAAACCTTTTAGTCGAATCAGGCCCGATTACATACGACCCAAATAAGCTTTCAGCTTTAATCACGAATCTTGGAAAGGATACTGATGGGGTTAAATAAGTAACTACGATGATGATTTTATGCAAAATTTTAAGATTAACATTCTCAAAAATCCAGAAGAGTTAGGCGAACACATCGCAAATAAAGTTTTCAAAATGCTTAAGCAGAAAAGAAACACCTTTGTTCTTGGCGTACCCTGGGGTTCATCTCCAATACCATTCTTTAATTCATTCTCTAAGTTAGTTAAAAAGCACAACACTGACCTATCCAAAATGCATTTAATCATGATGGATGAATATGTAAAAGATAGAAACAACTATTCTTACGTGCCTAAAGATGGACCATACTGCGGACATTACAAGCTTGAAAATGACTTCCTTGTAAAACTACCAACCGAACAAGCACAGAAAATTAACGTACATTTTCCCGATTCTGCTAATCCGGAGAACTTCGATAAGTTCATCAAAAATTTGGGTGGTGTTGATTTGTTCTTGGTTGCTACAGGAGCAGAAGATGGGCATGTTGCAATTTGCGGACCTGCTACGCCTTTAGATTCTCGTACAAGAATTTTACAATTACCTGAAGCTATGAGAGAATATAATTTCAAAAGATATATCCGGGCTTTAAAAGGCGACAAGAATAATATGCCGAGATACGCAGTTTCTGTTGGTTTGAAAACTATTTTAGATTCTAGAAAATTGTTATTTATAGCGCATGGCAATGAAAAGGCGCGCATAATTGAAATATTCTATAAAGCGAAAAAGTTCGATAAGAATTACCCGATAACATTTCTTTGGAAAGCGAGAGAAAAAACTGAACTATGTATTGATAAAGCAGCCGCGCAAAATATTGTTGATTTAGTAAAAGGTGAATAAAATGCAAACTGTTATTTTAGCTGGTGGGGTAGGGAACAGGGTATACCCATTATCTCTTACCAAACCAAAAGCAATGTTTAAAATTCTAGGCAAGCCTTTGTTGCATCACGTGGTCGATACTCTGAAGGAAGCAAAACTAAAGGATTTTATAATCGTCACAGGCCATCTCTCGGACCAAATAAAATCATATTTTGGTGACGGCAGTCAGCTTGGAGTTAACATTCAGTATACTTACCAAGACAAACCTTTAGGTATGGCGCATGCGATACAAACCACAAAAGGACTAATTGAAGATGATTTTCTTGTTGTTAATGGTGACGATATATTTGATGCTTCTTTGGTAGAAAAAAAAATTAATGCATTTAAAGACGGCAATGCCGACTTACTGCTGTCTTGCAAACCAACAAAAGAGACATGGAAGTATGCTGTAATCAAGATGTCTAACGACGGTCTAGTGGAGAAGATAGTTGAAAAACCACCACTGGGACAAGAACCAAGTAACCTAGGTGTCATCGGAGCATATATTTTACCACCAAGAATTTTCGATTATTATGAAAAAGTTTCGTTGAGCGATGTGCAACATGAGTTGGCAATACAAAAGTTTATTGACGGAGGCAACGCTGTTAAAGCAGTAGATTATGATGGTATCTTTTCTTCTTTCAAACACCCTTGGGACTTGTTTACCATTACACAACAGCTAATGAATAAACTTCTAACTAAATCTGTAATAGAAGATGGTGTAGATATATCTGAAAAGTCTGAACTGGACGGAAATGTGTGGATATCTAAAGGAACTAGAGTACTTGAGAATGTAATGATTCGAGGACCATGCTACATCGGAGAAAATAGTTTAATAGGTAACAATGCCCTTATTTGGAATTATTCTTCTATTGGTTCTAATAGTGTTGTTGGATTTTCAACAGAAATTAAAAATTCCTTGATCGGTGAAAATTGCTGGTTTCATACAAACTATATTGGAGATTCTGTTATCGGTGATAATTGTTCTTTTGGTTCTGGTGCTGTAACTGCTAACTTTAGATTTGATGAGCAAACAATCAAAGTTAACATTGGTGATAAAAAAATTAATTCTGGTAGAGACAAACTCGGAGTAATAATGGCCGATAATTGTAAAGTTGGTGTGAATGCTACACTTTCCCCAGGAGTAAAAGTTGGTCCCAATAGTATAGTAGCTCCTAGTGTGTACTTAGGAAAAGATTTGGAGCCAAATAAAACAATTCTGATAAAGAAGGAAAGTTACGAAGTGAAAGACAATAAAATAGAGATTACTTCTGCTAGAAATCAAATTTTGAAAAACCGCTTAAAACTTTAGTGATATTATGTCCGATAACACTTTGAATGAACAGTTCAAACCTTTATTTAATTCTATTTCTGATTTTTTAGAGGATCATAATGAGAAATTTCCAGAAAAAGATGCAATAATTCATGTAGATTTGGATAGACATAAAGAAAATAGAATTTCCTACAAAAAGCTTTTAAAGCTCACAAATAAAACTGCCAACTTTTTTTTCCAACAGGGTATTACAAAAGGCGACAGAATAGCATTAATGATGCATAATACGCTAGACACTATTATTTTGGAACTTGCTGCTGGTTTGATTGGTGCTTCGAGTGTACCTTTAGATTTGAAAAGAGATACCTTGGAAAGAAAAATATTTAAATTAAATGACACAAATGCGAAACTTGTGTTTGTTCGAACAGATGAAGAGGGCACTGAAAAAGATATTAAATCAATAAAAAAAACCTTACCATCAGAGTTTGTCTTATTAGAAGATACTCATTCTTTGGAAAACCTTGTTGGCAACCAACCTGAAAATATTATGTTTTCTGTTAATGATTCTCTAGAAAACGAGTATGTAATTCTCTACACATCTGGTACAACCTCAAATCCTAAAGGTGTCTCACTATCGATTAGAGCATTTTTTGCCAATGCAGAAGGAATAATCAAATGGCAACGACTATCTTCATCTGATATATTCAATATTGTATTACCTTTGCACCATGTCAACTCAACAACTTTTTGCCTTGCCACACTTTTAGTCGGCGGAACAATAGTTTTAAATTCTCGTTATTCAGCTTCCAAATTTTGGAAAATCATCAGCAAATACAAAGCAACCATAACAAGCATAGTCCCAACAATATTGCATGATTTACTTGTAAGAAAAGAAGAGTATTTCACTAAAAAATATGACTTATCCTCATTAAAAGGAATTCTAATAGGTTCCGCACCCGTATTGCCAGAAGAAACATTAAGATTTTGCGATACTTTCAAAGTTGATGTAATTCAAGGTTACGGACAGACAGAGACCGCACTTAGGGTTACTGGTGTTCCAATAGATCTTGAAAAGGAAATGTATCGTGATATTGTAAGAATGAATAGCATAGGTGTTGAACTTTCTAACTGCAATGTAACAATTTTGAAAGATGGAAAAGAAACAAAAGAAAATGAAGAAGGTGAAATTTGCGTTCGAGGTCCAGTTTTAGCAAATGGTTACTTGAATGATATTGGAGAAACAAACAAAATATTTTCAGACGGATGGTTTCATTCAGGCGATTTAGGTTATTATAAGATGATTGACGGTAAAAAATACTTTTTCATAAAAGGCAGAATAAAGGAAATTATAATTAAAGGTGGTATAAACATATCACCAGTTGCTATTGAAGATGCGCTTCTCAAAAGTTTTCCCGAAATTGACCAAGCTTGTGTTGTTGGTTATCCTGATAGTAGAATGGGAGAAGATGTTGCTAGTCTAATTTATTTCAAACAAGATTGTTCTGAACAAAGAAGAAAAGAGATATTATACCAAATAATCCAGGATGGTAGATTAGGAAAGCTAGGAATTTCTAGATATGAAGCTCCACAAAAAGTTTTTGAAGTTAAAGAATATTTACCAAAGACATCAACAGGAAAAATTAAAAGAGCTGAAGTTAAAGAAATGGTAAATGAATTGATTAAAACTGAAAGAACAAAACACTACTACTGTCGTTTGATAGATACTAATGAAGAAGATATTTTGTCCAAAGCAGTAGAAATTAATAATAAAAGATGGAACATTAAATCTGCTTTTTCCGAATTTAAAGAAAGAGCTAAGAATGGATACTTAATTGGTGTTTTCGACGAAGAAGAAAATCTTTGCGGAACTCTTTCTGCCTTGCAAATCGCAGAAGAAAAATTGACTAATATTTCCACATGGAATGAGCTAACTGGTAATGGGACTTTAAACACGAATGATGTAAATGGAAACATTTTACTTTGTGTTACTATTTCAATCAATGGAGAAGATATAACTAATAATATACTTAGTTCAGAAAATCTAATGGTTAACTCGCTATTGAAGGACGAATGGGAAAAGAACTCGCAATATAAAGACATTATTGAAAATCTTGCTAAATCTGTAATTGAAAATTATATTGAGACTAATCTAGATAATGTGATTAGATTTCATAGAAAACCTAAAGGCGGCCTTTCTAAAGGAGGTGAGGTAATAAAAATATTTCCAAATAGTAGAATAGAAGATAAAGATTCATTAGGGTTCAATGTTTTGATAGAATATCGTGAAATAAATGAACAAACAGAAATTATAAAATCAAAATCCTCACCTAGTGTTCTTTTAATGGAACATGCGTTTTCGTTAGCCAAAGAGAAAAATTGTAAGGTAGCGGCTTATTCTAGACCTGCACAATTAAAACTCCATCTTGCAAAAGCTTTAGATAACTCCCTGAAATTTAATGTGAAAGATGAATCAGAATTTTTATCATTCTCAAAATTTGTTCAAGAAAAACTTGCATTGTAAATCTAGTGATATTACATTTTTTCTACGGCATACATCCCCATTAAATCTAAACATTTACCTAAAACAATCTGAGTTGCTTTTACTAAATTCAATCTAAAATTTTTCAAATCATCTGCAGCATTTATTACTCTATGTTTTTCATAGAAATTGTTGAATGCAGTTGCCAAATCATATGAGTAATTACAAATATAATTGGGTTTTAAATCTTTAGCAGCTTGCTGAGCAATTTTTGGAAAGTTTGACAATAGTTTGACTAATCTTTTTTCCTCGTCATTTAATGGCTTGATAAAAGCATTTTTCCATTTCTTCGCTTTCTTAAGAATACCTGAGCATCTGGTATATGCATATTGAATGTAAGGACCAGTGTTACCTTCTATGGATATAGCCTCATTTATGTCGAAAGAAATTTCAGACGGTATATCTACCTTTAAGAAATAATATTTAGCTGCACCAACAGCTATAGCTTCCGCAATTTTTAATTTCTCTTTTTGAGAATAGTCCTGCCTTTTAAAATACTTTTCTAAAATATTCTTCTTCAATTCATCTAACAGGAATTCACCTTCTACTACATTTCCAAGTCTTGACGACATTTTGCCTTCTCTTAACCTAACCCAACCATATGCTAGATGAATTTGCTTGTCTTTGAATCTCTGTGGATTTAATAACTCTTCAGCTTTGAAGGTAACCTTAAAGAAGCTTGATTGTTCTGGTCCTACGACATGAATAGCTTTATCTATTTTTCCAAATTCAGAAAACTCCAGTTGAGCTAAACCAAGTTCTTTCGCTTCGTAAGTAGGAAATCCTAAGTTATTAATAAATACTCGTTTGTCTAATCCATATGGTTCACCATCAAATATTACAGCACCTTCGCTTTTTTTCAAAATTCCTTTCTTTAGTGCATCTTTTGATATTTTAATACCAGGTTCAGCAACCTCGGACTCAAAATAAAACCTGTCAAATTTGGTATAAACTCTTTTATAAATTTTATCAAAATATTCCAAGCTCCATTTTCTTGTTTTTTCCCACAACATCATTATCTTTGGTTCTTTCTCGTATAACCTTTTGTTTATTTGTATAATCTCATTTTTCACATTACCGTCTTCTTCGTAGGCTTTGCTCCCTGTTGTATAGGCTTTACCTAGAAATTTTATTTTTTTATCCAATGAGGAAAGTTTTTTCAAACCCAGTTTTTTTATTCCCCACAGGCATTTTGCAATATGTAAACCAACATCACCCTGGTAATTCGTTCTTATAACCTTGGTTCCATTAAATTCCAGTATTCTTGCAATAGATTCACCGGTTGTTATATTTCTCAAGTGGCCTATGTGAAATAGTTTGTGTGTATTGGGATGTGCAAACTCAATCATTATCTTTTGTTTCTGGTTTCCTTTACCGTAATTTTCCTTCCTTAGAATTCCTTTCAAAACATTCTGTGAAAACTTTGAATAATTATAAAAGAAATTAACATATGCGCCTTTAGCTTCAACTTTTGATACCAAAGAATTTGATGGAACTTTTATTCTCGATGCGATTTTATTTGCTATTTCATTTGGATTTCTTTTCTGTTCTTTCGCCAGCTCAAAACAAGGAAATGATAAATCACCAAAATCTTCTTGCGGTGGTGTTTCTAGATGAATGTTTACTACACCAACATTTTTTAGAATTTTTACAACTTCATTTTCAAACATATATTTTATATTCACTTCTCAAACTTAAGGATATTTAGTAAATATTACCAAACCAAAGCTTAATCTCTTTTCCAGCTTCTTCTTTGTTTCCAGACAAGTGAACTAGATTTTCAGTCGCTCTTCTTTCTCTATTCGCTTTCAATATTGAATCCTGTCCAAAATCGTGGCGTATAGTTCCTTTATCTGCTTTGGACGGGTCAGTAAATCCCCCAACCCTTCTTGCATATGCAATGGCATCTTCCCGTTCAAGTACCATAGCAATCACAGGAGCTGATGATATGAAGTTGATAGACCACTTCCTTAACATCTCACCAAGTTTTCTCGGGTCGTCTGTGTCAAAAAGCTTCTTAGCTTCGTTTCCAGTAGCATCCAACGTTTTCTTACCCATGCCTATAATTTGTTCGTCAGTTGCAGCATAATGTTTCTCAGAGAATTTCTTGTCAACTTTTTGCATTTTCATCGCAATTATCTTAAACCCCTCCTCTTCGAAACGAGAAATAATTTTGCCAGTTAGCTTTCTATCTATCGCATCTGGCTTTAATAGAACTAATGTTCTTTCAATCATCCGACCAACCTATCTAATACTTGCCTAATGTCCTTAAAAACTTTCTCGACTGACTGGTCGCCATTTATGTCAGTTACCTTCCCCCTCTTTCTATAATAATCTATAACAGGTTCAGCCTTCGTCTCATATTCATGCATCCTGCTTCTGATTCCCTGTTCTGTGTCATCCGATCTTTTTTCCTCTTCCGCCCTCTTCATCATCCTTTTAATGAGCTCTTCCTTATCGACTTTCAGATTTATCACAGCATCGAGTTTGATTCCTAATTCAGCCAACAATCTGTCAAGGAATTCCGCTTGAGTGAGTGTTCTTGGATATCCGTCCAAAATAACACCTCTCGATTTGTATTTCTTCAAATTCACTCCAATGACAACATCAACCAACTTGTCGGGAACGTAAACATTGGTATCCATGTACTTTTTAACTTTCTTGCCGAAGCCTGTATCATTTTTAATATGGTCACGGAATATATCGCCGGTAGAAATCCTTCCTATCCCATATTTTTCAGAAATCAATTTTGCCTGTGTTCCCTTGCCAGCGCCATGAGGGCCGAGAATGATTAAATACATACTCCTTTTAAATTAGTTTAAAGAAACTTATTAATTATCAAGCTGGTGTAGTTCAGTGGTAGAACGCTGTGCTCATATTGTCTATGAGCTTTGATAAAGGATGACATAAGACACGCAGAGGCCGCGAGTTCAATTCTCGCCACCAGCATATTGATTATTATGAAACCAAGTGAACAGAATCCAGTCAGGCATTTTACAACATCAGCTTGCATAGTTGATGGTGATAAGGTACTTTTGGTGCATCATAAGAAGTCTAAACTATGGCTACCAGTTGGTGGACACATTGAAGAAAACGAAACTCCTATCCAAGCTGTTAAACGAGAGGTAAAAGAAGAATCTGGATTGGATGTTGAAATTGTTGGACTAACAGATTATAAGACATATCCTACAGCTGAGATTCTACCTGCACCTTACGGAATAAGCTTGCATAGTGTAGGAGACCATCAGCATATGGACATGCGATATATCGGCAGGATTAAAGGAAGTAAAAATCTAAACGGAACTGAAGAATGTAGGTGGTTTACTCTGGAACAAATCAGAAGTTTAGATGACTGCCCTGATGAAATAAAGGACTTCGTAAAATATGCTATACAAATTGTTAAAAAGCTAAGACAATAATATCCAAGTCATGTCTCGAATAGCTTAGCTTGGTAGAGCGCAGGTCTGTGGCACCTGATACGGGGGTTCAAATGGAACTGAAATTCCTGAAAGTCCCCCTTCGGGACCCTTAACTATGTTTTGTAAA
>Ga0213870_1001602_pt1 | contig 10092 bp, 12 predicted proteins | sample WICALVC2017_Meta_FD_160119 | JGI IMG/M metagenome (GOLD analysis project Ga0213870, IMG submission 160119) | Freshwater microbial communities from subterranean cave lake in Wind Cave National Park, South Dakota, United States - WICALVC2017 | ecosystem: Environmental > Aquatic > Deep subsurface >... | reverse complement strand
GTGTTTATCTTAGCAGTACTATCTTATAGGGGGTGACGCATATATTCTGTAGCTGAAAGATTGCCATACCGGTCAACTTGTTGTTCCTCCTTTGGTTTAAGATTCAGCAGCCTCAGAACATGAGCCAGAGAGAACTATACGAAGTTTGGAAGCGTGAAACTCAAGAAGCTCCTAAAGTCATAAAGAAGGAGATGGTCAAGGGACTTTACAAGGTATCCGGAAGGCGTGAAGTTGTGCTGATAGCCGATTTTGAATCTCATCAGGCGCTAGACGAAGCATTATCGCAACTGCCATTTTCCCAGGAAATCGGCCACAGCGTTCAGATCGAAATCATTCCACTTCATCCGTATGGGGATTTCGTGAACTACCTAGATCGAGCCCTCAGGGAAAAGTTAGTTTAAGAACAACATGGGGACGGCGAAACAGCAGAGCCACTGGGCACTATGCTACTCGCTAGCGGTCGGATCAAAAAATAGGCCCGAGACCTAGTGGGTCGTGGCTACTGGAGCGACTTCCTTCTTAGGCAGGCTTTGTATGTAGTTGATCACTTTCTCGAGGCGATGTATGTCTGCGTACTTTGTTGCCATGTCGAACAGGTTCGCTTTGTGCGGACCTGGCGACCTATCTGCTACGCATTCCTCGGGTATGATAGTCCTAAAGCCGTGAGACATGGAGTCGATGACGGTGGCACGGATGCAGCCGCTCGTAGTGCAGCCAGTAACTATCACCGTGTCCGCTTTTAGGTAGGTAAGCAAGTGATAGAGGTCGGTGCCGAAGAAGGCTGAAGGCATCTTCTTGGTGATAACGACATCCTCTTTTTGGGGCTCAAGCCTCTGGTCGACCCCCTCCCATCCACCTCCCATTCTGAACCACACCGGGAGTGTTGGTACCTTCTCCCCGAAGACCCCGCAGTCGAGCCCGTCCTCCCTGTATGCCACTCTAGTGTAGATAATCGGAACCTTGTTCTTCCGAGCCTCTTCAAGCAGCCTCTTTATGGCCGCCACCATCGTATCCATATTCCCGCCTAGAGGATTCTCAGTCGAAGTGAAGCCTTTCTGAACGTCAACGACAAGGACCACCGGACGTTCTCCGAATCCCGCTTTCCCGCTGATCCCAGCCTTAATGTACTTCTCAGCCGCCTCTGATAAGTAGAGAATCTTCTCGTCCCTCTTTATGAACTCTAGATCTTCTAGCATTGGTGCATCGTAGTGGATACAATTCTTATAATACTTTTCCCAAGGACTCTCCTGGACCACCGATCTGAATTCGGGGGAACCTCGGCCTTTGCCGTGTTTGCTTCCTAGGAAATGTTACGCCCCAAGAATTTCGCTATGTAGTGCTCCTATACGACTTCTTTCTCGTGTAGTCTATTGATCTCTTCTTTTCTGTACCCCAATAGTCTGGCCAGCACTTCCTCTGTATCCTCTCCCATGCGCGGGGCGGGTCGCTTAGGGCTGATAACTCCAGAAACTTTCACGGGGCACCCCACTTCCTTGATCTTTCCCCAGCCTGGCGCATCCACTTCCCAAATCATGTCCCTCTCCTTCAGCAGGGGGTCTGCAAAAGCCTCATCAAAGCTGCGGACGGGCCCGCAGGGCAGCTTGCCCCGAAGCTTGGCCAGCCATTCCTCAGTGGTTCTAGTCTGGAAGATCTGCTTCAGCATGGGGAGGAGAACCCCGCGGTTCTGAAAACGAGCTTCGAAGTCCATGAATCGAGGATCCTCAGCCATCTCGGGCGCGTCGATCTCGCGGCACAGCCTCCTCCAGAACTCCTCTTTAATGCACATAACCACCATCCACCCGTCCTTTGTCCTGAAGTTCTGGCTTGGTACGAGCGTCGGGTGAGCAGAATCGGCCGTCTTCTTCGGCACGTATCCCCTGTTAAGATGCCACGCTGCCAGGTAATTCAGCATCGAAATCGCAACATCGTGCATGCTCACATCGATGTCACAGCCCTGTCCTGTGCGGCTGGCTTGATGCAGACCTATCATCAGGGCCATTGCTGCGGCAAATGCGGTAGTAAAGTCAATCACTGAAATACCGAACCTCGTAGGAGGCCCGTTCGGCTCTCCTGTGATGCTTTGCAGTCCGGTGTACGCCTGAACTATGTAGTCGTAAGCCGGCTCTAGGGCCTTAGACCCGCTAGTGCCATAACCGGAAAGAGACACGCAGACGATCTTTGGATTTACGGACTTTAATGATTCATAGTCGAGCCCCAGCTTCTTGGGCTGGTCACCGCGAAGGTTATTGAGGACAGCATCGGAGACCTTGACCAACCTATAGAAGACCTCTTTCGCCTCCGCTATACGAAAATCGAGTGTTATGCTCTTCTTATTTCGGTTAAGCGATTGGTAGAACAGGCTGTCGCCATCCTGAGCATAGGGAATGACGAAGCGTGCCGAGTCCCCACCAGTCGAGGGATCCTCGATCTTTATCACTTCAGCACCCAAGTCCGCTAAGTGCATAGTGGCGAATGGTCCCGCACCGTACTGGGAGACAGCGATAATTCTTAGGCCTTCAAGTGGTAAGCTCATGCTTCTTTACCTCTATTGTACGGCTAGACAACTGTAACAAGCAACGCCAACAGCTTCTATGCTACAGAAAAGCGTTGTTCTAGGTCGACTAGATGCGGTAATCTCCGAGTGAGGCTACTGGCGTAACGATCCGCCCTCTCCTCATTTTGGCACCGAACTTTGCACGCCTTGGCTTTCGTGCAATTCCCTGCTGAAGGCTAAACTGAACTGTTCGGGCAGGCTAGAGCTGAAGGTTAGAAATGATCGTGACGGTGCGCGATCCGAAGTCCATGTAACCTTACATGGCGTTGCTTAGCAAAGTTATTGAAGGCTGTCAAGAAGTTTTTTCTAAGTAACTCGCCATCCAATTTGTACGCTATGACATTCAACCAAACCTTCACGTAGCTTTCAGCCTTGGGGCATCTGACTTCAATCCTCGAATTTTCTCGTGCACCCGTAACATTAGCTCGAACTATGCTTTTGAATTTACCCTCGCCATAGAGCTTTACGTGGCCGAGGAGTTTTTCGTCGACGCTGCCGATATCGAAGAGGACCATCAACAGATCTAGGAATAAGGACTCTAATGCGTTGCGATTTTGCGGTCGCGGAAACGTCATGAGAGCCTGGGCAGCGAGTACGGATGGTACATGTGACAAGCGCTATATGCTCATGAACTTTGGCGATTGCGTATTTAACGAGATATAGAGTATTTTGAAGATTTACGAAGCAGAATCTGCGAGTCTCTGGGACAGTGCCAGTTCGACACCAATCTTTCTAGCGACGAAGAAACCCCGATGCTGAACTCACGCCTTTGCAAGGTTTTAAATAGCAATACTTGACCTGCGAGTTCTGAGGTTCTCCTGATAATTGTCTGTTGATCTAGTTGTAAAGAATGGAAAAATCGTCACCACTGAAGGCATTTATGAGGCTGGCATAGCGGTAGACGACGGGAAGATAGTCGCTATAGCCAGAGACCCTAACCTTCCCCAAGCCGATAAGGTCATAGACGCAAAAGGTTTGCCCGTGATGCCTGGAGCAATCGACCCTCACGTTCACCTAGGCCTGTACAATCCCTTCGGTGATGACGTCCCAGACACTACGATGGTTCAAGCGATCGGCGGTCTCACCACAACTATGCACAGCATCTTGGATAAGAGGTCTTTCAAGGTAACCATTCCAGAGCTAACGGAGATTGCTGCGAACAACGCCTACATCGACGTGACCTTCTATGGCATCGTCATGACAATGCAGCACATCCTAGAGCTGCCTGCCGCATTCGAACTCGGTGTGACTTCGTTCAAACACTTCACCAATCGTCCTGAATACGAAATGCTGGGCATCCTTCATCCCGATAACGGCGAATTCTACCTCTCATTCGAGAAGATCAAAGAACTTGGTGGGGTGGCGATGGTTCACTGTGAGGACTTTGAAATCGCACGCAAGCTAACAGAGCGGTTGAAGGCGGCGGGACGGAAGGATGGTGCTGCGTGGAACGATTGCAGACCAGATTTCTGCGAACAGATCAAACTCTGGGACATGGCTTTGATGGCGAAGATCACTGGTTGCCCTGTTTACGTAGTCCATAACAGCGTCGCGACGGCGAAGGAAGTTGTGGACTGGGCAAGAGCAAACGATGTGACAATGTACATCGAAACCACGCCGACATACCTTCACTTCACCAAAACACACAAACTCGGGATTATGACCAAGATCAATCCACCCGTCAGAACCGCGGGCCATGCCGAAGGGCTTTGGCAGGGTATCAAAGAAGGTTGGGTGGATTGTGTAGGTTCAGACCACTGCCCAGTGACCAGGAGTCGGAAGGTGGGTCAGGGCGACATCTGGACCGCGATGCTTGCTTTCCCGAGCTCGGAGCTCCTACTCCCCTTCATGCTTAGCGAGGGGCACAACAAGAGGGGCATACCACTTGAGCGGATCGCAGAATTGACTGCTACCAAGACGGCTCAAATCCACGGTTTCCCCAACAAAGGAGCCATTCGCGTAGGTTACGATGCTGACCTCGTGATAGTAGACCCTAAGAAGCAGGTTCGGATAGACGGGAAGGTCTTACACTACTCAAGCATAAGAGATTTCTCGCTGTACGAAGGAGAAGTGTTCACCGGCTTCCCTGTAACTACCATCTGCCGTGGTACAGTTGTAGCTCAGGACGGAGAGTGTGTCGGCAAACGGGGTTATGGCAAGGTCATTAAGCGAGTGCCGTCCACAGGGCCTAGAAAACCGACGCTAACCTCGCTAATGGAGTAAGCTTAAACACTCCCTACCTCTTTTTTTGCCGTGTTTAGCTAGCGGATAGTTTCACGCAAAGACTAATAGACTCAGCCTGTTCAGAGTGCATTAGGTCGCTGTGTATGAAGAAGGAAATTCTCAGTCTGAAAGATCTGCCGAAACCATTACTTCCTGGATATACCGGTGCCACTAGGTTTGGCGATTTTGTTTTCCTAGCAGGTCAGCTAGCGACCGATTTGAAGACAGGAAAGCCCATGCCCGTCAGCGTTGAGGAACAGGCTGAGATAATTTTCTCCCGAATGAAGAAAGCCTTGAAGGCCTGTGGTTCCTCAATCGAAAACATCATGAAGATCAGCATCTTCGTCAAGGACATGAAAGATTTTCCAAAGGTGGCCAAAGTACGGGAGAAATACTTGGGGAAAAATCCGCCTGCGAGCACGGCTGTACAGGTAGCAAAACTCTTCTACAACTTGGATGTCGAGATCGATGCCATCGCCGTTATCCCCAAGGCAAAGCAGAGTTCCGTCTAGGTACCTCTCAAGTGGATAAGCGAATAGCTAACAGAGTTCTTGCCACGTGTTTCAGATTACCACGGATTACTTGCAACCGACTCTCCCCCCCGGTCAAGGAACGAAGATTTTCTGTAGGCTCTTTGGATACATACCATCATGCCCCTCCAACCTCCACCCCTACCCGACCGTGCCCGTGCTCATAGATTCCAGGCTTAACTTCTTTCAATCCTAAAGGAAGCAGAACAGCAACGATGGAAGCGAAGAAGCCAAACAATCCAAGACCAATAAATCCAAACTCTTGAATTAATAATCCTCCGACGAATGGGAAGATTAGCGCCGTTATCGCCATGAACGTGTCATTGGCGCCAATGACCTGACCCCTCTTTAGCGGTTCAGTCACATCGGCCATCAGCGCGGTCGTAGCGACTGTAGCTCCACTCCAGCCCAATCCTACAAGGAATGTTCCCACTGTAATGGCCCAAAAGTCTGGTGTAGCGGGTGTCAGAAGAGATCCAACTCCCGAGATCAGACCTGCCGCTATCAATACCTTCTTCCTTCCAACTCTGTCAGCCAGCCTGCCAAGGAGAAGAGCCAATGCGTACATCCCAAGGAAATGAATTGTAACGGAGAGGGAGATTGAGGGTACGTCGATGTGGTGAGAGTGCAGGACTAAAGGTACAAGAGCCATGATCATCGTCATGTTTCCTTGAGCCAGAGCTGAGGACATAAAAGCGATCAGCAGTGGGACGTAAGCAAGGACCTTCATAATTGGGATTGGGTTCGCGCTTCCACCACCAGAAGAATGCGTAATCTGTGCTTCCCCGTAGTAAAGATGCAGATCCTTCGCTATGTCTCGGGGGTCAGGCTTAACAAGCCAGATGAAAGTAGCTATGCTCCCCAGAATCGGAAGCGACGCAAAGTATGATAGAACGAACGGCTCGAATTTGAAAAGGTACGCCACACTGACCGCGCTGGATATGAAGAATGTTGCAAGTATTGCACCAACTACACTGGCCGTGAACAAGGACCCAACCGCCTCAGCACGGCGAGTTGTGGGATACATGTCGGCCACCGCCACTCTATTCTGTTGCATAACGCCGGTACCTACGCCGAAGACAACCAGTCCTGTGAGGAAACCGATCGTCGACAGGTAAAGTGCCGAGAAGCCGAGCAGCACGATTGCTCCAGCTGACAAGGCAACTCCGAGTATCAGGATTATTCTTCGTCCGAACCGGTCCATCATCCTACCAGATTCATACACAATAAGTATCCTACCTCCCCACACAACGCCACCGCCGAGCCCAGCCAGAGCAGGGGACCCGCTCAGCTGAAGAAGGACCAGTGCAGCAAGAACTACATTGAGCTGTAGTATGATACTGTGGAGAGCCTGTGCTGCCGAAAGATACAGAGTGTTTCTCCTGATTAACGGAGGGATCGGCGCCACGGACTCATTTTCACCCAGAATGGGAGATCAGTAATAGCTTGCATTGATCCGTATCCGATGTAGCATCTGTGTTAGACCACCATTCTTTTTTCTATCCCAACTCCTCTTTCGAGGGCTCTCTTGTATTCTCTTATCACAACCACAGAGTCTTGCAGGGCTATTCCTGTGGAATCGAATATGGTTATGTCTCGCTCAGATGTTCTACCTTTTTTCTTTCCAACAACGACCTCCCCGAGAGTTCCCGCGACGTCTTTGAGCGATATTTGGTTCTTAGCGAGAGACACATTGATTTCGCCGTCTCGAATGCATTGTGGCAGGTCATCCACGTAGATCTTCCCTCTCTTGAGGACAGCAACTTCCAGTTCCTGCTTCCCCTGCATGTCCGCACCCATTGCCGCTATATGGGTACCCTCATCGATCCATTCGTCTTTGACTATGGGAGAGGTTGCTGGCGTCGAGGTTCCGATTATGTCCATTCCTTTTGCTGCCTGCTTCGGTTCCACGACGGCTTTGATGTCAAGGTGGTATTTTCGCCTGTTTTCTCTAACGTATCTTTTGGCTGTAGCTTGGCTTCGGCTCCACACCCTGACCTTCCTCAGCTTGAACAAATCATTCATGGATGCTAGGAGCCCAGTGGCAACGAAACCCGCTCCGATTAGTCCAAGATTTTCGGAATCTTTCCTTGCAAGATATTTCGCTGATACTCCCCCTGCGGCGCCGGTTCGCATTAGTGTATGATATGTTCCGTCACAAATTGCTAGCGGGAATCCTGTCCGAGGGTCTGTGTATACCAGTGTAGAGAAAACGTTGGGGAGACCATATTTTCGTCGATTGTCTTCTCGTATTGCAACCCATTTGCAAGCTGAGGTTTCGGGCTCTTCACAGTATGATGGCATTGCTTCCCATTCCCCATGATATTTTGGGATGATGATGTGCGTCTTGGGTTCCATCATGTACTTCCCTAAGCCGTGTGCTCTGAAGGCTTCTTCGACTGCTTCATTGTATTCAGCTATTGTGAGCAGACCTTCTATATCACTTCTGCCTAGGATCAGGGTTTTGCGAGTACTCCAGTTAGTCTCGGGCATACAGACCGCACGTCTTAAGTTACGTCATAAGGATTTTCAAACCTAAGAAAAATTCGCTGCACAAGACAGCCGAGATTGCTCTTCTACGCACTGCTCCGGACAAGCAACTCCTAAAAAGGCTCTGTACATTGAAGTCTTGCTGATACAACCAATCTTCACCGCCAAGACTAGATCAGGAAGGAGCATTCGCTTAAGCCGGAATATCTGGGAGAACAAGATATTGAGTGAGCACCCCGAATTCAAAGAAAGGGAAGAGTACATCGAAGAAATGAAAAAGGCTGTTGAGGACCCTGATTATGTCGTTAGTGGGTGGCATGGCGAATACCTTGCCGTAAGATTTTCGAACATTGCGCCTGGGCGCCCGAAATATCTTTGTGTTGTATACCGAGAGTTAGACGAAGAGGGCTTTGTTATTACTGCATTCTTTATATCGAGGTTACGGAAGCTACTGAAGAGGGGAATCGCTTGGAAGAGAGCATAGTGGCGAAGAAGCTTCACCTAAACTATGATCGAGAAGGCGATGTGCTCTACATCAGCTTCGGTCATCCCAGAACATCTGACGATAGTGATGTCACGGACGAAGGCGTGGTAGTACGCCTCAGACAGGGTCGCATCGTAGGTCTGACTATACTGAATGCCAGCAAAAGAATACAGCTGGACTAAAGGAACGGAAAGCTAAGGTCCATGGAGTGAATCGAGATAGTTTTCACTGTTAGGGATTACTTGCATGAAGAATATTTACATACCCTCTAAGACGAATTAATTGTAGGAAGGAACGACACATGTGCTTCTTCGACCAACTCTTCCCGATGAAGTGCCCTCACTGCAACAGTATGACGCCACTCTACCTCTACGAAGACCATCTCAGGAAGCACCAGCTGCGCAGCGGTCTAGATGAAAGACTCATGCGCGAAGCCATTCAGTACATAATGGTCTTAATGAAGCGTTGGACTCTCGGATCTTATCAAATCCGAAGCTCGTGCATTTGAGACAGCCCTGTTGCGGTATGCCTCGGAAAATCTAGCTCGTTCTGAAGTGCTCGATCCGTCAGTTTGTGATCTCGGCAACCCTACGATCCACGGAATGGGCTGTCACTGGCCGAAACAACCGGGAGTGTAGCCGAGGCAAGTAGTTGCGTATATGGTTTTGATGTAAGGTCAGAGACTTGTAGTGTTCTAGATTGCTAGGCGTTCGACTACTTTGTTTGACATCGGCTTAGGTTATACAGATTTCTGCAGTTTCTTTTCAAGCTGTTGCGCTGCCTTATCTAGCTCAAGGAGCTCTTTCTTGTTCATCCTAGAAATTTTTTCCCTTACACGGTGGACTTCTTCGACTACATCAGTCTCTTCAACTATTGTCGCTTTCAAAGTATCTCCTCTGGCGTAACTATTGCTGGCGTCCTTAGACCTAATCGTAAATTAACCTTTTCCACGACAAGTTTAGTGCGAAGCCTTCTGATATGTTGCTTATTCCACGTAGCCAATGCATCATATCGACCGATAGAAGCTGATGCAATGTGGACAGCGTCCAACCTGTAACTAGATGAAAAGGCTCTTTCCTTGACGTACTGATCTGCCAATGCCTCCACTTTCTTACCATGCGGAGCATCTCTTTTGCAGAGTCGGAGAAACGTGAATAGCTTCCGTCGCTTTTCTTCTTCAGGCGTGGTTACGATCTCTCTTGTTACATAGCGTGAGATATGCGCAGACATCTCTCTTCTCTCGACCCTGCTAAAGAATGCTCTTGAAGCAGAAGCGACCAGAGGGTCTCCAGATAAGGGACCACTTATGACTGAGGTTTCTACATAGACTTTGACAATCACTTTAGAGCAGTTCTGACTTGAAGAATGTATTTATCAGCACTTCTTGAGACCTCTAGCCAGTTCTGAAGTGCTTGATCCACCAGTTTGCGATATCCACCCTGCGAGCGATCCATACTTCAGGAAAGCGCCTTATGTACGCGATTAGCTTCTCCAGCGCTCCAATGCGTCCGGGCCGTCCAATAATGCGAAGATGCAAGCCAATGGAAAACATTCGAGCAGTACTTTCACTTTCCTGGTAAAGGTAGTCGAAGCTATCCTTCGCGTACTGGTAGAATTCGTCGGCGGTGGAGAAGCGATTCGTGTAGAATTGGAAGTCATTCACGTCGAGGGTATAGGGCAACACCAGAAAGTCTTGGGCTTTGACCTTCACGAAGTAGGGGAGGTCATCCGCGTAGGAGTCGGAGTCGTACAGAAATCCTTGTTCCGCGAGGAGTTCGCGCGTGTAGATTCCGGGTCCATATCGGCAATAC
>Ga0213870_1001601_pt1 | contig 10093 bp, 14 predicted proteins | sample WICALVC2017_Meta_FD_160119 | JGI IMG/M metagenome (GOLD analysis project Ga0213870, IMG submission 160119) | Freshwater microbial communities from subterranean cave lake in Wind Cave National Park, South Dakota, United States - WICALVC2017 | ecosystem: Environmental > Aquatic > Deep subsurface >... | reverse complement strand
GGCAGCCAGAATGGTGCTCCTGGTGAAATCGGACTGAAGAAAAATAATTCTTGTTCCTCCCCCAATTTTCTATGATCTCTTTTTTCAGCTTCTTCTCTATTTTTCAAAAAATCTTCAAGTTCTTTTTTTGATGGAAAAGCAGTTCCATATATCCTTTGTAGTTGTTTGTTTTTAGTATCGCCTTTCCAATATGCGCCAGCTATTTTAAGTAATTTAAAGGCTTTAATTTGCCCAGTAGATTTTACATGCGGACCAGCACATAAATCTATGAAATCCCCATGTTGATAGAAGATTATTTCATTGTTTGGAATGTCTTTAAGCAATTCCAGTTTATATGGCTCATCTTTTAGAATCTTTTCAGCTTCTTTTCTTGTTTTTTTAAATTTCTTAAATTCATAATTTTTATTAATGATCTCCTGCATCTTTTTTCCTATTTTTATTAAGTCATCTTGTGAAAATGAATTTTTTGTTTCAAAATCATAATAAAATCCATCTTCTATTGCTGGTCCTATAGCCAGTTTAACTTCGGGATAAAGTGCTTTTACTGCTGAAGCAAGAACATGCGCTGCAGAATGTCTTAATTCATGGTATTTCATATGATTTAAATAAGAACGTTTCTATTTAAATTTAACTAAGAAAAGGTTTAAATAAGTCTATGATTTGTTAATATAAATGACAAGGGGGTTTATTTTCTTTATAATCGTTTTATGTTTATTTATCTTGAGCTATCTTTTTTATTATTCAAAAATAAATTTAAATACCTTAATCTACTTGGTTATTGTAATAGTAGCATCTTCTTTACTTATCTTGTTATTTAAAAGAAAGCATAAAGATAATCCAGATGAAATCTTGTTAAGTAAACAGCTTGCAAAGGCATTTGAAAAACGTGATAGAAAAATTAGAAATTTAAATTTTGATATTAAAAAAAATAAGAAAAACCAAGGTTTGATAATTCTAGGGAAGGACACGTTAAATAAGGAAAGGCTTTATTCTAATACAAGATCTTCGTCTGATGAATCTTATAAAGAAAATAAAGAAGAAGGATTATTTAATATGTTTGATTGATTGTTGTCATCTACTCAGAATGGGCGAAATAACCGAAGGAAAACAAACACTATTTATTTTTACGATACCAGAGTATTAAAGATATGATAATAATAAAGAAATATAAGAATTCTAAGCCCATCATGGTAAGGGCTATATCTTTGTGTTCCATTGAACTGTTTAAAGCGATAATGGAATTAAAAGCTGGTTTTAAGCAAAAATCGCTTCTTCCGTTTCTTGTTCTGATTTTGGAAGGATATTCCTTTTAGTTAAAATCCAATCTAGCTTAATCAAGTTTTTTACAAAGGTATTCTTTAAGTTAAGTTTATAATAATCGGATTTGCCAACTTTCCTGGTTTTATAAACAATTTCAGATTCAATAAAATTAGGAAAGAAAATATTTATAGAATTATAACTGACGTTGCTTCCTCGAGCTATTTCAGTTATAGGAAAATCAAAGAAGTGATTGTCTATAAGGAAATCCAAGACTCTTAATCGTGGAGTGTCTCCAAACTGTTCCAAAAATAAAGACTTATTTTTTTTCTTTTTCATGTTAAAAACTATATAATATGAATATATAAATCTTTCTATTAATTAAATTATAATTTAAAAAGTAGAAACATTTAAAAGTAGCTCCATTTTTTAATGTAATATGCTAACAAATTTGGAAAAAGCACAAATAATATTTAAGTTAGTGAGGAAAAACAATTGGGGTGCTCGATATGATCGGACTGAACATTTTAAAAGGTTTGAAAATCTTGATAGAGAGATAAAAGGATTATCAGACTTAGGCTGGATAATTATTCACAAAAAACCAAAATTTATAGGTATCTCTCTTAATACACAATATAAAAAGGAGATTGTAGAATTCGTAGAGAAGTATATGCCTTATACGAAAGGCGCAATAAAATAAAGCAATGTGAAGATTTTGCATTGAATTAAAAAAAGAGGTTATTTATATAATTTCCGGACTCTACATCGTGGTACTTAATCAATAAAATAATTTAAATTATTTTCTATGTTTGGTTCTATTTAAAAACACCCAATCCTTTCTCAATATCTATTTTTAAAGTATTTAAAACATCAAGCAACAGCAAGCCCTTCTGCTTCTTGTTCTGATTTTGAGAGAATGCGAGTCATTGCTTTAATCTTGAACAGTCTACGACTCTACAGGACCTAACTTAAGACTTAAGCCAAACTCTGCAAGCCTTGCTTGTACTTCTATTAGACTAGTTGGACCAAAATTCCTGATAGCTAAAAGATCTTCTTTTGTTAACTGAGTTAATTCGCCAACTGTTGCCACCCCAAACCTTTGTAAAGATCTCCTTACTCTGACGGAAAAATCAAATTCGGCTACAGATTTGGAGTGTAAGTGCGAGTGTAATCTTTCTTTATTAATCAAATCCTCCTTTCGCTTTGGCTTTAACTGGTTACTGTAGTCTACTTTCAACACAGTTCTCTTCCCAACATATTCACGAAAATTGAATATTTGTCTCATGAAATTTTTTATAACTTCTTCTGCGCTATATGGCTTTTTGGCTGTATAAGCTATTGGAGATTGTCCAAAGATCCCTCTTAAAGGATTATAATCAAAGAGCCATTTAGAAAATTTCATGAACAAATTATTCTCTTCTTTTCATAATGAAATAACACAATATACTTTTACTCAGCCTATAAGAGAATTCAAAGATACTTTTGGAGGTTTTTTTGGAAATAAGGAATTAAGAATCTCAGAAAAAGCTGTAAAGGAAAAGAAAATTCTAAATAAACTAGATATACAAATCTTAAAAGAATTGACAAAAAATGCTCGCTTTTCAAATTCAGAAATAGCAGAAAAAATTAATGTTACTAGGGAAACAGTCAGAAAGCGAATAAAACAATTAGAGAAAGAAGAAATAATTTTAAACTATAGAACAATGATAAAACCTTCCGCTATTGGTTTTGAGGACTATTTGTTAGCTATAAAATGCACGACAGCAAATACTGAAGAGTTAAATAAAATATGTTTATTTTTTGCAAATATTCCTGGTTGTTCTTATGTTTGCATTACATCTGGTGAAATAACAATTTTTGTAACTTTATCTATAGAAAACCTAAAAGAATTAGACAATATCTCAACAAAAGGACAGAAAGAGTTCTCCGCGTTAATTAAAGAAATTGAGCCACTACCCCTATTTGAGATTGGAAGCCAGAATTACGTTTTCTAACTGTATACGAAAAAATAAATCTCCATTTCTTCTGTTTATACCCCTTAGACTTTACATTACAAGAAAGGGTTATCTATAAGAAAGTCTAGGACTCTTAATTGTGGCGTATCCCCAAACTGTTCCAAAAATAAAGACTTATTTTCTTTTGTCTTCATTTTTATCTAGTACAAGCTTAAGCAATATAAAGTTTATCCTATTGTTCATCTTTATGATAAATATCTAAAAAAGTAAGTATATCACTCTCATAGCAATACGATAACCTGAAAGGAGAAATATAAACTTCTCTTGTCCCTTTCCTCGCATATCTCATCGGCTTCCCTATTCCTGGGTTTTCAATGATTTTTTTAATTTGTTTAGATATATGAATTCTCGTGCTGGTGTCTTTTATTTTAGCTAATTTTTTTTCAAACGACTTTGCATTAACTATGATCATTATTGGTCCACTGATCTAGCTTTTTAAGAAAGTCTTCCTTAGACATTTTGACAAAGTTTCCTTTTCCTATTTCCCTATATGCCTCCTCTGTTCTACGAGCAAACTCTAGATCTCCCTCTAGATTTTTGTCAAAGTCTTTAGCTTTTTTAATAATTAATTGGTCTTTATTCTGGATAATAATCAATTTCTCTCCTTTTTTTATATTCTTTCTCATTTCTAATGGTATCACTAGCTGACCTTTAGAACTCATTTTTGTAATTTCAATATTTGCCATTTTAATTAAAGTAAGAACAGTCTTACTGGTATATAAACCTTTCCTATTGAAGTGATTAATCGAGCTTCTTCTCGAAGCAATCTTGCCATATTGATAAGTTTTTCTATTTACTTACTATAGAGTATTTTATTAATAAACAAGCAATCCTTTCTCATATCAATTTTTTTAAAATTTTTAAACAAACTTAAATCAACCTTAGATTTTTTCAATATAGTTATGGCAATTTGCGCATCTTTTTTCGCTACTCTAAATATTTCTTTTAATGCCTTTTTTATATTCGTATGATGCAAAGAAGTAATAGAAATAATTACATCAAAATGATTGTCAGGAAATGGAATTTTCTCAGCTGTAGCAACTACTTTTTCACCATTATATTGTTCTAATAACCCTTTAGATGGATCTAATGCAATGCATTCACAATATTTTTCAAATAATTTAGTTGATATCCCACTACCAGCACCAATATCTAAAAGTAACCCACTGGGCCTAATATATTTTAATATTGCCCTGGCTTTTTCTAATTGTTCAGTTCCATATAAATCATTATAACTTGACGCTATTGTATTATAATATTTCATAATTAACAATAGTATAATCTCTAGTATAATAAACTTTATATACTGAAAATTAACTATAGTTTATTAAACTTAACTATTGTGAAAATGAAAGCCGTTATGCCCCAAGAAATTGAAGTATGGTACATATTGCCAGCACTGAGAAGAGAGTTTTCAAAGCTTTTAATTAATAAGGGACATACACAACGAGAAGTGGCCAAAAAATTATACTTAACAGAGGCAGCTGTTTCACAATATATGAATGGTAAACGTGGTAGGGATTTAGAATTTGATGATGAAATGAAAAGAGAAATAAGCCAATCTCTTGAAAACTTTCTAAAAACCGGAAACCTGGTTGGCGAATTTCAGCAATTATGCAGAAAACTAAGGGAAAGCAAGTTTTTATGCGTTATTCATAGAAAATTCGGAATTGTACCCGAAGAATGCAAAATATACCAAGACAAGATACTATGTCTTGAGGATGACCAAAATGCAAATGCAAGAATTTGAAATTGACAGAAGCAGGTATGATGAAGCTGCAGATATAGTCCCAGAATTTGTAGCCGAGCCAGGATTAAGTGAAGAATTAATTAGATTTATTTCTAAAACAAAAAATGAACCAGAATGGATGTTACAAAAAAGATTGCAAGGTTATGAATGGTTTAAGAAAACACTTATACCAAAATGGGGACCTGATTTAAGTAAATTGGATTTGGATAAAATCTCTTACTACATTGATCCAGGAATGAAAGAATCTAAGAAATGGGAAGATCTTCCTGAAGAAGTTAGAAGAGTAGCAGAAAGAATTGGAATCCCAGAAGCAGAAAAAAATTCTCTCGGTGGCGCCGGCTTTCAGTTCGATTCAAATATGGCTTATCATAATCTAAAAAAAGAATGGGAAGATCAAGGCGTTATTTTTGAAAATATGGATGTCGCAGTTCAAAAATATCCAGAATTAGTTAAAAAATATTTCATGACAAAATGCATCCCTGTAAATGATCATAAGTTTATTATGTTACATGCTGCAGTTTGGTCTTCTGGAACATTTATCTATGTACCACCAAATGTAAAAGTAAGAATTCCTTTGCAAGCATATTTTAGAATGAATTCTGAAAGAGGTGGGCAATTTGAACATACATTAATTATTGCTGACAAAAACTCTGAAGTTTCATATATTGAAGGGTGCTCCTCACCATTATACACAGACAGCGCACTCCATGCCGGTTGCGTGGAAATATTTGTTCATGAAGGTGCAAGAGTAAGATACACAAGTATAGAAAATTGGAGCAAAAATACATTTAATTTAAACACAAAAAGAGCAATTGTTGAAAAAAATGGGATTATGGAATGGATAAATGGAAATATGGGCAGTGCAGCTACAATGCTTTACCCTTCATCAGTTCTTGTTGGCGAAGGAGCAAAATCAGATTCATTGGGAATTGCATTTGCAGGACCAAATCAAAATCAAGATACGGGCTCTAAAGTTATTCATGCAGCTCCAAATACAACATCAACAATAAGAGCAAAAAGCATTAGCAAAGGCGGAGGGATTAGTTCTTATAGGGGTTCAGTACAAGTTACAAAAAATGCAAAAAATACAAAATGCAGCGTTGTATGTGATGCTTTAATAATAGATGACAAGTCTATATCTAATACATTCCCCTTTATGAGAATAGATACAAATAAAGTAGATATAGCTCATGAAGCCTCAGTCGGAAAAATAGGAGAAGATCAAATATTCTATTTGATGAGCCACGGGTTAGGTAAAGAGCAAGCAATGCAAATGGTCGTTAGCGGGTTTATTGAACCTATTGTTAAGCAACTTCCATTAGAATATGCTGTTGAGTTAAATAAACTTATTGAATTAGAGATGGAAGGTACCGTCGGTTAATTTTGGTGATCAAAATGTTAACAGAAGATATAGCGATTGAACTATCCAAAAAATTTCATGAGCCACCATGGTTATTGAAAAAAAGATTAGATGCATTTAAAAAATTCAAAAAACTTGAAATGCCTTCATTTAAATATGGCATAGGGATTTTTGTTGATGTTTCTGACTTGGATTTAAATCAGATTAACCCTTTAGATAATTTGAACAATAATAAAGTAATTAATACTGATATTGAAATTTTATCATTTCGGGAAGCATTGCAAAAACATGAAGCTTTGTTTAAAGAATATTTCATGACAAAATGTGTAACACCAGATGAAAACAAATTTACTGCATTACATGCTGCTTTTTTTAACAACTGCATTTTGATTAGAATTCCAGAAAATAAATCACTAACTGAACCTATAAATATTAGTTTAAATGCAAATTCTAAATCTAAATTTGATCATATACTGATTATTGCAGATAAAAATAGTTCAGCAAGAATAATTGAAAATTCCTATTCACAAATAAACGACGGCCAAAATTTCAGAAGTCAAGTTGTAGAAGTTATCATCAAAGAAAATGCAAGAATGGAATATATAACCATCCAAAATCTCAGTAAATCTGTTTATAATTTTTGTAAAAGAAAGGCCCATGTTGAACAAAATGGAATTATTTATTGGATAGACTGTAGTATTGGCAGTAAATTTACACAATCCTTAACATCAACAAAATTAAATGGATTTGGGGCTGAAAGCAGAAGTTTAGGTATTATTTTTGGTGATACTGACCAATGTTTTGATATATATAGTGAAACAGAACATGCCGTTTCAAAAACAAAATGCGATATGCTCACTAAAGTTGTATTAAATGATAAAGCTAAAACAGTATATAGAGGATTAATTAAAATAAATCCAAATGCAATAAATTGTGAAGGCTATCAAAAAGATGATACAATATTATTAAGTGAAGATGCTAAAGCAGATGTTGTTCCAAATCTAGAGATTTGCAATAATGATGTAAAATGCACCCATGGTGCTACAATTAGTCAAATTGATGAGGATAAGTTATTTTATATGATGTCTCGTGGATTGAATAAAAGCGATGCTAAAAATGCAATCATTGAAGGATTTTTTGGTCCGATTATACTAAAAATAAATGACAACAAAATAGAAAAACAAATAATAGAATCCATATCCAAAAGATTAAAATGAAAACTAAACAGTTACTCGATGTTAGGAAATTAAGACAGGATTTTCCCATCTTATTTAGAAGGTCAAATGGTAAATCTTTAGTTTATTTAGATAATTCCGCCACAAGCCTAACACCCGAATTAGTACTAGATGCTATGAACCGATATTACAGAGAATATAATGCCAATGTTCATAGGGCAATTCATTCTATAGGGCAAAAAGCAACAGAAGAATATGAATCAGCACACCAAAAAGTTGCAGATTTTATTAATGCAGAGTTTAAAGAAATAATTTTCACTAAAAATACTACCGAATCTTTAAATTTACTTGCTTACTCTTTAACTAAGAAATTACAGAAAGGTGATGAAATTTTATTGACAGAAATGGAGCATCATAGCAATCTAGTCCCGTGGCAACAATTATCTAAAGATAAAGGATTAATTCTAAAATTTATCAGGGTAGATGATGATGGCAATCTAGACATGAAAAATGCCAGAGAGTTAATTACAAATAAAACAAAGATTATTTCAGTAGTTCATATGTCTAATGTTTTAGGGACTATAAATGATGTTAAAGAGATTGGTAAAATTGCTCATGCCAAAAATGCGATATTTATCGTGGATGGTGCACAATCTGTTCCTCATATTAAAGTAGATGTTAAAGGAATTGATTGTGATTTCTTTGTGTTCTCAGCTCATAAAATGTGCGGGCCAACAGGTATAGGTGTTCTTTATGGAAAAAAAGAGTTCCTTGAAAAAATGGACCCATTTTTATATGGCGGAGATATGATTTCACAAGTAACATTTGAAGACTCTAAATGGAACGATATTCCATGGAAATTTGAAGCTGGTACCCCCAATATTGCAGAATCCATAGGTTTAGCAAAAGCCATAGATTATCTAAATATTGTGGGTATGGACAAAATTAAAGACTATGAAGAATACTTAACTGAATATGCACTAGAAAAATTAAGCAAAATAAAAAAAATCACAATTTATGGACAAAACGATATTAAAAAAAGGGGCTCTGTAATTTCATTTAACATAGATGGAATTCATCCTCACGATGTTGCAGCTATTTTAGATAGGGATGCTATTGCCATACGGGGTGGTCATTTATGTGCCATGCCATTTGTTACTAGCAATCTTAATGTTGATAGCGTTTGCAGACTTTCTCTTTATTTCTATAATACAACAGAAGACATTGATAAACTTATAGAAGGAATAAAAAAAGCCAAAGAGGTTTTTAAAATATGAATGAAAACCTAGATCCTAACTGGATAGGCAATGAAGAAGATGAAATTTATAGAGAGAACATTCTAGATCATTTTAAGAAACCTAGAAATTTTGGATTTTTAGAAGACCATACAATTAATCATAAAGAACTAAATCCAGTTTGTGGCGACCAGATTGAACTGTTTTTAAACATAAAAGATAACAAAATAGAAAATGTAAAATTTAATGGCAAGGGATGCGCAATAAGTATGGCAAGCACATCAATGTTAACAGAAAGAATTAAAGGTTCATATTTGATGGATGTGAAAAAAATAACAAAAGAAAATATCTTAGAAATGATTGGTATCCCATTGGGCATAGTAAGAAGAAAATGCGGTTTACTATCATTAAACGTACTGACAAAATGTATTGAAAAGATAGAGTAAAATGAGCAGGCTAATTGTTAAAGATTTATATGCAAGTGTAAATGGATTACAAATACTTAAAGGAATAAATCTAGAAGTAGATTTAGGTAAGGTTCATGTGCTCATGGGGCCAAACGGGGCCGGAAAAAGCTGCTTGGCAAATGTTTTAATGGGAAATCCTAAGTACATCATAGACCAAGGCCAAATAATTTTAGATGGTGAGAATATTACAAATTTATCTCCAGACGAAAGAGCAAAAAAGGGCTTGTTTATGACGTTTCAATATCCTACTGAAATTACTGGAGTTACAATGAGTAATTTTTTAAGAATTGCATATAATTCAATTAAAAATAAAAACATCGATGTTCTTGAATTCCATAAATTGTTAAAAGATAAAATGAAAGAACTAAATATTGATAGCAACTTTAGTAGAAGATATTTAAATGAGGGTTTCTCTGGCGGTGAGAAGAAAAAATCCGAAGTATTACAATTGGCTGTATTACAACCAAAATATGCAATTTTAGACGAGACTGATTCAGGAACAGATATAGATGCTTTGAAAACAATAGCGAAAGCGATAAATAATTTTAGAAATAATTCAACATCAGGAATTCTTTTAATAACACATTATAATAGGATATTGCAATATATAAAACCTGATAAAATCACAGTAATGTTAGATGGCAAAATAGTTAAAGAAGATGATACTGGTAAACTTGCTGATGAGATAGAAGCAAGGGGGTATTCCGAGTATGGATTATAAAGAGATGGAGATAAGTAAAAAAGATGTTTAACCTATTTAAAAGAAAAACAAATTCAATGAAAAATAATTTAGACACTAATGAAAATAAGACAGAAACTAAATCTACCATAACC
>Ga0213870_1001600_pt1 | contig 10093 bp, 12 predicted proteins | sample WICALVC2017_Meta_FD_160119 | JGI IMG/M metagenome (GOLD analysis project Ga0213870, IMG submission 160119) | Freshwater microbial communities from subterranean cave lake in Wind Cave National Park, South Dakota, United States - WICALVC2017 | ecosystem: Environmental > Aquatic > Deep subsurface >... | reverse complement strand
CTAACTGACAAACCCTACTATTTCGTCACGCTTCTTCCGGAAGATATTATCAATGAAAAAGAAAGACTTACCTTTTCTCAAAATCCAGATACCCTGATCCGAACCAGATTCGTCTTTGAGGGCCTCGATCTCCCTTACACCCACAATTTCCCATATACTCCTGCCCCTCCTCAAATCCCTAACCATGAAAGATCAGGTTTCGTTGCTACCGACTGGGGAGGAACGATTGTTGGAGAATCATGCGAAGTTAGAGAGATTAAGTAAACTCATCCCTGACTGATAGATTAATGTCATCCTGAATTGATAGATCAGTGTCATCCTGAATTTATTTCAGGATCTATAAACTTAAATCCGAAGCACGAAGCTCGAAACACAGTATTAGACAATAATAATCAAATAACAAAAATCAAATTACAAACAATGCCCAATGATCATTTATCAATGGCTTAAAAGATTTGAATATTTATATTTAATTAATTGATTATTGTTTGATATTTGGAATTTGTATATTGATTATTTCCTTTCGATATTCGGATTTCGGATTTAAAAGTAAACTATCTAACAATTTAACAACTCTTTAATAATTTTTTTTGTCAATACCAAGTAGAAATGTCCGCTTTTCTGCAAGATAGAAACGTCCTCTTTTTCATACTCTGTTACTGAGTACTAAACGGTTGCCTCCACAGATGATCAGCTGTTGGTATCTGTGATTGAATAACGGTGATTGGAATACCAAGACGCTGGGATAGTCTATCCACGGCACGATTCAAGACTTGTCCTTGTTCTACAACATTTCTAGCCAACAAATTTGAACTCCTTTTCAATTGTTTTCATTATTCCCGATGTTATAGTTTTTCTAAAGATACATAAGTTCTATCTCCGTGAACTATACCTCTTATCTCTATCATCTTGCCAACTGGGTAATCTTTCCAGTTGTCACGATCTGGGACTGATATCTCAAGATTGAAGTAACCATTCCTAAAACTACTTGTATCCGAAATAAAAATTCGCGGTTGAGGACAAAGGTACTCTGCAATAGGAGAACAATTCGATGGATCAAGCCAGTTACCAACTACATATCCTTTAACCCGAACAGATATTCCATCCAAAGCTGAACGATGATCAATTAGATATGATACGGAAATTGGCATAGGAGGAAAATCCTCTACTGGTAAATCTGGGAGTGAGTTAAGTCCCCTTGCTGTAGGATCCTCTGGTTCTGCTGTACCTGGGGTAGTTACAGTGACCAAATCAGAAGAGAAGGTACACTGATTATTTTGACAAACAGGGATTCCTGGGGTTTGACAGGGAGAACAAAACATCGTGCAGGAAACTTCCGTTGAATAGTCTTTTCCTTCCTCGTATAGTTGCCAGTCATTAGTTCCTATCGTATTTCTACTCACTGCTTGGGGACAACTGCAGCATGCTAATGGTTGAATACCAACCACACAGTCACTATCTTGTATACAGTACTGCGTATTCTGTATTGCTGGAGGAGGGATAATTTTGGGAAAAGGACGAGAGCGATAAATGCCATAATAAAAACCAACAACAAAGGATAAAACAACGAAAATTAGTCCTACAATAATAGCTTTCTGCAATAAAATTTGTTTTTTCATTTACAATTTATTATACATTATTTGAAAAATATGCAATGATGTATTCTAAAACGAAGTGCAACCGTTAAAATGATTGCATTATGAGTTACAAACATTTAACGGCTGACGTCCGGGGAGCAATGGATACACTTTGGAATCGGCAATCGTTGCTTTTGGTCTCTCCTCAACCATGATATAGGCAAGATTCTTCCCTTTGTATGCAATGGTGATGACTCCTTGTTCTGATACGACACCGTTAACTGCTTTGATAACACTCTCGTTTGATGCTGGCACAAGATATCATCAAGATCCTCTGTTGGAAGGAGTGCTCGATGAACATTGTCGGGATACTTCGGCACAACAGCAAACTTTTTGTTAATGGCTTCCATAAACTCCGAAAGATACCTGTTGCCCTCTGCAATCGTGGAAATACCACGTAACCGCATCTCTTTGACTAAGCGATCCTGCAGCGTTTGGTTCACTTTTTCCACCTGCCCTTTGGCTTCCGCACTGTTGGCATAGATGACTGCAATATCCAATTGGTGCATCGCTCGTTGAAATTGGGTCTCTCCATTGTCATCATCCACACTTGCGGTTGCTGCGCGTCGTGAATTCACTCGAAATACCCCATGCTTGTCCACATAACACTAACATAATAATTTCCGTCTTGACAATCTGGGCAAAGTGATTTAATTATATAGTGAGTTTATGGACTCTGCCCCATATCCTACACGAGCGCCAATTGCACCACCAGGCGGCTCTAAAGTTACCTTTACGCCGTCTGGTCCGCCATCTCTTTACCCCGCCACAGGCGGGCCAAACATCCCAAAACCAACAATTCCAGTTAATACTCCTTCACAACCCGTCCCTTCACAACCTCCGACTTCTCCAATACCTTCATCAAACTCCCCAGTTTCTTCTCAAATCACTCAATCTACTCTTACTCCAGTAACTTCCTCTTCACCCCCAATAATCAATTCACCTTCACCACCAGCGTCGCCGGTGGTAGAACAGGCTGTTGGATCAGGCGGTAGCGGGTCTGGTAGAAAATTTCCGTTGATGATTGTCACTTTGCTTCTTCTTATAATCTCTGGCATTTTTGGCGGTTATTTTCTTTTTACTAAATATGCCAACTTCGGAGTCGCCAAACAACCAAATGTCCTTGAGTCAGTTCCCGATCTTATAGATACGACAAATGAGCAAACTACTTTTTCTAATCCGTTTTCCGCCCCAACTGTGGCCTACCAGAATCCTTTTGCGCAGTCACCAGACGACTATGAAAATCCTTTTGGCAACTACAACAATCCCTTTGCAACTGCTCAGTCAGAAACTACCCAACAAACTTTAGGTAATTATAAAAATCCGTTTGAGGAAGTGAGATGAAATCAATATTAAAAATTATATATCAAATATCAAATATACATATTAAATATAAAATATGGCGGAACAAAATAAAAATATTTAATACTTTATTTGTATTTTTTATTTTTTTTATTTTATATTTGATATCCCCGGTACAAAACGTCCATGCTGCTATAACCTACCCTATTAAAGAACTCGGCAACTGCCGAAATGCCCGCGAGTGCTATCTCTATTGCCAAATCCCGGGTAATTCCCCTGCTTGCTGGTCTTATGGGAAATATCGACTATCAAGTAGCGTTTTAGGGGAGGAAACAAGACCAGCAAAGGAATTTGATAAACTCTCCCAGCTGAGCTACCCAATTTCGGAGCTTGGCAACTGTGCTAGTAAAAAAGAGTGTTTTGATTACTGCGCAAACCCAATTAATCACAATACTTGTATCTCATTTGGTAAGATCCATGCACTAACTCCCAACAATCTTACACCGACTCCGAAATTATCTTCTAAAATAATAAGTGTTGCGATAGAAGAACTTGGCTGTGACAGTTCCCAAAGTTGTCTTGCTATTTGCGGACAGCCGTCTTACAAAGCTATTTGTCAAAGTTTTGCGCAGAAATATCACCTGCAGTCTGAAACTAAACCCAAAAAGATAAATACTTCCATTTTAGCTGCTGCCAAGTCGACTCTTGGGTGCGACAGCGAAGAGTCATGTAAAACTTTCTGCTCCAAGGCGGAAAATGTCAGCAAATGTATGGAATTTGGAAAAGTTCATAAACTGGCGCAGGAAAATTCTCTAAATAACCAGAATAAAACCAGGTTGCTTGAGGACGCCAAACAATCTCTGGGCTGTACTACTTTTGAAGGCTGCGCTGCTTTCTGCTCACAAGCCCAAAATGTGGAAAAGTGTATGACTTTCAGTAAAAATTATGCGACAGGTAGCTCCAATTCTAAGGTTCCAGCTATTAAAAGTTGTGCAAATAAGACAGAATGCAAATCATATTGCGAAAATCATCCCTCAGAATGTCCCGGCTTTAATAGTACTATTAAAAACAGTGATTACTTAGGCCCCGGTGGTTGTAGAACCGAAGCTGAATGTAAAGCTTATTGCGAAAACCATCCTACCGACTGCCCCGCTTATCCAGTATCCAAAGAATAAATTTCATCTAATATCTTCTTTTATACCAATTAGCAATATAACAATTTAGCAATATAACAATTCTTCTTTTTGACATCCTTAACTATTGTTGCATATACTGATTATATGCAGGGTAATTCCTATACCCACTTCGTTATTATCTTTTTACTTGTCACTATAGCTGCCAACCTGTTCATACTCGATATTGCGGTATTCTCACCCAACTCCCCTATCAGAACTAGCCAAGTTGCAACTGTTGCTACCACCCCGGTCCCAATACAAGTAGGTGCAACGTGTCCCGACAGTTGCGTATCATTAATTGACGAAGCCACTACAGATGGAACGCCTATTACCGATGGATCGCAGTTAAGCACAGAGTCTTTGACCCAGTCTTCACCCCGTGAATACTATATCCCCCTTGGCAGCGGCACAACCAATAAATCAGAGTGGGAAAATTTGACAGCCACGGAGACTGTGATTGATCCAAGTCTTTACGGAAATATTAAAGAAGCTTATTTTATAGCATCTCTCAATAATCCTACTCAAAATGGACAAGTGGAAGCGCAACTTATAAATGTAACTGACAAACATCCAGTCTGGGGCAGCTATATCATACTAAACGGGCCATCATCACAAACTATTACTTCACAAAAAATTACCCTGGATAAAGGGTCCAAATTATATCGAGTCCAGATGAAAAGCACATTATCTTATACTGCCAGCGTAGATAATGCGAAAATTAGGATTGTAGCGCAGTAAGAATTAATTGCAATATTGCTAGATTGTTAAATTGCTATATTGCAGATTGATAAGATTAAATAATTATGACCTTTAATGATGTCATCCTGGTAATCCGCCAGCTGGCGGAGCATCCAGGATCTTATTAGAAGTAGATTCTGGACAAGTCACGCTTAGCGTGACAAGCCAGAATGACGGTAACTATTATTTATAATTCTTAAGACAAATTAACTAAATGAAGAAAATAATTCCGGTAATTTTATCCGTTTTATTTTGCTTATCCATAGGGTCCACTCATGCTGTCAATCTCATCCGTCCTATTCCGCAGTCGATTACTGATCAAGTAATAACGAATATCAATTATCATAAACCCTCAATTACTTTCGGCCAAATACTAGATGGTACTTATGCTCATCTTAACCAATCTCCTACGAATTTAAACAATGCGAAAGATCTTTTGGCTGCACTTAACCAATCTTCTAGACAGTCACTTAATGATTTTGCCAGTCAGCAACCAACTCCTTACCTTGCCATACCCAATCTCATCACTGCCGTATCCAACTTAGTCATTTCTCCAACCCCAATGATTAATCCTAAATTGCAACAAGTCCTGGCAAGCCAGAGCACTTTAACAGGAAATTTATATGAAAATCCTGTTAAAAATCTCTACTCGATAGCAGTTCTTGGTGATTCTATGGTTGATACTCTCGGGCAAGACTTCCCTGCATTGGCTGATTTATTACACAACACATTTCCGACAAAATCTTTTGCCATATTTAATTATGGCCAAGGATCAACTGATCTGGAGAGCGGCCTATTCAGACTAACCAATGGTACAAATTATTTGGATAAATACTACCCACCCCTTCTATCCTATAAACCGGATATCCTCGTTGTTGAATCCTTTGCTTACAACCACTGGGGCGGGCAAAAGTACGATCTGGACAGGCAGTGGCTCACAATTGCCAAAATTTTAGATACAGTACATCATGAGAGTCCAAATACTGCTGTAATCCTGGCTGCAACCATTGCACCTAATAGCAAAATTTTCGGCGATGGCAAACTCAACTGGCCTGCAAATCTCAAGACCGACTCAGCTACTATCACCAAAGCATATTTGCAAAATATGATCAACTTCGCCATATCGCAAAATTACCCAATAGCCGATGCTTTTCACCCATCTCTTGGGACAAATGGAGAAGGCTTACCGGTCTATATTGATAAAGTAGATAACCTACATCCATCGCCGGAAGGAGCTGCTCTTTTTGCGGAGAAAATTGTGGAGACGATTAAGAGTAATAATCTAGTAAAATAATAACCAAGGTCCAAATTCCAAATAACAAACAATAATACAATGAACAATGTTCAAAATATAAAACAATATGACCTTGAGGAAAGAACATATGTTTTTGCTCGTCGAAGTAGAGATTATGCAAATAAGTTACCTAAAACTGTTCCTAATATTGAATATGGAAAGCAGTTAGTAAAATCATCTGGATCACAAGCAGCCAATTACATCGAGGCTAATGAGGCTTTAAGTAAAAAAGACTTTGTACACAGAACTAAAATTTGCAGAAAAGAAAGTAAGGAAAGCCGTTTATGGTTAAAATTAACTGATCCTGGAACCAACGTAACATTGGTAAAAGAGCAACGCGAATTGATACAAGAATCAACCGAACTTACTAAAATATTTAGCTCCATAATCCTAAAAGCAAATCGTCAGGATTTAAAAAAGTTTGAATTGTCCTAGATAAAGATTTTTTGAATTTTGATATTTAAATTTAGAATTTGTTTGAAATTTGTTATTTGATAATTGATCATTCCAAATATGTTATGTCCCACGTGTGAATACAATCTTAAAAAGCTCTCAGTCACCACTGATAGCGGTGGAAAATTCGATGTCGATCACTGTGGCCGCTGTGGAGGAACCTGGTTTGATGCCTATGAAATAAATCGAATCCCATATCACGAGGTCATGCGGATTGCGGATGCCACAGTTATGCCCAAAACACCGATTTATTCTTCCCACACTGCTCGTTGTCCATCTTGTTCAACAATTCTGGAAAAATATTTTGCTGAAAGCATTCCCGCAGGACTAACTTTTCTGCGTTGTCCGAAAGACAAAGGCATCTGGGCAACTCAAAGGACACTTGAGCAGTTCAAAAGATATCAAGAGTCTACTATAAAAAATTACGCTATAAATAAGGCGGCAATACCTTCTTTGTCTGTTGTTTTCGTGCCCTCTCTTATGGGAATTTTATTACTTTTGTCTACTTTTATAACATTAAATAGCTTACAGCAGGCCAAAGATAATCGCACCAGAGCCCAAGATCAGGTTAGACAGGTTCAAGTCACTCCTTTTGGACCCAGCGAAGTTATTGTAAATTTTGAAACTAAAAATCCTGTGAGATCAGAAATAAGTTACGGAACTTCCTCACTCGATTTTACTACTCAGACAATTTCGGGAACTCCCTTGTCAGTTCATAAATTGTTATTGACTGGTCTTTCCTCAAATACAACTTATATTTATAGAATTACCTTGATAGATCAATCCGGAAGCAGGATAACTACTCCTGACCAAACTTTCCAAACACCTCCTGGAATTTAAGAAAATTGCTAAATTGTTATATTGTTAATAATCAAATCACAAATGACAAATCACAAACAATATTTAATTAAAGAAATTTCAATTTTCAAATTATTTGGTCATTGAAAATTTATTCAAATTGATTTTTGATACTAATTATTGATCATTGTTTGATATTTGGTGCTTGTTATTTGGACTTTATTCATCAACCACGTCTCGACATATTTAAATCTGTGATATCTCACAGTACCAAACTTTAGTATTGCTTTTCGATGTCCCTCAGTCCCATAACCTTTATTTCTCCCCCACTGATATTTTCTATAAACTAGTGATAGTTTGCGCATCAAAGTATCTCGATAAACTTTGGCTACAATCGATGCAGCAGCTATCGAAATACTCTTTTCATCTCCCCTAACTATTGGGAGCTGATTTTTAAGACCTATTTGTCGAACATATTTTATATAAAAAGCATCTACCAAAACAAATGGATATTGCTTTAGATTTTGAAATTTAGAATTTAGTAATTGTTTGTTATTTGGATTTTGATAATTGGTAATTTTTGCAATCAATTCTTTGATTGCAAATCTCATCGCTTTCGCAGTTGCCTTCACTATCCCCAAGCGATTTATCTCGGGAACACTTGCTTCTCCAATCCCCCAGTAAAAATATTTCTTTATCCCTCTCACTAATTCTTTTCTTTTGTGAGGAGATAATTTCTTGGAGTCGTTTATTCCTAATTTGTAGATTGATTCTAAGTTATTTTTGATTTTTGATTTTTGTCCCGATGCTGTTTGCGAAGAATGAGCATTTACAGCATCGTGGTCCGATGACTCTCGACGAGTCGAGAGTATCGAGACTCTGTCGGAGATCCCGCTGCGGCGGGAATTTTTGATTTTTTTTAACGCTGCTGCTCCCGCTACCACTGGTCCCGCAAAAGAACCGCGACCAACCTCATCGACTCCAATTACCAACCCATACCCTTTCTTCCACATTTGCCGCTCAAAAGAAAAATCAGGCAGAACCATTGGTTTAATTTAAAATTATTTTCTAAACATATCAATAGATAATTATGATTGTCGAATTATACTCCGAAGTGTACCCAGTGGGAGGTCTTTAGAATGATAAGGTACAGTTGTATGAGTTTTTGTCAATGGATTGTAATATTGTCGATGACTACTTTTACTTACATTGAGTTTATATCCATTAGCTAACAGAATTTTTTCCGCTTCTCGAGGTTTAAGAGGAACAAGTTTTGGCATTTATCATTCTAATAAGCAAACTTTACGTTTTTATTTAATCTTATTTTTGCTTGACTAATATAGAAATCTTCAGTATCAGGTGCTGGTATATCATTTTTGGTTTTAATTAATCCTTCTACGTAGGTTTCAATTGCCTGGTATGTGTTCTTTTTTGCTTGATCGATAGTGACTCCAAAATCTGATATTCCGAGCGTGGGAACATAGGAAACAAATTTATAGCCTTCTTTCCTAATTATGACATTATATTGTAATACGTTAGTTTCCATAATGTTAAATTATATCATAACAAATTCAGAGTTTTAATCCTTGTAGATATCTCCTTAAATCTCCATTTAGGTCCGGATGTGTAAGACCGAATTCAATCACAGTTTTGAGATACTCAAATTTATTACCTGTATCATAATATCGAGCATTTTTAATCTCGCAAACCAAGACTTTCTCTATCTTTAGCAATTGATCAATCGCGTCCGGTAACCAAAGCTCTCCGCCACGACCAGGCTTAAGGTTTTCTATTATAGGAAAAATTTCGGGTGGCAATATATATGCTCCGTGCGCGGCTAGATTAGAAGGAGCTTTATCTGGCTCGGGTTTTTCTACTATATCAAGAACTTGGTATACATTTCCTTTCATTTCCTTTACTTTAGCAATTCCATAGTGACGCAAATCTTTTTTATCAGGAATTCGCACTCCCGAGATTACCGGAAGTCCATATTCCTCATATACATCTATCATTTGCTTCAGTCTCGGGGGTTTTGCATGTATAAATTCATCACCCCAGAGCACTGCAAAAGGTTCATTACCTATCACATTTTTAGCACAAAGTACCGGGGTTGCATTTCCATATGGACCTTTTTGACGAACATAAATAAAATTAGCCATGTTGGCAATTCGCCTCACTTCAGCAAGCTCTTTTTCTTTACCCGCTACCTCAAGTCTTTTCTCAAGTTCAAACGGGTAGTCGAAATGGTCCTCAATACTGCGTTTATGCCAACCTGTAATCATGACTATATCTGTAATACCCGAGGCTACAATCTCCTCAACCACATACTGGATCACTGGTTTTTCTATAATCGGAAGCATCTCCTTGGGCATTGCTTTGGTCTGTGGTAAAAATCGGGTACCAAAACCAGCTGCCGGAATAACCGCTTTACGAATTTTAGGAGAATTAGGTTTCATATCAATATATTTTAATAAAACAGCTCGCCCGCCGATAAACCGCTCTTCAGACCGTGTATGAATAATACTGAAAAGGTCTGAAGTAAGGTTAGGCGGGAACCAGCTGCCGGAATCACCGCTTTACGAATTTTAGGGAAAGTCTTTTTCATATTTTGCTTCTTTGATATATTGAAGCTTAATAAACATTATTTTATTTTTTACCTCATATCTCTAATCATTTATCCTTTATCTCTTAAATCT
>Ga0213870_1001599_pt1 | contig 10096 bp, 10 predicted proteins | sample WICALVC2017_Meta_FD_160119 | JGI IMG/M metagenome (GOLD analysis project Ga0213870, IMG submission 160119) | Freshwater microbial communities from subterranean cave lake in Wind Cave National Park, South Dakota, United States - WICALVC2017 | ecosystem: Environmental > Aquatic > Deep subsurface >... | reverse complement strand
CTTTACTCTTCAGTTTCTAGGGGAAGTATCAGATAATATGTTAGAGAATATCCAAAAAGCATTAAGTTCAATTGAGTTTGAACCTTTTGATGTTAGTTTTGAGAACATTGGAGTGTTTCCAAAACCGCGATTTGCACGTATAATATGGGTTGGTGTTGATAAAGATGGGGCAAAACACCTTACGGATCTTGCTAGAAAAGTAACTATTGTGTTATCTCCTCTTGGTTTTAATCCAGACAAACCTTTCCAACCACACGTAACTATCTTTAGAGTTAAAAATAAGATTAATGACATCACAGATGAATTGGCAAAAATCAAAGGCTCATCACTTGGTATTCAGAGAGTCAGTGATATCAAATTAAAAAAAAGTGCTCTCACTCCTGAAGGACCTGTATATTCAGACTTGTATGTGGTGAAAGCAAAGCAATGAAACAGATTCTTGATAATGCAAGAAGAATAGTTATTCCATCAGCTAGATTACAACAAGAAAAGACAAAGGTTGCTAATCTTGCTCTCGGATTAGTAAGAGAACAGACATCAAGATATCAAGAGATAGTAGATGTTGAATTTGGTGGTTCATATTCAAAGGGTACATGGTTACCAGACAAAGCTGATATCGATATATTCATCAAGTTTGAAAAATCAGTTTCTGAAGAAAAGTTCATTGAACTTGCAAAGAAGATTGGGTTTGACTCACTAAAAAAATTTCATCCATATGTTAGATATTCAGATCATCCTTATGTTGAAGCAAGAATTCAGGGAACAAAGGTCAACGTAGTACCATGTTATGACATAGAAAAAGGACAGTGGAAAAGTGCTGCGGATAGATCCCCGTTTCATACGCAGTTTATGCTTGAATCTCTAACAAGTGTAATGAGAGATGAAGTTAGGCTGCTTAAGGTATTTCTTAGAACTGTTAGAATTTATGGGGCAGAAATTGCAAAACAAGGATTTAGTGGATATGTTGTAGAGGTATTGATTTGGAATTATGGTACTTTTGAAAACGTCATCAAGGCTTTTGCAAATTTAAAATCAAATCAGATCATAGGTAATGCGTCCAAAGAGTTTGATACTGCTGTAGTTATTATGGATCCTATAGATAATACTAGAAATTTAGCAGCTGCAATTTCAGTTGAGAATATTGGAAAGTTTGTACTTGCATGTAGATCTTTTTTGAAAAAACCGTCAATTTCTTTTTTTAAATCTAAAATGAGTTCAAAGGTTTCAAAGAAAAATCTAGAGAACGTTCTTGTTGTTACATTCAACTTCAAACCGAGGAGTCCCGATATTATTTGGGGACAGATAAAACGTGCTGCTAATTCACTTGCAACACAAATGCAGATTGAGGAGTTTAACGTTATAAGAAAATCAGCAGTAACCGATGAAAAAACTGAGGCCGCATTATTCTTTTTACTACAATCAACTAAAATCGCTGAGTTGTATACTAGAGAAGGGCCTGATTTTTACAGTGAAACAGATTCTAGTATGTTCATAACAAAGAATGTAAAGAAGAGTAGAATCATGTGGGTAAATACTAATGGAAGAATTCACTCGTTACAAAAGCGTAATCAAGATGATGCGCGATTATTTTTACAAGATTTACTAAAAAACCATTTAGATAAAACAGGCATACCAAAAGGACTCAAACCTGATTTAAAAAAAGGATTCAAAATATTTTCTGCAAGCAAAGTGACAAGTAAATTCATTAAAGAGGCGTTAACAGAACTTGTCACGACAGATAATGCAATATTTTCTTCCACTTGACAAGTTATCTCAAGAGCCTTATTCTACAATAATTGGATATCCGAAAGCTACTAAAAAACAAATCAAGACAAGAATTATTGAATTAAAAAAACTTGGCATACAAAATGTGTCTTTTCAAGGACAGTCAAAAATTGGCAGCTTGAACATTTTAGGCAAAGGGTATGTTGGTGTTGTGGTTTTGGCTAGAATAAAAAACAAACTTGTTGCAGTAAAAATTCGTCGAACTGATGCATCAAGAACCAATATGACAAAAGAAGCAAAATTTCTAAAAATTGCAAATAAGGTAGGTGTTGGTCCATTGTTGATAGCAAAGAGCAGGAATTTCATAATAATGGAATATTTGGATGGTAAAAAAATTGGCGAGTGGGTAAATGAATTAAAGAGTAGGAGAGATGTCAAGTTATTAAAATCAATATTCCAAAAGATTTTGGAAGACTGTTATAGTCTTGATGTAATTGGTCTGGATCATGGAGAGTTGAGTACTATTTCAAAACACGTAGTTATTGGAAAGTCAAAAACAACTATAATTGATTATGAGAGTGCCAGTACTCAAAGAAGGGTTTCTAATGTGACATCTACTACTCAAGCAATTTGTATTGGTTCTGGAATATCAAAGGTTGTTAGAAAAATATACAGACTACCTTCAAAAAATAAAATTATCAAGGTTTTAAGATCATATAAACAAGAACAAAATCGACAAAACTTTGAAAAAATTTTAGAGGTTTTAAAGTTATAAAACCAAAAAACTTCGTATAAAAGAATTGATAGACTTTATCCATGAATGGGACCGGCAGGATTTGAACCTGCGACCTCCAGCACCCCAGGCTGGCATCATGGCCAAACTAGACGACGGCCCCTAAGTGTTGAAGCAAAAAGTGAAATTATTAAATCGTCGGATCAATTAACTAAGAGTATTGAAGGTTTGCTCTATTTGTCATAACATTTCAGCATCTAATGAAGATCATTTAGATTGTCAACAAAAAAGGAGAATCGAATTAGAAGATGAGAATCTAAGCTAAATCTACCTGAAAGATTTGGCATTGCAAAGAATATTGATGATCTTGATATTGAAATTAAAGCTATTTTAGAACATATGACAAAAGAAAAAGAGAAAAAGCTATAACCATTTTTCTAATCGATCCACTTCGAATTTTTCTTTCTCTTGCATGTGTTGTATTGTCGGATTTTTTAGTAAAGTAAGTGGGGTGGGTTGGGAAAACATGTCTACTTCAATATATCCTGCCTGATTTGTTCCCATCTCAACAAAACATCCACCTTTTCCATCGAAAACTGCTTTTTCTTTTTCATGTATTATTTTTGCAATGATGTTTCTTGCAACTGTAATTCCTTGTTCTTCAGCAAAGATCCCTGCTTTTGGCACAGCAATGGAGTTTGTTACCGTCATGTTTGTAACATCGCCAATTGCATAAACGTTATCAAACATTGTCTTACAGTCTCTGTTTACATTAATGAATTCGCCTTCCTTTGCAAGTCCAGAATCATATACTGATTTTGGAGCCTTGTGAGGAGGAACGGCTATTAGCAGATCAAATTCTTTTTCACCATGTTCAAATTTGAGTTTGTTTGGTTCTACTCGAATGATTTTATGCAGACCATGAAATGCGATATTTTCTGATTTTAACAGTTCTAAGAGCTGTTGGCTAACGTCCGGTCCTGCTATTGGCAGTGTAAGTGGAGCTGGACTGTAAAAGTCAATTTGTACCGCGTCACGAACACCTGTCTCTTTTAACATTGTATTAATGATAAAAGCTGCCTCAAATGGAGCTGGTGGGCATTTGTATGGCATGCCCATTATTGCAAAACCAAGTTTACCAGATTTTAGATGTTTTATTTTTTCATGAATTTTTGGAACATCGTTTATGTCATATAGGATCATTCCATTGTCTAGTAATCCTGGAATTTTTTCTGATGCAAGATCTACACCTAGTGAGATGATAAGATAATCATATGATATTTTTTTAGTGGAAGTCACTACCGTTTGTTTTTGTGGCTCAATTTTTATCACATCTTCATTGAGAAGGTTTATTCCTTTTTTTGTAATCGAGTTTAAAGGCCGTTTTGATGTTTCAAACTTTCTTGTTCCTTTGATTATCCATAGCTTTACCAGATCCATCATAAACCAGTCTTTTTTGTCTATAACCGTGATTCTCACATTTGATCGAGCATTAGCTTTTAATTCATTAGCAGCCGCAAGACCTCCAAATCCTGCTCCTAGAATTAAAACATGAACAGATTGATCAGACAAATTATCTTTCTTGAGAAGTTGGTCTTATCAAAACTTCATTAACATTTACATGACTTGGAGCTTGTACTGCAAATAAAATAGCGTTTGCAATGTCTTCTGCTTTCAATGCTCCCATTTTCTTTGTATTTTCAATGAATCCTTTTAATGAATCATCAGTTATCGTGTTTGTAAGCTCTGTTGCAACTACACCTGGCTCAATTGTTGTAATCCTAATGTTTGATCTTGGACTCAGTTCTTGTCGTAGTCCCTCACTAAATGCAGTTACAGCGTGTTTTGTCGCACAATAAACACTTCCTGCTGGAAAAACAACTCTTCCAGCTACTGATGATATGTTGACTATATGGCCAGATTGTTTTTCTAACATGTATGGCAGTACTGCAGCCGTACAATATAATACGCCTTTAATGTTAACGTCAATCATTTTATCCCATTCATCAACCTTCAACTTTTTTACAAAACTTAGAGGCATCAGCCCCGCATTATTTACCAAAATGTCTACTGTTCCATATTTTTTAACTGTGGCTTTCACAAATAAATCGCAATCTGATTTTTGTGTTACGTCTAATTTTTGTGAAAAAACATCTCCGCCATTTTGTATAATCTCATTTTGAAGTTTATCTAGCAGATCAGTTCTTCTAGCTCCAATTGCAACTTTAGCACCGCCTTTTGAGAGTGCTATTGCAGTAGCATAACCAATTCCACTACTTGCACCTGTGATTATTGCGACCTTTCCCTCAATCATGAGAATCTATAACAAGCTTCTTTGTACCGTAAATATATTTTAGTAATAGTGATCAGATGGTATGCGTTTACAAAAATTGTTTTTTTAACTATGATTTATTAAAGAAAAGGAGCTAGTTTCCTCATGAAGGCAGCAAAGTGCGCTTATTGTGGAGAGATGCAAGATATGCCTTTTGAATGTAATTACTGTAAAGATCCTTTTTGTGCTGAGCATAGACTGCCTGAAGAACATAGATGTATTAAATTATCTCAGCTCAGAGTTAAGAGATTTGGAGAAAGAAGAGTAATTCGCGACAAAAGCATTGCGGGTTTTTTTAAAAAAATGTTTGGCAAATTTAGCTAGAGTTAGTATATTGATTTATCCGGATGGATCTTTGCACGTCGTGCTTGATAAAATAATGTTATAGATAATGCAAACAAGACAACTGATGTAAGCCAATGTGCAGTAATTACTGTAACATATGCTACTGCAAATGCTGCTGAGATAATTCCTTGTGTAATTAGTTTTGACCAAGAAGGAATCTTTAGTTTCCTGCTAATTATCTCAACTATAAAAATCCCTATTACTGGATATATTGTTATTAAAAGAAAATCAACTACGTCTATATCAAGATGAGACATGATTTAGACGGATTCTAGGTGTAATTTCTATCTAGTCTTCCAAGTGAATTTTTGCTACAATGTTTTTTGTTATGAATGCTTGAGCATTCTCATAGGGAATTGTTGCTATATCTTCTACCTTAAAAGGACCGTATTTCTCTAGATCTGCACCAACTATTTGATCAGTCTCTTTTAGAAAACGTACTACAATCGGTTTTGTTTTGTGTTTCTGCGATATAGATTCTAAGAATTTGGATTTTCCGTTTAATAATCCGGAAAGGATCATTTCTTTTCTTTCTTCCATTTCAGTTTGTGCATCAAGAATAAATTTTTCTTCATTCATCAAGTTGGTATGAGTGGTATTCAATGCTTTTTCAAGTCTGATTTTTAAAAGAAGTGAGACGATATCGGTAATAATCATAACTAACGCATCTTTTACTTTGGATTCAACACCATCATATCCTTCACTTTTTAGTTTACTAACAAAATTAGAAATTGAAATGTAAAGATCTGGAGAAACTTCTTGTACTGTATCATTTTCAGTTTCTCGTAACAAAGTAGCATGCAATGAATTTACATCAATTTCTGTTTCTTCCATCAAACATCAACAACCTTAAATGGTGGAACTATTTGTGTTAGCTGGAATACAAATTGCCATATAAAGTGATTGGTGGAAAGGCTACACAAATAACATATTCTCCTGATGAAGTTTTTTCGAAAATAAAACATGAGCAGATCAGGTTTGTAGATCTACAATTTTCTAGCTTGCTTGGTAGATTTCATCATACTACAATATCTGCCGACATGTTCACACCAGAACAGATGCAAGATGGACTACCAAAACTTGATGGTTCATCAATTGTAGGTTTTACTACCATTGATGATTCTGATCTTATACTCAAACCAGACCCAAACTCTTATGCTGCTATACCATGGATAACAGAAAAGAAAACTGCGCGACTTATCTGTGATGTTTATTGGGGGGGTGGAAGAGGAAGATTAGAGAGAGATCCTCGAAGCATAGCACAAAAGGCAGAGAGTTATCTTAAGGCTCAAGGTTTTGATTATAGTGTATGGGGTCCTGAAGTAGAATTTTTCGTTTTTGATAAAGTACATTGGGATGTATTGACACCTTACAAGGGTCAATCATATTCAATTGAATCAATAGAGGCGCCGTGGAGCCAAGAAGGAACAGGATATCCAATGGGTCTTAAGGAAGGATACTATCCAAGCACTCCTTCCGATACTTTGACGCCGTTTCGTAACGAATGTGTAGATGTGTTAAACGAGTCTTTTGGGATTTTATGCGATAATCACCATCATGAGGTTGCAACCGCTGGCCAGTGTGAGATTGACATAAAATATGATTTTCTAACAAATACTGGAGATGCAACGCAAACCTACAAGTTTGTAGTACGAAACATAGCACAAAAATTCGGTAAAGTTGCTACAATGATGCCAAAACCCATTGCCATGGATGCGGGTTCTGGGATGCATACCAATGTTAGTCTATGGAAAGATGAGAAAAATGCATTCTTTGATGAAAGTGATAAGGATGAGCTTAGTCAGGTTGGGAGATATTTTTGCGGCGGTATAATTAATCATGCAAAGGCTCTTTCAGCTATTACAAATCCTACTACCAATTCATATCACAGACTTATACCAGGTTATGAGGCTCCTACTTACATAGCATGGAGTGCAAGTAATAGATCTGCAATAGTTAGAATACCTCAACACTTCAAGGGCACAAAATACTCGTATCTAAAAAGACTAGAGTTTAGAGCCCCAGATCCTTCATCAAATCCTTATCTTGTTTTCTCAGCAGTCTTAGCTGCAGGTCTTGAGGGGATTAAGAAAAAGTTAGATCCTGGTGATCAAATTCATGAAGACATTTACAAGATGACAAAAGTGGAACGAAAGAAAAGAGGAATAGCTGTTCTTCCATCTAGTTTAGGAGAAGCACTTGATGAACTTGAGGGTGACAGAAAATTCCTTAATCCAATTTTTAGTAATGATGTTATAGATAAAATAATTGAGTTAGAAAGAAAAGATCAGCATGAGATTTCATTAAGACCACATCCTCACGAGTTTTATCTTTATTTTGATGTGTAGAATCTAGAAACTGATCAGTGGTTTTCCCATTATATCATAAATGAAAATTAGAGATATTGTGATTAATGCAAAGCCGCTTCCAAGATAGATCATTCTTCGTTTTTCCGATGTAGCAGCTTTGTAAACTAGAATTGCGCCTCCAAGTCCAACAAACAGAATTAGCACTCCAATTATTACAAGATCAAAACTATGACCGGTAATAAGTGGGTTGAAAAATCCTGCTAGCAGTGCAAAGAAAACAGTTATGTAAACATATTTTATACCACTAAGAATTTTTGAGCCTTTTTCAGTTGTTAGTCTTTGTTTTGGAATGTTTTTTTCACTATCACCGGTTGAAGGTTTTGCAGTCTCTTCTTTTTTGGAATCTGTTTGTTTGATTTTTTTATAAAAAAAATTTTTCTTTTTAGCCAATGCCTACATATCCATGCCGCCCATGTCTGGCATGCCACCCATACCACCCATGCCGCCCATTCCCATACCTGGCATACCGCCAGGAGGCATACCACCTTCACCACCATGTGGTGGACCAGCAGTTTTGGAAGTAGCTATTACATCGTCAATTCTTAGTATCATACAGGCTGCCTCAGTAGCAGCAGAGATAATTTGTTGCTTAACAGCCAAAGGCTCGATTATATCACTTGATTTCATGTTTGCGACTTTTGCTTTCATGACATCAACGCCTATCCATTTTTCACCCTTTAGTTGTTTTGAGCGAAGGTTTGTAAGCGTATCAATTGGATCCATTCCCGCATTTTCAGCTAGTGTAAGTGGAATGGACTCTAATGCCTCTGCAAACTTTTCAGCTGCTAGCTGTTCACGGCCTTCCAAAGTCTTTGACCATGTCCTTAGTTTTGTTGCAGTATATGTCTCAGGTGCACCGCCCCCTGCAACTATAGAAGGCATCTCCATTACATCTTTTACAACCATTATAGAATCATGAACTGATCTTTCTACTTCATCAACAACTCTTTGTGAGCCACCTCGTAGTAAGAGGGAGACCGATTTTGGATGTCTACATCCTTCAATGAAAACCCATCTGTCCTCTTCAATCTTTCTTTCTTCTACTAGTTGGGCTGTACCAAGATCTTTTTCAAATAGATCATCAAGGTTTGTTGTAATCCTAGCACCTGTTGCTTTTGCAAGTTTTGTCATATCACTTTCTTTTACTCGTCTTACTGTTAGTATTCCTGCTTTTGCAAGGTAGTGTTGTACCATGTCATCAACGCCCTTTTGACAGATAAGGACAGTAGCGCCTGATGCAACAACCTTATCAACCATGGTTTTTAGCATTCTGTTTTCTTCATCTAGAAATGTTTTCAATTGTTGGGGATTAGAGATGTTAATTTTAGCATCAGTTTCTGTTTTGTTAATTTCAAGTGCGGTGTTTACAAGTGCAATTTTTGCCTCAGAAGCTTTTTTTGGCATTCCAGCATGAACTACTTCTTTATCAAGAACTATTCCTTCAATTATTAATGAGTCTTTAATCGATTTTCCTGCTTTCTTTTCTACTTTGATATCATCTTCATCAACATGATATGTCTCGCCGTCTTTTTCAGCAACAGCTAGTACAGCTTGAACAACTATGTCAGCAAGGTGGCTAGAATCCTTTCTAACAAGTTTTGTTTGCATTGCTGTTTTTGCAATTTTTTGTAAAAGTGTTTTATCGTTTGGAGAAACGGTATCGGCGATTTCCTGTAATAGTTGCTTTGCTTTTTTTGCAGCCTTTCTATACCCATCTACAATGATTGTTGGGTGAACATCTTGATTTATCAAAGATTCTGCGCTTTCTAATAACGCACCGGCAAGCACCACAACAGATGTTGTTCCATCACCAACTTCATTATCAGTTGTTTTAGAAATTTCGACTAACATCTTTGCAGCTGGGTGTTGAACATCAATTTCTTTTAAAATAGTAGCGCCATCATTAGTAATTGTAACATCGCCTAGATCATCTACGAGCATTTTATCCATCCCACGCGGACCCAAACTAGTATGAACGATTTCAGCAATAATTTTAGCAGCTGCAATATTGTTTCTTTGAGCTTCACGTCCTTTGGTTTCGGTTGCGCCGTCTTTTAGTAAAACAACAGGCATAGTTCCTCTAATACTCATTAATCGACAAGCGACGCTTTCCCTTTTTATATCTTCTTGACATTATGACGATCTTGAAAATTGTATCAAGCGGTGTTTTTAAATTGGGAAAACTGGTTCGCAAGGCATGGCAAGTTCTTACAAAAATTCTTACAAGAGAATTTTTTCAATGCTTAAAGAACATAACAAATGGTTTGAGAATTCCATTCCTCTAATAGCAAGTGAAAATGTTCCTAGTCCAGCAGTAAAAGAAGCAATACTTTCTGATTTTGGAAACCGTTACGCAGAAGGATGGCCTGGTGAACGTGTTTATGCTGGCTGCATATACATAGACAAAGTAGAGTTTGAATGCATGAAACTTGCAAAGGCTCTATTCAAAGCAGAATTTGCAGATGTGCGGCCCATTTCTGGAGTTGTTGCAAATCTTGCTGTATATTGTGGATTTACTAATCCAGGGGATGTAATGCTTGCACCATCAATTCCTGCTGGCGGGCATATTTCACATGGAAAAAAAGAACATTC
>Ga0213870_1001598_pt1 | contig 10097 bp, 13 predicted proteins | sample WICALVC2017_Meta_FD_160119 | JGI IMG/M metagenome (GOLD analysis project Ga0213870, IMG submission 160119) | Freshwater microbial communities from subterranean cave lake in Wind Cave National Park, South Dakota, United States - WICALVC2017 | ecosystem: Environmental > Aquatic > Deep subsurface >... | reverse complement strand
TTCTGCCTTGCTTGTAACTAGTTTAGATTCTAAAAGTGCTGTTGACAATGTATACGCGCTTGGTTTTATAATTGGCATTTCTGTTGGCGTTTTTTTGTCGCGAAATGTTTTGGTAAAATAATCCTCTGCCAGTTTTGCTTGTTTATCAGAGTGATAAAATTTTGTAATTTCATAAGCTAATGCCATTTTTATGTCCATTGGATTTTTTTTATTCTCCAAATCTTTTTTGTATTTCTCGATTTTTTTCAGATCAATCCTTGTGGTTAGTAAAAAATATTGAATAATCAATTCGTCACCCAGAGACATTATTTTGCCGTACATATCCTTGGCCGAATCCAGTAAATTTATAGTATTCCCCCAGCTAGAACTCATTTTGCGATCATCCAATCCTATAATTAATGGGTTCAAAATAATATCTTGAGGATTTTGTCCGTAAGATGCTTGCATATCCCTGCCAGCCAATATATTAAATCTTTGATCTGTGCCACCTATTTCCACGTCAGCCTTTACAGCTACAGAATCATAAGCTTGCATGAGCGGGTATAGTACCTCTCGCAAAGAAACCCTTTTCTGGGCGTCTAATCGTTTGCTGATATTTCCACGCGCTATAAAGTTATTAACTGAAAAAATATTTGCTTGTCTGCTTATTTCTTTGTAAGTTAATAATTGTAACCATTTGCTGTTGTAATGAATTTCACATTTTTTGATGGCCAGAATCTTACTGACTTGTTCAATATAATTTTTCATGTTTTTTGCAACAGTAGCATCATCTAGCATTGGGCGTTCGCTTTCTTTATCTGACGTGTCTCCAATAACGCCCGTGAAGTCTCCTATTATCAAAATAATTTTATGTCCCAACTCCTGAAAGTCTAGCAACTTTAATAAAGGTATAGATCTACCAATATGAATATTAGGGCTAGTAGGGTCAACTCCCATTTTTATCTTCAGCTGTTTCCCAGATTTTAGTTTTTTTTCTAAACTAATTCTGTCAATGATTTCATCAACCCCTCGTGTTAATAATTCTTTTATTTTTTTATTATCAGTATTGACTGCCATAGTTGTATTTATTAGTATAGCAACAATGCGGTCTAGCACGCAAATTTAAGCATCATAAAAAATTATCTCAAGATATTGAATCCTTGTTAGTTTTTTGTGTAGAAACATGAATGTCATAATGCGGATAGTATTAATATTTTTTAAGTTTGGTAGCGTATTTTACAAAATGGATAATCAAGTAATTAAAATCTTGCAAACTGGCGGAGTCGGAGTTTTGCTAACAGACACTTTATATGGTTTGGTGGGTTCGGCTTTAAATAAAAAAACAGTTGCTAGAATTTATAAGCTTAAATATAGGCAAAACCATAAACCACCTATTGTTTTAATCGCTTCAATAGAAGACCTAAAAATATTTGGAATAGAAATTAATAATGGCATTAAAGAAAGTTTAAAAAATATCTGGCCTGGTCCAGTAAGCGTAATCTTGCCATGTCCATATAAAAAGTTTGAATATTTACATCGTGGAACAAAAACGCTTGCCGTTCGTTGGCCCGATAAAAAATCTTTGATTAATATTCTAAAAAAGACCGGACCGCTTGTTGCGCCATCTGCCAACGTGGAAGGTTTGCCACACGCAAAAAATATTAAAGAAGCTAAGAATTATTTTAACGACGAGGTGGATTTTTATGTAGCACAGAGTGGTACAAAAAATAAACCTTCTAGAATAATTAGAATTGACAAAGACGGGATAGTTGTATTGAGAGAGTGACCATATTTTACTTTCGCAGAATGTAGTCTTTTAAGGCGCCAGTAGCTATGTGAGCTAAAAGGTTGGGTTGACCGGCATGTACTGTTGACAAAAAACAACACTTTATTATATAATTGCTAAGTCATTATTTTACTTTTAAATCAAGCATTATGAAATTAAAACCATTGGGAGATCATATTATTGTTAAGCCGATAGTTGAAGATAAGGTTACAGCTGCTGGTTTAGTGTTGCCAGATTCAATTGATAAAGAAAAGCCGGAAAAGGGAGAGGTTGTTGCTATTGGCATTGGGAAGTTGTTAGAAAGCGGGGCAAGGGCGCCTATGAGCGTTAAGGTTGGCGACAATGTCATTTTTAAAAAATATAGTCCAGAGGAGTTTAAACTCGACGATAAAACGTTTTTGATCATCTCTGAATCCGACGTTTTGGCAATTGTAGAAAACTAATTTAATTTTATTAAACGTAATTATGGCAAAACAAATATTATTTGACGAACAGGCTAGAGCTGCTTTAAAACGAGGAGTTGATAAATTAGCTAATACGGTTAAAGTAACTTTAGGACCAAAAGGTCGTAATGTTGCTTTGGACAAGGGGTACGGATCTCCGACGATCACTAACGATGGTGTTACTATTGCTAAAGAAATTGAGTTGGCAGATAAGTATGAAAATGTTGGTGCTGAATTGGTTAAAGAGGTTGCTACTAAAACTAACGACATAGCTGGTGACGGTACAACTACAGCCACTGTTTTAGCTCAAAGCTTGATTACTAACGGTTTAAGAAATGTGGCCGCAGGCACTAATCCTATGGCTATAAAGCGTGGTTTAGAAAAAGGAGTAAAAGTAATTGTTGAAGCCCTAAAAAAGAGCGCCAAATCAATCGCTACTAAAGAAGAGATCGCTCAAGTTGCTGCTATTTCAGCCAATGATAAAGAAATTGGTGATATTATAGCTGCGGCTATGGAAGCTGTTGGTAAAGATGGAGTTATTACTGTTGAAGAGTCGCAATCTTTCGGTGTTGAGAAAGAGGTTGTGGAAGGTATGCAGTTTGACAAGGGCTACACTTCTCCTTACATGATTACAAATCCAGACAGAATGGAAGCGGAATATAAAGATCCAGATATATTGATAACAGAAAAGAAAATTTCTGCTCTAAGCGATCTTTTGCCACTTTTAGAAAAAATGGCAAAGAGCGGTAGAAAAAATTTAGTTATTATTGCGGAAGATGTTGACGGTGAAGCATTAGCGACATTGGTCGTAAACAAGTTGCGTGGCACATTTAACACGGTAGCTATGAAAGCTCCAGGTTTTGGCGACAGGAGAAAAGAAATGTTGGAAGATATTGCTGTTTTAGTTGGCGCCAAGGTTATTTCTGAAGAAATTGGCTTAAAGCTCGAAAATGCAACACTCGATCATCTCGGTAGCGCTCGCAAAGTAATAGTTACCAAAGAATTAACAACAATTGTTGGTGGTAAGGGCGGTCAAGATAAGCTTAAGGCAAGGGTTGGTCAAATTAAGAAAGCAATCGAGGCAGCTGATTCTGGTTTTGATAAAGAAAAATTACAAGAAAGATTAGCCAAGCTCTCGGGCGGTGTTGCTGTTTTGAAAGTTGGTGCTGCCACAGAGACAGAAATGAAAGAGAAAAAGCATAGAATAGAAGATGCTTTGTCTGCTACTAGAGCAGCCGTAGAAGAAGGCATAGTAGTTGGTGGTGGTGTAGCCTTATTAAGAGCTTCTTCAGCAGTTGATCAATTAGATTGCGATGCAGAAGAAAAAATTGGCGCTGACATATTAAAGAAAGCTCTTGAAGCGCCCATTAAACAAATTGCTGACAATGCAGGGAAAGATGGGGCTGTGGTTGTTGAAGAGGTAAGAAAACTTAAGGGTAATTTTGGTTACAATGCACTCTTAGATAAATATGAAGATCTCGTGCTGGCCGGAATCGTCGATCCATTAAAGGTAACAAGATCAGCGCTTCAGAACGCTGTGTCTATTGCGGCCATGTTGATAACAACTGAAGCCGTAGTTACAGATATACCTAAAGAAGAAAAAGCGTCTTCTCAGATGCCAGGTGGTGGAATGGGCATGGGTGGTATGGGTGGTGGAATGGATTACTAGCGCATAATTCATAATTCTTAATTTAAAGTATGCTTAAACTTTATCAGCTTGAAGCGTGTCCTTATTGTTTAAGGGTAAGAAATAAGTTGAGTGAATTGGATATCGCTTATACTAAAATTGATGTTCCTCGCGAAAAAGATAAAAGACTAGAGTTGTTCGAAGTGTCTAGGCAGTATGGCGTTCCAACTCTTGTTGATGGGAAGGTCGTTATTGCGGACGACGATGACAAAATTATAGATTATCTTTTAACTCTTAAGAGTTGACCCATTAAACCAATTCGTATATTATTAACTTAACTATGTATCGTTACGAACTTCTTTGTGTTCTAGCAAATAAATATTCAGATCCAGAACTGACAGACTTGCAAGGCAGGATCATTGCTGCTATTGATAAGTGTGGTGGTTCAATATGTGCTAAAACAATTTGGGCACATAAACAGTTGTCGTATAAAATTGACCATTCAAAAATTGGAAGCTATTTTAGATTTGATTTGGAAGCTGGTCCAAAAAGTATAGCCAGTATTAATCGTACATTGTTATTGACATCAGAAATATTACGACATCAATTAACGAAAAAAATTGTTAGAAGTGTTAATGAGATTGCGGGAAAAAAGGCATTGCGCGAAAGAATTGCGCTTAAGCAAGCAGATACATTAAAGAAGGCAGAAGGTAAGCCAAAGATTTTGAAGAAAATCCTTGAAATTAAAACAGAACAGGTTGAAGCAAAAGTTAGTAATGTTCCTATAGAAGATTTGGGCAAAAAGATAGATGATTTGCTAGCAGAAGAATTAACATAGTTAATAGCAATTAATAATGTATAATGTATAATTGATAATTAATTTCCTAAATTATAAATTATTTAATATGACACTTAACAAGGTTCAACTAATAGGTAATTTAACCAGAGATCCTGAAACAAGAACAACAACGTCTGGACAGGGCGTAACATCTTTTGGCATGGCAACTAACAGATCATGGATGGATGCGTCTGGAACACGACAAGAAAAGGCAGAGTTTCATAATATTATTGCTTGGGGAAAGTTGGGTGAAATCTGTCAGCAATATTTGTCAAAAGGGCGAAAAGCATATATTGAAGGACGTTTGCAGACGAGAGATTGGGAAGATAAGACTGGTGGCAAAAGATCTAAAACAGAAATTGTAGCAGAGAATATGATCATGCTAGATAAAGCGCAGGCAGGTGATCATAATATTGCTGGCGCAAGTAGGGACGATGTTCGATCAGTTTCAGATGATGAAATAAAAGTAGAAGAAATTCCATTTTAATATCAATAAATCCTTAATTCAATATGAGACAGGGTCTAAATAAAAATAATAAAAGCGTTAAAAAGAATAAAAATTTTACATTTGACAAGAACGGTAACGCTGTATGTCATTTTTGTATAAATACAATTGATGACATTGATTACACAGAAGCAGAAATGTTAAGGAGATTTATGTCCGCTTATGCTAGAATTCTTCCACGACGCATAACTGGCACTTGTGCCAAGCATCAACGACGCGTTGCCAATGCTATTAAAAGGGCTAGGATTGTAGCTCTACTCCCATTCGTCGTATAGGTGGTGGAGTCAATTTGGGCAACCTTCTGCGTTGCTTCGTCGTTCACGTCGAAGATACTGCGTAGCATGTATACCCATCAGGGTACGCTTCACTCCTTGCGCCTTGAATCTTGCCTAAATTGACTCCACCGAAGCTTCGCAGTGTTTTCTAAATACTACATCTCTTTCTCGTTCATAAATATTCTATGTTATTGAATGGTAGTTTACTTGCGGGGAAAATTAGAAGAAAATTAAAGATACAGATCAAAACAAGTAATGTTAAACCAGGGCTAGCCATAATTTTAGTTGGCGACGATTCGGCATCTTGTTTGTATGTTAAATTAAAAAGTATTGCCGCTTCAGAGGTTGGTATATATTTTGAACAGCATTGGTTTCCAGTAACAGTTTCAGAGAAGGAAATTATAGACCTAATTAACAAATTAAATAGGTCCGAAAATATACATGGCATTTTAGTTCAATTACCGTTGCCGTCAAAATTTAATCAAGATCGTATTATTGTAACCATTAAGCCATGCAAGGACGTTGATGGGTTTTGCTCAAAGAATTTAAAAAACTTGGTACGCAGTAAAACAACTTCTGAATTATCAACCAATCATATTATTATTCCAGCGTTGATTCGCGGGATTTTAGAACTTATTAAATTGGTCAAAATTAAATTAGCAACTAAAAAAGCTGTGATTATTTGTAATAGTCAAATTTTTGCCACACCCATGGCGCATTTATTGCAGTTGGCAAAAATGAGCGTTGCAGTATGCGTGCGGTTTTCCGGCCTACCAAAAGATAAATTATATACCATTACTAAAGATGCTGATCTTTTAATTGTGGCGATTGGAAGCCCTAGGTTTGTTGTTAAAGACATGGTAAAATTGAATAGTATTATTATTGACATAGGGACTAATCAAATAGGCAATGGTACGGTAGGGGACGTTGATTTTGATGCTGTGAAAAATAAAGTGAGCGCCATCACTCCTGTCCCTGGCGGAGTTGGGCCTATGACCATTGCTTGTTTGTTACAGAATACATATGAAGCAACCATCCTCGCACAAGAGAATAATTGATCCTCTAGATCAAGACGAAGATAAAAAGCTAGATACGACTCTCAGGCCAAAAACATTAACAGAGTTTATTGGTCAAGAAAAAATTAAAAATCAACTGGATATTTTAATTAAATCAGCCAAGTTGCGAAACGAGTCGCTAGAACACATTTTACTCTACGGGCCACCTGGTTTGGGGAAAACAACCTTGGCCTATATTTTGGCTCAAGAGTTCGGAGTTAACATTAAAATTACTTCTGGTCCTTCTATTGAAAAAGCTGGCGACTTAGCCGCGATTTTAACAAACTTGGAAGAGAATGATATTTTGTTTATTGATGAAATTCACAGATTGCCCAAAATAGTTGAGGAGATACTTTATCCAGCCATGGAAGATTCTGCCATTGATTTGATTGTTGGCAAGGGCCCCAGCGCTAGAATTTTACGACTTGATTTGAATCGCTTTACTCTGATTGGAGCAACTACTAAAATAAGTTTATTAGGTGGTCCGTTGAGAGATCGTTTTGGCGCGACTTATCATTTTGATTTTTATCAAACACAAGAGCTTCAAAATATTATTAACAGATCCAGTAAAATTTTAAATATAACTATAGATAATATTTCTGCCGAAGAAATTGCTAAGCGGTCAAGAAGAACGCCAAGGGTTGCCAATCGTTTATTAAAACGGGTGCGCGATCACGCAGTTGTAAAATCAGACGGTAAGATTCATCTGGATTTAACAAAAGACGCCTTAAAGGTTTTAGAAGTTGACGAGCACGGTTTGGACACAACAGATAGATTGATTTTAGAAACCATAATTAATAAGTTCAAAGGCGGACCAGTTGGTTTGCACACCATTGCGGCATGCACAGCCGAAGAAGTAGCAACCATTGAAGATATCTACGAACCCTTCCTCATGCAAATGGGCTTTTTACATAGAACACCAAAAGGCAGAGTAGTGACAGAGCTGGCATATAAACATCTAAATATTCCGTTTTAAATTGTATTGACATTGTCATTACAGAAGTATATAATTCCTAATATGAATACAACCATACAAATAAGAATAGATTCTTTAACAAAAGCTCGGGCACAGAAGGCGTTTAAAAATATTGGACTAGACTTGTCTTCGGGTATTAAATATTTATTGACTCAAGTATCTGATCCAAAAAATACAAACTATATGTGTCCTTTTGGTTTCATGCACAATTATACACCCCAAACGCTTAAGAAATATGAAAAAGAGGTGCAACATGCATTAAAACATGGCAAAGGTTATTTTTCTACAAAAAAAATGTTTGATGATCTGCTTTCTTAAAAATTATGTACCGCAGATATTATACTGCCAATTTCCAAAAATCATTTAAAAAAATAATTCATTCTGGCAAATTCAAAAGAGAGAAAATTGAAAAGATTGTAGATGTTTTAGCTTCCGGAGAAAAACTTCCCCTTAATTATAGAGATCATTTATTGCATGGAGAATACGATGGATATAGAGAATGTCATATCCACAGAGATCTTTTATTAATATACAAAATACAAGAGGCAAAACTTATCTTAATTTTAGTAGATATAGGTAGCCATTCTGATTTGTTCGAATAATTTATTAAAAATAAAAGTTGTAGAAGGAGCTTTAAGTCTATCTCCCAAGCTCTGAATTACAAATTTTTTTTCTATCGTTCCCGTGAAAATGGGAATTCAGATTTGTGCTAAAATTAAGGCAGGACTGGATCCACAATCAAGTCTGGGACGACAAAGGATATAGTTTCGTAATTCTATAAATTAAAATCTTTTGATACCGTCGCTAACGAGATTAGATTTACGCACGGCAGTTCATGAGTTAGGTGAATGGTCCTCTTTTTTGACAGTTATTACTTTGACTTTTGATACTCATTGTTGTATTATTTAACTATGCAAAAAGAACAAAGCGTGGACAAAACTAAAATTGCTGATAAAGCTATTTTAGAAATTAAAGAAAAATTTGGCGAGGGGTCAATAATGCGACTAGGTGAGTCAAAGCATATGAATGTTGAGACTGTCTCGACTGGTTGTTTGTCTTTGGATATTGCCTTAGGCGCCGGAGGTGTTCCGCGCGGTCGTGTTATTGAAATTTATGGTCCGGAATCTTCTGGTAAGACTACACTTGCTCAACATATTATCGCAGAAGTGCAAAAACAAGGTGGCACAGCTGCTTTTATAGATGCCGAGCATGCTTTGGATCCTGAATATGCCAAAAAGATCGGTGTTAATATACAAGAATTATTAATTTCTCAGCCAGATTACGGAGAACAAGCTTTGGATATCGTGGATACGTTAGTTAGGTCAGGTGCGGTTGATGTTATTGTCATTGATTCGGTCGCAGCATTAGTTCCTAAGGCAGAAATTGAGGGTGACATGGGAGCTCAGCACATGGGTTTGCATGCACGGTTAATGAGTCAGGCTTTAAGGAAATTGGCTGGCATTGTTAATAAGGCTAAGACTGTAGTGATTTTTATTAATCAAATAAGGTTAAAAATAGGTATAGTTTTTGGTAATCCAGAAACAACAACTGGTGGCAATGCTCTAAAATTTTATTCTTCTGTCAGGATAGAGATACGCAAAACAGCTCAGATTAAGCAAGGAGATCAAATCATTGGCAACCGTGTTAAAGCAAAGATTGTAAAGAATAAAATTGCCGCACCGTTTAAATCAACAGAGTTTGATATTATGTACGGCGAAGGTATTTCTGTAACGGGTGACATGTTAGACACAGGGGTGTTGCATAAAGTTATTACCAAAAGTGGAAATTCTTACTCTTTTAACGAAACCAAAATGGGCGTAGGTAGGGAAAATGTTAAAGTATATTTAAAAGATAATCCAAAAACTTTAGAAAAAATTCGCGAAAAAATTCTTATAGAAGTACAGAAGGAAGATGGGTCAACTGAATAATCCGCCAACTGGCGGATTATTGGTTTTTAAATGTTATACTCTTTCGACGTATTCTCCAGTGTCGGTATTTATTCTGATAGTGTCACCTTCTTTGATAAACATGGGAGCGGAAAATATTGCGTTTGTTTCTAGTATCACTTCTTTGTAAGTGCTTCCTTGTGCTGTGTTGCCACGCACGGCGTTTCCTGCTGATATAACTTTTAGCTCCACTTTGGCTGGTAGCTCAACCGTAACAGGTTTTTGATCAAAGCAGAGAATAATTACCTTTAATCCTTCTGTTAGGTACGGTAGCAAGCTTTTGCCAACAGTGGCAGGTACTGTTAGTTGTTCGTAATCTGCTGATGTCATGAAATACAAATAGTCCTCGTCGTGATATAAATATTGTGCTGCGACTTTGTTTATGTCAGCCTCTTCAACAGTATCTGCGCCGCGAAATGTTTCATCCTTAGTAGCGCCAGTGATTAAGTTTTTTAGTTTTGCCTTTAAGACACTACCTCCCCTGCCAGCATGAGAATGGTCAGCGGAGACAATAATATACGGTTGACTATTGATTTTTACAAAAGTACCTTTTTTAAGCTGAGAAACATTTAACATATATTAAGGTTAAGGTTAAATACAATAATAAGTGTATCTTACAAAGAATAATTAACTTTTACGAAAATAGCAATAGATTAGGCTTTATGTA
>Ga0213870_1001597_pt1 | contig 10102 bp, 15 predicted proteins | sample WICALVC2017_Meta_FD_160119 | JGI IMG/M metagenome (GOLD analysis project Ga0213870, IMG submission 160119) | Freshwater microbial communities from subterranean cave lake in Wind Cave National Park, South Dakota, United States - WICALVC2017 | ecosystem: Environmental > Aquatic > Deep subsurface >... | reverse complement strand
TTCTCTCTTTGATTGAACTTGTTTTTGTATTAATTTTAAATCCTCATCTTTTGCTAAATACCATTTCCAAATTAAATCTTGATTAATATTTAAAGGAACTGCGAAGTCCTTCAGATTTCTTAGAGCTACTCTTAATGGAGGTTCTAAATCCTTATCTCTTAAGAATTGATGACTTTTTAGAAGATTGTAAGATTCTTTTTCTTTTTCTGGGAGGTGATCATAAAGTATAGATAATTTTTCTTCTTGTCCTTGAATATAATAAACTGGTGAGCCACCTATTTTAGCAGTACTAATTTTAACCTGTTTAGAAGCAATTAATTCTGATAAAACTGCACCTGCAAATATTGTATCCGAGCCTAGCTTTCTTGATATTTGAACTGGTAATACTGGACCATTGAGATTTACTATTTCTAGAACTTTGTTTCTCAGCTCTTTTATATCGATCATAATTAATTAAATTTGATTTGAGTATATAAGATTTTATGTAATAAAGCGAATTAGATTATATTCCTACTTTAAAGTGGTTAAAATAGAAAGGTTTATATATGTGTGTATCTTGTTGCCTTGCGTTAAGAACAATAAATATTTGGAGACTAAAAATGACATTATTATACTCTTTATTGGGCATGCCAAGAACTTTTGATGAATTTTTAGAAGCTGTTAAATCAAAGAATGAGAGAAGAGTCGATATAACTATAGCTACACATGAATATGATGGGCATGGACGTGTTGCAGATTTTCAAAGTATTCTTCGCTTACGTTCAGGAAAACATTCACTAAAGTTAATGGAACACTATCATCCAGCTGTAATCTGCGGATTTGATTATACGTCAAAAATACTTCCTGTAGATTTTGATGGGCGTGATGTTGCGTTATCTATTGTAAGAGAAGCTATGAGAATTGCAGAAAAGCTTGAAAGTCATGGTCTAGAATCTTTTATCAATGGTAAAAAACTCGATGAAGTTGCGGAATTGACATATAGTAAACCAGTCGCTTATGAAAGCCATTAATCAAGTTGAAAGGAACACAATAAATTCTTTTAATCTAGTTAGTCAAGATATTCAATCTTTAAAGCATGAAGACTGGAAGATAAGAAATAGATTAGATAAAATAGAAGATATTCAGAAACAAATTCTATTGATATTGGCTAAACAATTTAATAATAATCCCCTGCTATTGGTTGGAAATAGAAATACTTTTGAACTTCATAGAGCAGATTGCATACTAGCTAAAGCAACTGATTCTCAAAATCTAATGAAAATTAATTCTAAGTTAGAAGCTGAAAAACTTGGATTTAAGGAATGTATTTGCTTATATTAAGGTCGTGTCCATCGAATTTCATAATATACTACATCAGATTCGTTATCGACTACAGCAAGCAATAATCTTTTTCTTGTTGAATGAGCAACTCTATTTTTAGCGCTAAATTCATACCATGTTAATGTTGAACCTTCATGAACTGGATACATGATCCATTTTGCATGATCTTCTCCTGGTTTAATTCCTCGATCATATATTCTGAAGTCTGCTCCGAATTTCAAAGCCGTTTTAACAATATACCCTCTAGATCTCATATCTTTATATGCTGCATATCTAATCCAGAAATTAGGTTCTACTTTTCTTGCTAATTTTACAAAATCATCGAATGTAACTTTTTGATTCTTTTCATCGTAGATATCCATCTTTCCTTTTTCAAGTAAATAAAGGGCTTCAACTAAAGAATAATTTATCTTACCATCCTTAGGTTCACCAAATCTGCTTTGATCATACAATTCATGAGCAGAACCAGAATCCTCAGCAAGAACTCTTTCTCGAGCTAGAAGAGCCTTGATTTTTTCAAGAGGTTTTTCTTCTTGGATTTTCTCAGGCTCTTTTGGAACCTCTTGAGAAACTTTCTTATGCTTCTTTGACATTAAGATTAATAGAATTCAAGCAATTTAAAAAGGTATCTGTTGCAGAATTTAAAATTAATAGACTTATTCTGGCTTTTCTGAATCATTTCTATAACTTTCAAAGTATCTTTTTTCTTTTTCTTTCAAAAATGCTTTCAGTTGCATTATAATGGTTTCTTCAGAAACATTTTGTGTTATATGCTCTATTTCGCATAAATTAGATCCATCAGGATTTTTAATAACTAAGATTCCTAATGCAAAACTACCTATCTCGCTTGATGACCCATTTACCATCCTTCTTCCACCCCAAAGCTTCGTATATCCATTGTGCCTTCGGATCATCAGGATCCAAGCGCTTTATTCTTGCATTTTGCTTAGCGGATTCTTTTTTCTTCATGATAAATCATAATTCTTTATTCTTAATAAATCTTTCTGTCTAAATCTTATATTTTATTCTATGATCATCATAAACATTACTGATTTGGTAGAAAAATGGGTTTTAAAATTAAATAAATCTGAAAAATTTTCAAAAACCATAAAGTATTTATAAGCAGTTTTTAATTGGAATATCATGAAAGTTACATTTCTAGGAACTGGCAGCATGATTCCAACAAAAGAAAGAAATCATAGTGCTATTTTAATTAGTCATGAATCTGAGAATATTTTAATTGATTGCGGAGAAGGAACACAGAGGCAGCTGAGAATTCTCGGGTTTGCCCCTCCGAAATTAACAAGGATACTGATTACGCATTGGCATGGTGACCATTATTATGGATTGGCTGGCGTGATTGAGAATTTGGGAAAGAATCAGTATGCTGGAACTTTACAAATTTATGGACCTAGAGGATCTAGAAATAAGTTCAATAAGATTGCTAATGCTTTGGGATTAAAAAATAGAATTAGTATGAAGATAAATGAAATAAATAAAGACGGATTAGTTTTTGAGAATGAAGCAATTTCTATTGGTGCTTATTATTTGAAGCATAGCATTCCTTGCATTGGATATTCTATTAAAGAAGCAGATGTAAGAAAAATTAATCTGGATTATATAAAAGAATTGGGAATTCCTGAAGGTCCTGTGCTTGGAAATTTACAGAAGGGAAAGGATATAATATTTCAGGGCAAAAAAATTAAAGTTAAAAATGCGACTTATGTTAAGAAAGGCAAAAAGATTTCAGTAGTAATGGACACTGCCTTATGCAATAATTGTTATAAATTAGCTAAAGATTCTGATTTATTAATCTGCGATAGCACCTATCATAGCAGTTTAAAGGATAAGGCAAGGGATTACATGCATCTAACAAGTGAGCAGGCTGCAAAGATAGCAAAAAAGTCTAATGTTAAAAAATTAGTTTTAACGCATTTCAGTCAGAGGTATAAAGATATAAATGAATTAGAAAAAGAAGCTAAAAATATATTTAATAATACCATATCAGCAAAAGATTTCTTAAGTTTGGAGGTGTAAGTTTGAGTTTTCATTTAGACAGCTGGTTGATATTAACTGTATTGTCTGCGATCATTTTAACAATTCAGAGAATATTTCAGAAGAAGGTTTTGATTAAAGAACATGCAACAATGTATCTTACAACATTCTGTTTTCTGATGTGGTTGTTATTAGTACCTTTTATTCCAATATATGGAATCAATGTTGATCTTAATACTTTGCTGATAATAATACTCAAGAGCTTTATTTTGTCTATATCTTGGCTTCTGATAGTGAAAGCTTACAGGCACATGGAACTAAGTGCTGTAGAACCTTTAAAGAATTTTAGTCCATTGTTATTATTAATATTAGCCTTTATTTTCTTAAGAGAAACTCCGACAATCATTCAGCTTGTAGGTGTTGGATTTATTTTATTTGGTGGCTATATTTTAGAAGGTGTAATTCATCCACATGGATTTAAACACATTAATGTATTACTTAAAGGGAAATACACTCATTATATTTTTCTTTCATTGATTGTTGGTGCATTCTCAGGAGTACTAGATAAGATTGTTTTAGCTAAAGTAAGTGTATTGACAATGATGTTCTTTGAATTTTTATTTGCTTCTTTATTCACTTTTATTTATCAAAGTATAAGGTATAAAGGGTATAAGGATGTAATTTATAGTTTAAAGACCAATGGATTATTGATTATATTAATTGCTATAACAACTTTGATTTCAGACTGGGCTTATTTTAGAGCAGTTGCAATTCCAGAATCTTTAGTATCTTTAATTGTTCCTGTGAGAAGATTGACTAGTTTATTTATTGTAATAATTGGTGGAGAATTATTTCATGAAAAAAGTATAATTGAGAAAACTTTGGCTTGTTTAGTGATGCTTGTTGGTGTTTACTTTATTGCCTCTTGATTATTTCACTTTGATCTTTTTTCCTTTTAATTTATCCTTTAACTTTAATTTCTTGAACAATTCTTTGTATCTATTCCTAATTGTTACCTCTGTTACACCTGCAATGTCTGCTACTTCTCTTTGGGTTCTTTTTTCATTGTTCATTAAGGCTGCTACGTAAAGAGAAGCTGCTGCGATTCCTGTTGGTCCTCTTCCAGAAGTTAATTCAGAATCTTCAGCCATCTCTAGAATTTCAACTGCTTTAGACTGAGTTTCTGCTGTTAATTTTAATGCTGATGCAAATCTTGGAATATAATCTACAGGATTGCTTGGAAGAATTCTTATTCCTAGCTCTCTCGTAACAAATCTGTATGTTCTTCCTACCTCTTTCTTATCGATACCAGATGCTTCAGATAATTCATCTAAAGTTCTTGGAACTTCATGTCTTCTGCAAGCAGCATACAAAGCACCTGCAACAACAGATTCCATAGACCTTCCTCTTACTAATCCTCTTTGAACTGCCATAGTGTAAATTCTAGCTGCTTCTTCTTCTACAGATTTTGGTAATTTAAGATAAGAAGCTACTCTTTTTAGTTCTGCTAATGCTAGCTTGAGATTTCTTTCAATAGCTGTGCTAATTCTGTACTGCCATTTTCTTAATCTGAAAAACTTAGACATTCCTTTTCCTTTTAACTGAAAAATGTCTCCTTTCTGACCTATATCTGTACCTAATCCTCGATCATATCTAGTATTATGCAAAAAAATGGCTCCTCTTCCGCCAACAAAGTTTTCGCATTCTGGTACTGATATGTCGTAAACATAATCATAAGTATACTTACATTTTTCTATATTTGTTATTCTTAAAAATATGAAATCTGATGTGGCTAATTTTGATAAAATCTCATTATGTTTTGTTAATGCCATTTGCATAGCAATATTTCTACTGATTCTGTGCTGGTTTCTGTCTTTCATCCATTGTGGACTGATTTCTGGAAGTGGTATTAATTCTGATAATACTGGTTTATTGCTGCATGGCCTATTTTCAGTATATCCTAATCTAAATGCAACATTTGGATCTGAAATTGTTGTAGCAGATGCTAAAGACCCTTTGATTAATTGACCTGTTTTTTCTATAATGTGTTCTTTAATAAAATATTCACGATATGCAGCATGAATATCTAGCTGTAACCATAGATATATGATATCGTTACTTAATAATTTATTTACTGAAGACGTAGAAATGCATAAATCAGTTGAATTAATCTTATTATTTATTCGGAAACTACCGTCACCATCAATATATGCTCTTAAAAACATTAATTTAAGGTTTTTTGGTAATGAATATAATATGAATGGCACTCGTTTATTTTTAGCATTTTTTCCTGTTTCAAATACTTTTGTAAATAATAAAGACAATAATTTGCTGCTTGCTTCTATCTGAACAGCGGAAGTATGTTTTTTTGATTCTGTAGTTATTACGTTAAATAAATCTCTGATAATATTTTTAACTTCATTTATAAATTGCGATTCATGTTCGCCAAAAGAGAATACTATGGAATGTTCATCCGCATGTCCTTCACTCGCGAAAAATCCAAGAAGTCTGCATAATTTTTCATTTATTCCTAATTCTAAAGGTAATTCATTTGAACTGCTGTAGATTCCAATCCTTGTATCTTCTATATTGAAATCATAAATGTTTAATACGGACCTTAAACGATTTAGAACCCATAAAGGAATTGTTTTATGTCTTATCCAATGCTTTATTCTGGATTTTAAGAAAGGGTATTCTTTTTTAAGTTTTTTTAATTTTGCAAAGAATAAAGTATCTTGAATTCCTCTTAGATAAATATTTTTATGATCTTCTGCAATATCAATAAATTTCTTTAATAGATTTAATTTAAGATTAGGATTGTGCAACTCTGGTAATTTCTTGGGTGCTACTACGAAGTCTCCCTCTTTAAGCTCGGAAACTAATACAGGAACAATTTCATTGTCTATTACTGTAAACACACTATGCGATCCTGTAACGCATATCCTTTTACCCATTTCAAGATCCATTTGATAAATGTAGTCTGTTGTGTGTCTAGATACTTCTTGTATTGGTTTAAATGAAATGTTGTGATTTTTATCAAAGGCAACTGTTTCATAACCTTCGTCGGTTATATCAGCATATTCAACATGACCATCTTTTTTAACTTGAAAACTCTTTTTTTGGATCAATTCATCAATAAATTCGCCTATTTGAACTATTCTTACTTGGTTGCCTTTTTTGATTATTATCGGTTCTATTGCTGATACTGAATAAGACATGGGAGCGCCTGTTCTTCTTCTTTTTTCTTGATCGGAATCAAATTCGCGCCACTCTTGGCCAAGATCGACCATTCTTTCTTCAATAACTAGACCGCAGTCTCGACAGATAACTTCACCTTTTTCTTTATTGAAATTGATATTGATGCTCTTACATTCAGGACATTTTTTTATGTAGGTTAACATGTCTATAACCCCCAAATTTAGATATTATAATGCTTATTATTGAGTATAATAATCTTTATAAATGAAATACAGAACTAATATATAAAGGTTTTGTTTTTACAGGCTTTGCCTATTTATGGACTAGTTTATAAAGCTATAAAGAGCTCGTTTTTTCATGAAAGATCAAGTCACTTTTGAAGAACTTCTTAAAGATTCATCTATCAAGAAGGCTTTGGAAGATATGGGTATTAGCGAACCGACTGCTATACAAAAAAGCACCTTGCCTTATATCTATGAAGGATGCGATGTTATTGGTCAATCAAGTACTGGATCAGGAAAAACACTTGCTTTCGCTCTTCCTATTGTAGAACATACTAAAGCTTCAGAAGGTCTGCAAGCAATTATTCTTGTTCCAACGAGAGAACTATGTGAACAAGTAGCACAAGATTTTAGGAAAGTAGCTAAATATAAACAGGTCAATGTTCTTCAGATATATGGTGGTGTTTCAATCGAAGAACAAATAAAAAGAATACCCAGAGCAAATATTATTGTTGCAACACCCGGTCGTACCTGTGATTTGCTCAATAGAAGAGCCTTGCGCCTGGATATGATTAAGATAGTTGTCTTGGACGAGGCTGATAGGATGCTTGATATGGGCTTTATTAAAGATGTAGAATTTATTATTAAGGCAACTCCAAATAAAAGACAGACTTTAATGTTCTGTGCTACGTTGCCAAAAGAAATCCAGCACATAATCAATCGCCACATGCATGATCCAAAACTCATAAAAGCAAAAGAACATGTAGACAAAGAATTACTAAAACAGTATTATTATGATGTAACAGTTCGCAATCGTTTTCATTTGCTCGTCTACTTGCTTAAGCAGGAAAGAGCTCCTTATGCGATAGTGTTTTGCGGTACTAGAAGAGCTGTAGATTTGATTGCTTACAACTTAAGTAAGAATGGCGTTAATGCTCGCGCTATTCATGGCGGTCTCACGCAATCAAGACGTAAACAAGTCATTGATTCATTCCATGGCAAGAGCACCCAAATTTTAGTTGCCAGTGATATTGCTGCACGTGGTCTTGATATAAAAATGCTTTCTCATGTATACAACTTTGATGTTCCTAAGACTGCAAAAGAATATATCCATCGTATTGGCCGTACAGCAAGAGCAGGAGAGGAAGGTATTGCTATTACTCTTGTTTCAGAAAAAGATTATGATAATTTCCAAAGAGTTATTTCCGACCGAAGCTTGAAAATTGAGAAACTTTCTACCCCGCAATTTCCTATTGCACAGTTTACACCATTTACTCCTAGAAATCCCAGGACTCAACCATATCACACTAGGTTTGGACGTAAACCAAGATTCTATAATAGGAGAAATTATTGATTTTAAATAATCAAAATAAAAGTTTTCTTAACAAAAGAAATTAATTTTATTTAATTAAAACAGCATTAATTACCCCATCTTGAGCTGGTCTGGAGGTAACTCTTGCATTCCCTGATTCAGTCTTAATAATTGATCCTTTGGTTATGATACTTCTTCTGATGTAGTTTCTATTAGCTGGGTTATCTACTACAGCTTCAATCTTAACTTTGTGATATTCCTTTGTAGAAGGATTGTAGACATTAGCTGTGCTAACTGTCAATAAAGATACTTTCTGATGATTTCCTCTAGTTCTGATTAATATTCTAGTTGTTTTGGGAGCTAATCTGGTTAAAGTGGGTATACTTCCTTTATATCTAAGCCTTTTCTTTCTAAAATTAATGTATCTACCGCCAGTTGCCTTTCTTCTTGATCTGAATTGCGTAATCATAAAATAATAAGAAAAGATATTATTTAAAAGCTTTATGGATTATGAATAAATCTGGTAAATTCAGTTGTATATGATTTTAAATATTGTAAAACCAAAGAAAGATTAATTTAAGCTAATTTCTTTACTTCTTCATTTATTCTTTTTAAATTTATATTAAATATAAGTAATGACGCTAGTGATATTCCGACTATGGTTGACGACATAATAATTAATACTGCTAATTGATTATAATCGTTTATGTTTATCTGATTAGTTAGTAAGGCAATTCCTATGCCTATGATATACGTAAATAAAATAATAATGGATGTTGTATAAAACTGAAGATATTTTTGATATTCTAAGTCTAGTAAATTTTTTCTTATGTCCATTTCAATCAAACCCTATTGCTATTAAAATTATTCCGATAACTGCAGAAGCCATACTTAAAACTAAGCCAAGGGTATTACCATTAATACCACTAGGAATACTCATTAATACACCGACTGTACAAAATATAGAGCCTATAACAACCATCAATTTTTTAGTTAATCTTTTCATAAATATTTTATATTTTGTTTCTTTATATATCTTTGCTCCTGATAAACGGAAAATTTTCAATTCAATCGTAATTTTCTTTTAATTCATTGAATTCTTTATAAAGATAGAAATTTAAAATCAGATATCCTACAATTATTTCGTTATCTTTTTAAGATTTAAAAGCATAAGCTTTATAAACTAAGATTTAACAGTTTTATATGGGGGAACTTAAATTGGTAGAATCTGACAGACCATTAGATGCTTTGAATGCTAGTAGAGGAAAAAGAGTAATTGTTGAATTAAAAAATGGGAAGCAATTCATTGGAAAATTAATTGCTTTTGACATTCATATAAATACTGTATTAGACGATGCTGAAGAAAGAGAAAATAATGAATTGAAGAGAAAGCTAGGAAGAGTATTTATTAGAGGAGATACGATAGTGTTTATATCTCCAGAATAGAATTCTTAAAGTGATTTAATATGGCGAGTAAAGGTACGGCAGCTAAAGGTAAGAAATTAAGAAAGGGAAGATTACATATAAGATGCAGGAGATGTGGAAATCATGCTTACCATAAGATTAAAGGAATTTGCAGTTCTTGCGGCTATGGAAAAAGCAAAAGGTTAAGGCAATACAGATGGCAAAAGAAGAAAAGGAGTAAATGGTCTTATCGTATAAAATGAAATTAGTTCGAGATAAGATTCCTGATATAATAAAGAAGAATGGTCAGAAACCTATTTGTCATATAGCCAATGATGAAGAATACAAAGAGGCCTTGTTAAAAAAACTTGACGAAGAGGTTAAGGAGTTCCAGCATGTAAAAACTGCAATGGAAATTGGAGACATGATGGATATTCTTGATGCAATTTCTGATGTATTTAATTTTAGTAAAGAAGATATTGAGAAGGAAAGGGTAAAGAAGAATCAGGAAAGAGGGTCTTTTAGCAAGAGAATAATTCTAGATAAAATAGAGAAATAATAAGGTTTTTAATTAGATTAAATTTAAATTAATTCTATGTGGGAGTGCCGGAGTGGCCAAATAACTTTAAAAGTTAGACCTAACGGACTAGGC
>Ga0213870_1001596_pt1 | contig 10102 bp, 10 predicted proteins | sample WICALVC2017_Meta_FD_160119 | JGI IMG/M metagenome (GOLD analysis project Ga0213870, IMG submission 160119) | Freshwater microbial communities from subterranean cave lake in Wind Cave National Park, South Dakota, United States - WICALVC2017 | ecosystem: Environmental > Aquatic > Deep subsurface >... | reverse complement strand
AAACCAACTTTACCTCTCTTTGTTTTGTTATATTTAGCCATATATTTAGTACTCTAAATGATATAGCTGGTAGTTGCAATTATTTCTTGAACTGGGGATTGCACCATTTTCTTGTTTTGAATTACTCATACCAAAAATAATATCATTTGCCTCACCCAACTCCTTCCCTTGTTTAATGAGTTCAGTAATTGCTGGTGGTAAGAAAAAGGTACCTGTTTTGCCTTTACCAAAACCTCCATCCTTTGCTTTAATTACCACCCATGCAAATGCTTCCATTTCAGAATTCTTTTCTTCAATCCCTCCCTCAATACCAACCCAAAAATCTGCTTCGGGTCTTTCTTTACAGACATTATCAGCTCTATTCCATGCTCCAGAAAAAGTTTCCGCATCACTCTGTGGTTGATGGCCCACCCCCGATTCAACAGAAATACCCTCAATCCCAAAATCTTCCTCGAGAAACATTCTTCGAAAACCACTCAACGCAGCATTCATCTTCACGGGGTTTTTTGATGCAATAATTATTTTTTTCATGGCGCTATTTGATTCTACTACAAAATTAGATTAAAAAAATTTTAATTTCTTCATATACTTTTTCATGTATAATTTCTCTTGAGAGAATTTTATTCTTAACAGCACAATCAATTTTAATAAAATTAGGAATTTTTTTTACCAACCACAGGGCACTTTTTCGAGAATTTATTAGAAAATTTACATCACCCTCGTGTGTATCTTTTTTGTTTTTTAGATACACACGTTTTATTTGACTATCACGCTCATGTATTAAATTCAAGATTATTGATACAGGCAGACTTAAATAAAGAGTAACATCTGGTTTAGGGATTTTGAAAACTTTATATTCCATTTCATCAAGCCAGCCTATAAAAGCTTCCCGTTTCTTTAAAGAAGAAATTTTACCACCCTGATGAATTTGATTAGCACTAACATATCTATTTGCCAAAACAATGTATCCTTTCTTTAGCCAACCCTCTATTTTTTCTTTTGATTCAAAACGATCAGCTGCATAAATAACTGAGGCAATCTTTGGATGCACTATAAGCCAATTAAAATACTGTTCTGTTAAACAATGACCAATAAATTTACCAAAAAAATTCTCGGAATATTCTGGAAAATCAACAATTTTTACCGCATACTTTTCTTTTTTTAGCCGAGCAGCCAATAAAGCCACTTGGGTAGTTTTACCGCTTCCATCAACACCATCAATAACAATAAGTTTTCCGTTCATAAATAGGAATTTATCCTTAATTTTGAATTTTGCTTTTTTACTTCTCCCCCGTGCTCCCAAAAGCACCAACACCCCGTGGGGTATCAGAAAGTTCTAAAACTTCTTGTATAGTAACATGCTCAACCTTTTGAATCAGCATTTGGGCAATTTTATCTCCTATCTCAATAGAATAATCAGTAGTACTTAAATTTATAAGTCCAACCTTTATCTCACCGCGATACCCAGCATCAACAACACCCGCCAATGTTTTTAATCCATGTTTTGTAGCAACCCCACTCTTGTCCCAAATTAATCCGACGAATCCATGAGGAATCTCCATTGCAATACCTGTTGAAATCAAAACACGTACCCCTGGAAAAATAACTACTTTCTCTATAGAAAAAATATCCAGCCCTGCATCAGTTGAATGTGCATACTCAGGTATTTTTGCAACACTATGTAATTTTTTTATTTTAATCTCCATAGTTAGAATACACATAAGGCAACAGTAAAAAATCAAGAGTTAAAAGTATAATTCAAAATTTAGAATTTTGAATTATACTTTTGCTTTTTGACTTACCCATGGTACACTTACATCATGATTTTATCTGACCGCGACATAAAACAGTATATAAAAGAAAAGAAACTTACGTTCAAACCCGTCTTAATTCCTGATCAAATTGGTCCAGCTTCTATTGATTTAAAACTGGGGAATATTTTTAAAGTTTTTAAACAAGGAAAATATGTAAATCTTGATGTGCGAAAAGGAATTCCAGCTGAATTTATGGAAGAAATACATATTCCTGATAATGCACCCTTTGTTTTACACCCCCATACGTTTGCGCTCGCAGCAACAAAAGAATATATTTCTGTTCCCGATACATTATCAGTACAAGTAGAAGGAAAGAGTACTCTCGCACGAATGGGAATCCTTGTTCATACCGCAGGATTTATTGACCCCGGTTTTGAAGGCACTATTACTCTCGAACTTTCTAATCAAGCAACACTCCCTATCATTATATACCCTGGAATGTATATCTGCCAAATTAACTGTACGGTTCTTTCAAGTTCTTCCGAAAATTCATATAGTAAACGAAAAAAGTCATTGTACCATAAAAAAATTGGCCCCCAGAATGCAAATACTAAGAATCTATTTAGTAAAAAATAAAGCACGTTAATTATTCACCAATCTCCTTCTCCTTTTGTCTTTGTCGTGCTTCGGAATCACCGCGGGCCCATTGATAATTATTATAATCAGTAAATTTAAGTATGTCTTTTGCCCAAGGATAGTGGTTAAAAATTTGTGTTGCCATTTCTTGGCATACTTTTCGATATACAGGATGTCCTTGTGGTGTCGTACGTAATTCAATCATATGTTCTGCTTCTCGAAAATTCATACCCATCGTCCAGCGCATTTTATGCCCCATGAGTACGACATACTGCGCAACATATCGACCACACCTATTTTCTATTTTTTCATATAAACCCTCCACTTCTTTACGTACTGTATCAACAGTATCTTGAAAACCCGCAATTTTAAGATCAAGATTATCTTCAAATCCAAGATACGGATGAAGCAATTGTCTCTGTTGCGTAAGTATACGATGACGCTCCAAATCACGATAAATTCCAAAATCACCAACAATATCAAATGTTAATGGGTATCCCGCTTCAAGTGCGCGACCCGGACGATCACGGCGTGTTTTACGATCACTGATATATGTCGTTAAAATACGATCCTGTGTTTCTTTAGAAAATTTTGAAATAATTTCATAAATTTGTATAAGAGAGTGGGTTGTGTATGGATATACCATATGTGTAAGAGTAGAAAAATAAAAATCTTGTTGATTCGGTGTAAAAAGTGATACTGGTGATGACGGTTCAGGTTTAATATCTTTTAATAATTCATCAACAAGAGCCTGCATGGCTACTCTTGTTGTTACCAGAAAATCATTCTTCTTTGCACGTTTTACAAAGGTTGGGATTACTTGATTAAGCGCGCTATGTGCTTTTATTGCGATATCCCCCATCTCCATAAGGGGGTGTGTATATAAATGGGAAAGAAGGTGTTGATAAAAACGCCCATTCCCAAAAAGTCCAACATTGGTTAATGTAGCAGCGGGAAGTAATATCCGTATTGCATCGCACGTCTTCGTACGAATATCAGACGTATATGTTCGATCAAATGCTTTGATATCTTTTTCTTCTATTAGATTGTTTCGTTTTTGTTTTTTTCCAGTACCAATAATATCATACTCTGCATCTCCAAGAGGTTTTATTCCCCGATAAAATTCTTGCATCGGCTCCACTAAATTAACGTAGGTCGTAAATAATAAATTCATTACCCGTTCATATTCACCACCAAGCGAACTCTCTATGATCTCCTGTGGGCGCAGGTAACGAAAATTACCCTGTTCATCTTTTTGATCATACACAACATATCGTGTTGATTGCTCAATAGGGCTTCCCCCAATCCGCCGATCTTCAATTTCTTTTGTCGCCAAATTAGAAATCTGCTCCATACTCACATGTGCTCCTTCTAGTTCACCAACAGAATCATCGCCATATGCAATAAGAATTCGTTCGATAACATCAGCTGCCTTCACCGAATCAAGTACACCATCTTTGATAAATTCTTTTAAAAATGTTTCCAAAAAACTCCCCTGCGCTCGTGAATAACGCGCATACGCCGGCCCCACAATGCCTGTCAGTCCTTTCACGGCAAAAATATTTGATTCTGGGTCAGTAATATACTGTTTAAGAATTTCAAGTTCAGTGGAAGAAAAGCGCATAGGGGTAATTGATACTGGATAATTAATTTATATTTATTTTTGTATTGTAGCATAGTAGATATAAAGTACAGAGTAGAAATTAAATCCTATTATTTATTTTGTTTTTTGTGTCGATTGATGATATATTAAAAATAGTTGTTAGCTTTTAGTTAATTTACTTCTAAAAACTATACACCATAGAATAAAAGCTATCTACTATATGCTCTACAATTTTATAGAATTTAAAAAACAACTTAAAAATGTCGCGGAGCATTTAAGAAAGGAGTTGTCGGCGATTAATACCGGACAAGCAAGTACTCTTTTTCTTGATGGTATTTTTATTGATTCGTATGGATCACAAGTGGCGATCGCTCATGTAGCGACAATTTCCATGGAAGATGCTCGAAGTTTGCGTATTGTGCCTTGGGATAAAACAAATAGTAAAGAAATAGAAAAAAATATTAATGCTGCGAATCTTGGTGTTTCAGTTTCGACTGATGAATCAGGGTTGCGTGTTTTTTTTCCACCACTGACTACTGAACGCCGTCTTTTATTTACAAAAATTATTCGTGATAAAGTAGAAGATTCACGAATTGCTTTAAAAGGGGAACGTGAAAAAATTAAAAATGAAATTATTGATAATGAGCGTAGTGGATTAATGAGCGAAGATGAAAAGACTCACACACTTGTTGAATTACAGAAAATTATTGATGAAACGAAAGACACACTAGAGACCATGGGGGAGAAGAAAGAAAAGGAAGTTATGGGAAATTAGAAACTTTAGATTGTAAAGTAAATTAAATACTAAAATCTAAAAATCCTAAATTTTAAATTTCTGCTATGTCTATTATCCTATTTATAATTATCCTCGCGACACTTATCCTTGTTCATGAACTTGGCCACTTTATTGCTGCTAAACGCGCGGGGGTTCGGGTGGATGAATTTGGGATTGGTTTTCCGCCTCGCATATTTTCAAGAAAAATAGGGGGGACGGTGTACTCAATTAATTTATTTCCTGTGGGTGGTTTTGTAAAAATTTTTGGCGAAAATGGAGAAACAATTAACAGTGAACAATTAATAATTAATGATGAAATTAAACCCGAGAAGGTTGTTGGAGGGCAATCATTAACTACTAAATCACGGCTTGTGCAGGCGTGGATTATTGCTGCGGGGATTATTTTTAATCTTGTATTCGCGTGGATACTTATCAGTATTGGGTTTATAGTGGGTACACCATACTCAAGTAATGATTCAGTATATGGGGCGCATGTACAAAATTCAAAACTGGTGATTACTCATGTATTAGAAAAATCTCCGGCGAGTCTTGTGGGGCTTAATCGTGGCGATCGTATTACTACACTTTCTGCAGGTGCTAATATACTTACGGTGCCTACTGTTGAAACAGTACAAAAATTTATTAATGAAAATGATGATGTTGTTATTACATATGAACGGGGTAGTGAAGTACAGACCATATTCATAGAACCAGAAAATGGTGTTGTGGATGGTCGTCGTGCTATAGGAATTTCTATGGATAGTATTGGGATTCTTAAACTGAAATTTCATGAAGCATTGTATGAAGGTTTTATTACGACAAGTAGATTCACTCTAGAAATGTTTGTTGGTATCCTAGGGTTTTTTAATGATATATTTACTGGTTCTGCGGATTTTTCTAATGTTGCGGGGCCTGTTGGTATCGTTGGTGTTGTCCGTGATACCGCAGCTATTGGATTTATGCATCTTCTTTCGCTTACCGCATTAATCTCTATTAATCTTGCGGTAATAAATTTTCTTCCATTTCCAGCACTCGATGGCGGCCGATTATTTTTTCTCGCAATTGAAGCAATAAAACGATCTCCAATAAATCCCAAAATTGTAAACATCACTAATAGTATTGGTTTTATTTTCTTAATACTATTGATGGTTGTGGTAACCTACCATGATATTTTGCGATTATGAGATAAATTATCTGGATATAATTAGAATATCTATTTTTAGAAGAGTATTTTTCAATGTTCTTTAATTTTACCCTATAGGTTCAATCTGTGTGGTGGTTGTTGGTTTTAGATTTTTCCTGTAGTATTCCTAAATATGAAGCAGTCTCGATTATTTACTAGAGGGAGGAAGGAGGCGCCGGTGGATGAGTTGGCTAAGAATGCACAGCTGCTGTTACGGGCGGGTTTTGTGGATAAATTACAGGCGGGGGTGTATACGTATTTACCACTAGGGTTGCGGGTGCTTAAAAAAATTGAAAATATTATTCGGGATGAAATGAATAACTGTTTTGGGCAAGAAATTTTTATGCCCTCACTGCATCCTAAGGAGATTTGGCAGACGACGAATCGTTGGGATACGATGGATGATTTGTATAAAGTAACGGATTCATCGGGTAGGGAAAACGTATTGGCGCCAACCCATGAAGAAGTTGTGGTGCCTCTTGTTAAACAATTTGTTACATCATATCGTGATCTGCCATTTTCTGTGTATCAATTTCAGAATAAATTTCGAATGGAGTTGCGTGCGAAATCAGGTATTCTTCGTGGGCGTGAGTTTATGATGAAAGATATGTATTCTTTTCATCGTGATGAAGCTGATCTTGTGGCGTATTATACAATTATTAAACAAGCGTATATTAATATTTTTGAAAAATTAGGAATTGGTGCACAAACATATTTTACCTATGCCAGTGGTGGAAGTTTTTCAAAATATTCTCATGAGTTTCAGACAATAACCAATGCAGGCGAAGATACTATTTATATTTGCGACGCGTGCTACATTGCGGTAAATAAAGAAATTATTGATGATCAAAATCACGCATGCCCGCAATGCCACGGGAAGAATTTACGTGTTGAGAAATCAATTGAGGTGGGGAACATTTTTGAACTTAAGACTAGATTTTCCTCCCCATTTAATTTGAGTTATAAAGATGAAAATGGTAAAGAGCAGTTAGTGGTGATGGGGTGTTATGGAATTGGTCTTGGTAGGGCTATGGGTACCGTTGTTGAAATATTGGGTGATGAAAATGGTTTAGTGTGGCCAAAAACTATTGCGCCGTTTACTATACATTTAGTCGAAATTATTGATAAGGATCCTCGGGTACACGAAGAAGCACAGAAATTATATGATGAGCTTAACGCCCGGGGTCTCGAGGTTTTATGGGATGATTGTGATCTCCGTGCGGGAGAAAAATTTGCTGAAAGTGATCTTATTGGGATACCTCTTCGTGTAGTAGTATCAGCAAAGACACTTAGCTCTGGTATGTATGAGGTAAAAAATAGAGCGAGTGGGAAGGTGGAGATGGTAAACCATTCAGAAATTTTATATTATAAATTTTAAATTCTCGATTAATCTAAAATCTAAAATTTAAAATTCATAATTTCCCAACTATGTTATTAAAACAATTTTACCAATTTTTTTCTAATGATATCGGTATTGATTTGGGTACGGCAAATACCTTAGTGTATGTTCGTGATCACGGAATCGTCATTAATGAACCGTCAGTTGTTGCGGTCAATCAGAAAACAGGACAGGTGGTTGCTGTTGGAGCACAAGCAAAAGCTATGATTGGTCGTACACCTAGTCATGTAATCGCTATCCGCCCCCTTATTGATGGAGTGATTTCAAACTTTGAAGTAACAGAGGAAATGCTTGCATATCTTATTAATAAAGCAAATAAAATTAGTAAAAAAACAGTACGCCCCCGTGTTGTGGTTGGAGTTCCATCCGGTATCACTAGCGTTGAAATGCGTGCGGTTTATGATGCGACAAAAAATGCGGGTGCCCGCGAGGTACATATTGTTGAAGAGCCAATGGCTGCAGCAATTGGAAGTAAACTTCTCGTAAAAGATCCAGTAGGGAATATGATTATTGATATTGGTGGTGGTACAACAGATATTGCTGTTATTTCATTGGGTGGTATTGTGTGTTCAAAAAATTTACATATTGCGGGTGATCGATTAAATAATGACATTATAAGTTTTGTGCGCGATGAGTTTCATTTACTCATCGGCGAACGCACTGCAGAAAGCGCAAAGATTGCAATTGGGTCTGTAAAAAAGGGTGCCGTGATGCAGTCAGTAATTCGTGGGCGCGACTTAGTTTCGGGTCTTCCTCGTGAGATTTCTGTTTCTGATTCAGATATTCGTGAGGCGATGAGTGTGTCAATCACGAGCCTTGTTGATTCAGTCAAAGAAGTTATTGAAACAACTCCCCCTGAAGTTATTTCTGATGTAATGAGTCGTGGTATTATTCTTGTTGGCGGCGGGGCACTTCTCCGCGGACTCGATGAACTACTTGCACAAACTCTTCATGTGCCAGTATATGTTGCGAATGATCCATTAACCGCGGTTGTTCGTGGTACCGGAATTATTCTTGAATCAATGGATACATTCAGTGAAGTTTTGATTCAACAGGAAACAGATAGACCGCCACGATAAGTCAAAATGCTTGAATTATGAATTATGGAAAAATAAATTATACTCATTCATAATTGATGTATTTAGAAATCTTTTCTACGCAACCACCATGCTCCAGCGCACTAATAAGCCTATTTTAAAAAGAGTTACTACTACCGTCATTATAATTGGTATGGTAAGTATTTTTATACTTGCCTATGCGCCCGTACGAGGTGCGGTTACTAATGTGCTGTATAGATTTTCACCATGGATTTTTAGTACGGGAGATACGATTATACATACATGGTCAGCTTTTGTGGGAAGTATTCGAGATAAGAATTTATTAATGTCAGAAAATATATTACTTCGTAAAGAAATTACCTATCTACGGGCAGAAGTTCTTAGTATGGTTGCGCTAAAAGAAGAGATAGCTACATTAAAAGAAACGCTCGGCCGCAATGAAAAGACTAATCAAATTATTGCAAAAGTTATTTCAGTAAAGGGGAAATTTATCTATGGTATCTTTATTATTGATGTTGGTACGAAACAGGGGATTGCCGTTCATGACCTAGTTACCCATGCGGGAGCTGGTATTATTGGTGAAATTATGGAAGTATCCCACACATCATCAAAAGTAAAACTGTACTCTGCTTTTGGTCAAGAACATGCTGTAGTTATTGGACCAAAATTTATTCCCGCAATCGCATACGGACACGGGATGGGTAATTTTGAAGCACACCTTCCCCCCAATAGTATTGTTGTACCCGGTGATAGTGTTGTTACCCAAGAGACTAATCATATTCTCGGTGCCGTATCTTTTGTCGAAGAAAAACCAACCGCGCCCTTTGTAACAGTACTATTTCGTTCCCCATTTAATATCTCGGAAATTCGGTCAGTGGAGGTAATTCGTAAGATAGAGTCATAAGTCATAAATTATGACTTAGGGAGAATATGAATTATATCTATTCATGATTTGTGATTGATACGTAAGATTGAACTATGAAAATTCTTATCCATAATTTTATTTTCCAACGGTGGGTATGTAATGCCATACTTTTTTGCGCAATTTTTTATCTCCCCTGGTGGATTGTTGCACCCCTTGCCCTCATTAATCTATACATATTCCCCCATTATTATGAAATTTTTTTAGGAGGAATACTTTTTGATACTCTTTATGGAGCATACATATTTCCTTTTGGGGGGATGATGGGTATCTTTTTTGCTATCGGGTCCCTCATTCTGGTGAACTACATGCGACAAGTAGTAAGGTAAATTTATTTTCCCCAAGGTATTACCTAATACCATTCCCCGTTAACCTACCCACATCCCGCCCTAAAAATTTTGGCTGCAACTTTGACAAAATTCTTCAAAATATCTCGATATTCTTCAGAATTTTGTCAAAGTTGCAGCCAAAATTTTTAGGGCGGGATGTGGGAATCTTAATGGGGGATGGTATAAGATATCAAAAAAACAAAACCTGCCTAATTCTCACGGCCGTGAGAATTAGGCAGGTTTTGTTTTTTTGGGTTCTGCTGTGGACTATATATAGTGACCCAGTGCGAAAATTTGCTTTTTGGTGATATTTTGTGATAAAGTAGTTGATACAATGAATAATTAATAGCTATGTATACGCTAATTTTATTATCTTAGTTTCCTATTATTCATTAGACTTCTTGCATAACATACAAAATTTGCCTGAATACCTTTGTTTATAC
>Ga0213870_1001595_pt1 | contig 10104 bp, 10 predicted proteins | sample WICALVC2017_Meta_FD_160119 | JGI IMG/M metagenome (GOLD analysis project Ga0213870, IMG submission 160119) | Freshwater microbial communities from subterranean cave lake in Wind Cave National Park, South Dakota, United States - WICALVC2017 | ecosystem: Environmental > Aquatic > Deep subsurface >... | reverse complement strand
TATTCATTAAAACTTCCAAAAGCCTGCTATTTCTCATCATACTAGATCCAATTTTTTCTCCTTCATCTGTTAATTCTACTCCAGCTTTGTTATAATTTACAAGATTTTTCTCATTCAGTTTTTTTAGCATTTGGACAACGCTTGGTTGTCGTACGTTTAACATTTTTGCAATGGTACTAATTTTTACAGGTTCTCCTCTTTCTTTAATATGCCAAATTGCTTTTAGATACATTTCTACATGTTCTGCTTCTGCGGTTCCTACAAATAAGACCTCTTCATCTAACGTATCCATATTATACCTCCTCTGAATCTTTTAATAAGTATTCAAAATATTCTCTTGCAAATCCTGCAAGACCTGCATGATCAGCCCAAATTGCAACTATATCCAAAGAAGATGAATCACCAATTTCTGGTCCAAGTAATATCACTACATAACGTTTATCGGAAATTATCCCGCCGCCAAACAATCCTTTTTTCAGTTTTACCTTTGCCACTCTTGAAATTGCAGTTAAAGAGTCCTTGTCTATCTTATCTGATGTTAATATTGTAACATCAACTCCTCTGTCATGAAGGGAACGAAGTTTTGGCAATGCCTGCTTAACTAACTCTTCACTAGCCTTTGGAACTGCGATAAGGACCTCATTTCTACAAGACTCTATTATCTCTAAAATTTTTGCAACAATATTAACGGCACCTGATAAAACCCAAATGTCAGGGCGTTCACTAGAACCACTTTTTTCATATAGCGGAACAAGTTCGTTTAAAATAACATTCTGATTCTCCTTAAACTCTGTATCTGCTTTTTGCTTAGTAGCTTCAAGGCCAGTTGTAGGCGATTTGGCCAAGTATTTGGTAGGTCTTGAGTCATCAGAACCTATCCATCCTTTTTCTTCCAAGGCGCCTAAAACCTCATAAATTTTTGAATATGGCACGCCTGATTTCTGACTAAGATCAGATGCAGTAAGCTCACCTGATTTCAGTAATGAAGTAAAAGTTTTGATTTCATAACTAGTAAGCCCTATTTGCTCTAGTGCTTTTCGTGTCTTGTCAGAAATACTCATGCGATCTACTCGACGCTTTTTGGTATTTAAACCCCATACGAATATCTCTACTGAATACAACGGGGGCAAGTATGAAATCTATTAAATACTAATTTCCAAGTGCCAACTAATAGGAATGGCACTAATTCAGATTGTTAATCAATCTACAAAGAAGATAGGCAAGAAATCAACTATTAGATTTACTCAAAGCATTTGCCCAGATTGTAACATGATCCTAGACGCAGAAGTCTTTGAAAGAGATGGCAAAGTCTACATGACAAAGACATGCCCAACTCATGGTGAATGTGAAGAGCTTTACTTTGGCTCATATGAGATGTACAAGAAATTTAGTACCTACTGGGTAGATGGAAAAGGTGCTCATGCTCCAAACGTTATGATGGTGGACAAATGTTCATGTCCAAATAACTGTGGACTATGTTCTAACCACTTGTCTCATAGCGGCCTTGCAAACATGATAGTTACAAACAGATGTGATCTTACATGCTGGTATTGTTTCTTCTACGTTAAGAAAGGACTAGAAGGCGCTTACATGTATGAGCCATCACTTGACCAAGTTAGAGCAATGATGAAGACACTAAAAGCCGAAAGACCGATTCCAGGAAACTCGATGCAGATTACAGGTGGTGAACCAATGCTAAGAGAAGACATTACTAAAGTTATCAAAATAATGAAAGAAGAAGGAGTTGATCATATTCAGATGAATACCAATGGTATTAGACATGCAATGGATCCAGAATCTGCACGTGAGGTAAGACTCGCAGGTTGCAACAATCTCTATCTTAGTTTTGACGGTGTAACGCCAAGAACAAATCCAAAGAATCACTGGGAAATTCCTTACGCACTTGATAGTTGCAGAAAGACAGGTACAGCAGTAGTTTTTGTTCCAACCGTTATCAAATCGATTAATGACCACGAACTAGGTGGAATTGTTAGATATGCTCAAAAAAACATGGATGTTGTCCATGCAGTAAACTTTCAACCAGTTTCACTTACTGGTAGAATGGGCAAAACAGAACGAGAAAAATATAGAATTACAATTCCAGACTGTATACAAAGAATTGAAGAACAAACAAGTGGTCAGGTCACAGTAGATGACTGGTTCCCAGTTCCAAGCTGTATGCCACTTACTAATGTAATTGAAGCATTTTCTAGTAAACCAAAATATGAATTGTCAATTCACTTTGCATGTGGAGCAGGTACATATGTATTCCAAGATGAAGAAACAAAGGAGCTTGTCCCAATGCCACGATTCTGTGACATTCAGGGAATGCTAGAGCTCTTTGAAGACAAGGCAGAGGAAATTCGTTCAGGTAAAAACAAATACTTTACAATGCTTGAAGTTGTAAGAAAACTCTCTAGTTTTGTTGATAAGAAAAAGCAACCTGCTGGACTAGATTTAGCAAAGATGTTTGGAAACATATTGATGAAAAGATCATTTGATGCAGTAGGTTCATGGCATGTTAAAGGTCTATTCCTAGGCATGATGCACTTCCAAGATAAATATAATGAAGATCTTGAAAGACTACAGAGGTGTGATATTCATTATGTTACACCCGATCTTAGAATCATCCCATTCTGTGCATTTAATGTAATTCCAGAATGGTATAGAGACAGAATTCAAAAGAAATTTTCTATCACCGTTGAAGAATGGGAACAAAGAGAAGGCGTCAAACTAGAAGATGGTCTTTACAGAGGCCTTATGCGAAGAGGCGCTGGCGACGAATTGGCAGTTGGTTGTGCAAAAAGCCAGATGATGCACGAAGCACAACAAGCATTGATGTAGTTATTATACAAATCATTCAATCTAAGACCTTAAAAGAGCACAATTCATTTTTTGATTGTTGAAACTACTTTTCATTTCACCTAGATATTCTGGTGGTATTGGAGGACATGCTGCCATGCTTGCAAGCAAACTCATGGAACATGGATTTGAGGTAAAATTGATGCATGTACCACACATTCCAATCAAAAATTTGAAAAATCCCAGTTTTGCTATTCTTAGCTCACTAAAGGGGTTGTTTAGTAGAGATAGTTATGATATTGTACACGCATTTAACATTCCATCAGCTTTTGCAATGCGTTTTGCAAAAGGAAAAAAGAAAATTCTATCAGTTCATGGTGTTTATGGAGAACAGGTTAATGCTCTTCACTCAAGTACAATTAGTACAATAGCAACTATAACAGAATCAAATGTTTTAAAATGGCCAGATAAACTAACAACTGATTCAAAAGCAACACAAAAAGCATACAAAGAAAAATTAGGATTAGACTTTGAATATTTGCCATCACCATTAGATGTAAGCAAATTTTCAAAAATCTCAGATGTCAAGAAAGCAGAAAAACAGGTTGTATATGTTGGGCGGGATAGCTACGAAAAAGGCATTGATATACTAAGAAATATAGAGTCACAAATCAACGGAAAAGTAGTTTATTGTACTAATGTATCATGGGAAGATGCTATGAAAACTATGAAAGCATCTAGTGTGGTAGTGGTTCCATCTAGAATAGAAAGCTTGCCTACAACTGTTAAAGAAGCATTTTACCTTCATGTTCCAGTAGTAGGTACAAACGTTGGAGGTATTCCGGAATTAATAACAAACGAAGTTACAGGACTACTAATTCCACCAAACGATCCAACTAAGCTTGGTAATGCGATAAATCAATTATTGGAAGATAAGGAACTTTCACAAAAACTTGCTGATGCTGCTTTTGATTTTGTAATAAAAAATATGACGTGGGATGTTGTTTTGCCTAAATATATTAAATTTTATGAAGAAGTTTTGAATTAAATTATTTTGACATTATTTTTTGCAAGCCAGATTTTAAATCTGTCGTGAATTTCCAATCTAACATTTTTTCGGTCAGCTCAGTATCTGCTTGGCTTTTTTTAATATCTCCTTTTAGCGATTCTGAAAAGATTAAACCAACCGACGAAGTTGATAATTCGATCATAATTTGAGCTAATTCCTTGATGGATGTAGCTATACCTGTTCCAATATTGAAAAATCCACTGTCAACTTTACTTTCCATTGCTACAAGATTTGCTTTTGCCACATCTTCAACATAGACAAAATCTCTTACCTGTGTACCATCTCCATTTATAATCAAAGGTTTTTTCTCACCAAGATTTTTCATGAATTTAGTAATTACACCAGCATAGGAACCAGTTTGTCCTATTCCAAAAATGTTAAAGTATCGTAATCCAATAACTTTGATTCCAATATTTGAGTATTTTTTAGCAAGAAATTCAGCTTCTAATTTTGTTTGACCATATGGATTAATGGGTTTTCGTTCAAAATCTTCTTTGATTGGAATTTTTGTTGTATCTCCGTAAACACTAGAACTACTAGCATATACTAATTTGAAACCAATTTCTTTTGCTAATTTAAGGATATTTTCAGTACCCTGTACATTAACATCGTAATATTCTTGTGACATCAAAAATGATTCTGGAACAGCAGTAAGTGCAGCTTCATGAAATACGCCATCAGTATTTTTCAAGCAATTTCTTAATACATCATAGTCACGAATATCAATTTCAAAAAATTCAATTTTATTAAAAACATCTTCTAAATCTTCTTTTTTGCCCTTATGGAGATTATCTATTACAGTAACATTATGTCCTTTTTTGACTAGATATTTTACTAAATGATTTCCAACAAATCCTGCTCCACCTGTAACGATTAGATTCATAAAATACGCACAATTTATGATATCTTTAAGTTTTGGAAACCAATCTGACACAATTTATATAAATTCAATTATACGCAACGCATTTGTTAGTAAAAAGAAACCGTTAGGAGAAGAAATTGGGCACAAAATCATCTATGTTAGCTAGTGTGGAAAATACTAGACAATTACTAGTATCAAAAAATATTCATGTTTGTGTGATTGGAATAGGAAGAATTGGACTGCCAACCGCACTATCATTTGCAAATTATGGTCTAGAGACAACAGGTGTTGATGTTAATGATAAACTGATCGAGATGATTAACACAGGAAGTTATCCTCTAAAAGATGAACCTGGATTTGATATTATATTTGACAACGTTATAAAAAATAAAAAACTAAAAGCAACAAAAGATATACAACAAGCATTATCTCAATCCGAACTCATAATACTGTCTTTACCAACTCCTATGGATAGCAAGAATATCCCAGATTACTCAGCGTTGATCGCGGTAGCCATCTCCTTAAATAATTTTATAAAATCCGGTACTGTGATAGTTGTAGAAAGTACAGTAGAACCTGGCTTTGTAGAAAATGAACTAACTCCACTAATTGAAGGAGATGGTTCACGAATAAAACGTGGTATAGATTTTTCGGTAGCTGCCTGCCCTGAAACAGCTAATCCCGGTGAAATATTAGATGATTTTAAAAAATTACCTAGAGTAATTGGAGCAATAGATACAATCACTACTGAAATAGTTTCAGAAATTTATAAACATATTTTTAACGTTGAAATTGTAAAAATGCCTAATTGTAGAACCGCAAACGCAGTAAAACTAACAACTAATGTTTTTCGTGATGTAAATATCGCGTTTATCAATGAACTTGCAATTTTATTTGAAAAATTAGATATAGATATAATAACAGTTTTACAGGCTGCAAGTAAAAAATATAATTTTCAAGTACATTATCCAGGGGCTGGAGTTGGCGGTCCATGTTTACCGGTTAATTCATATCAACTGTTGAATTCAGCAGATTGGTCAAAAGGATCTGGATTGTTGAAAATAGTGGAAATGGCACGAAAAGTAAATGAATACATGCCTTCTCATGTTATTGAACTACTTTTAGATGCCTTTAAGGAAAAAAGTCTTGATATTAAAGAATGTACTATTACATTATTGGGAGTTTCATACAAACCAAATGTCAAAGACACACAATTATCTCCCGCAGAACCCATAATAAGAAAACTTGAATCATTATCTGCAAAAATCAAACTTTATGATCCATACTTTAAATCTGCTAATGTATTTTCACATAAAACTAAAGATAATCTTTTAGACGCAATTACTAATACGGATGCTTGTGTTTTCGTTACAGCTCATGATGAATTTCAGAATATCGATCCTACCATATTGGTAAGTAAAATGAAGACGCCGATTATTATTGATACGAGGGGACTATTCGATCCACATGTAGTAAAAAAGGCAGGATTAATTTACCGAGGAATTGGACGTGGTGGAGTATAACTCTGTTACAAGAAAATATTTCTGATATTAAACACATTCTTTCTTTACGGTACAATCCTTCCCATAAAACACTTCTTCCAAAACTAAATTGGCAAGATTTTACAGAACAAACTAAACCTGACACTCAAATAATAGAACATTTCATTACTGAAACAATTTCACAAAAGATCACAAAATTTAAAAAAATTTCAATTGCCCTCAGTTCTGGTATTGATTCAACATTAATAATAGCTATCTTAAGAAAAATCTGCCCTGACATAAAGATTGAATCAATATCTGTTACATTTTCAAACAGTGTAGATGAATCTCCTGCCGCAAAAAAAATATCCGAAAAGTTTGATACTAATCATCATATTTTGTTAATTGATAATTTTTTCAAAGAACTACCAAAGGCGATTAGCATTGCAAAATTACCTTATTGGGATTTGCACTGGTATAATATAGCTGAGAAAGCAAAATCATTAGCTAATGTTTTTTTGTCTGGAGATGGCGGTGATGAATTATTTGGAGGCTATACATTTCGTTATAAAAAATTTTTATCATTAGAGAAACAACATTTTACCATTCTGGATAGAGTTAAGTCATATCTTGCTTGTCACGAAAGAGATTGGGTGCCAGATCAGGAAAAGATATTTGGTAAAAAGATTATTTTTTCATGGAATAAAATTTATTTATTATTAACTCCTTATTTTGATAATAAATTACATCCGTTATCACAAGTTTTTTTGGCGGATTATAATGGTAAGTTACTTTACAATATGATTCCATTATATGATAAATTTCATAAATACTTGCAAATTACTCATGTAGCACCATTATTATCTGATAAACTGATCAAGTATGCTACTCATTTGCCAATTGAAGCAAAATATGATAATAAAAATAATCTGGGCAAAATTATACTCAGAAAAATTTTGGAAAAATATGGAATTGATAAATTAGTAACAGAAAGGAAACAAGGCTTTTCTGTTGATACGGTTAATCTTTGGAAGAGATATGGACAAAAACTGTGTAAATATTACCTTAACAATGCTTCAATTACTAAAGACGGCTGGATAAATGGTGATTGGATAAAAAAATACATTGATACTGTTGATTTGGATGTACGATATATTAACAAATTCCTTGGTCTGCTTGCATTTGAAATATGGTATAGATTATTCGTAACAAAAGAAATGCGAGAAGATGAGAAGCTATTAGTTTGACAATTCAATTAATTAATGATTTTGTGGCTCTTAAGAAATCATCAGCTATCTTTGACCAATTAAAATTATTCTCGATAAACTTCCTCCCTTCCATCCCCATCTGTTTTGCTTTTTTTTCATCATGGATAAGAAGAGTAAGATTTTCTACCCATTTTTTAGCATCCCCTTTTTCTACTAGAAATCCTGTTACTTTGTCTTGCATCAATTCTGGAATACCTCCAACATTTGTTGCAACTACCGGTTTTTTCATTAGCTGTGCCTCTTGTAACGTTAAAGGTGACATGTCAATTCCACTAGCCAAAGCATAAACATCAATTTCACTTAGAAATTTTCTTACGCCGTCAGGATATTGTAGGGGACCTAGCCATTTGAAATTTTTATATTTATTTAAAATTGGTAAAACGTTGTCCTTGTATGGACCATCACCCACCCAATAAAACATTACATGAGGCAACGATTCTATAGCTTTTGTAATAGCTAGCATTTCTTGCGTTTTTCCCCAAATTATGGCACTTTGTAATAATCCTACACAAGGATGTTTTAATTCAATTCCTTCTTGGTAATACCAATTTGAAGGATTAATTCCCTGATACAAAACTTCAGTCGGTTTTTCTGGATATTGGTTTTTTACTATAGTTTCAAGATATTTACAAATGGGCAAAATTATGGTAGCACCCTGAAAACATTTGTCAGCGATTCTTTCTTTTATCCAAATGATTTGGCGTTTAGGTGGATACTTGTATAATGTATCTTTTGCCATTTTGCTTTCAGACCAATAATCCCCTCTTAGATGTACAAAGAGTGGTATGTTTGATCTGAGTACAACCAACCCAAAATTTGTCTGTCTGTCTACAAAAACTGCGTCTGGTTTAAATCCATCTCTTAATTTTCTAAAATCATTCTTATTTTGAAACCAGTCAGTAACTCTTCTACTAGGAAATCCACTGTAAATATCAGTATCTATAACTAATTTGTATTCCACTCCAAATTTTTTCAATTCTTCTCCAAATTCTTTCAAATGAAAAAATTTAGATGGTGAACCTCCTATCAACAGTTTCAATTTTGTCATCTACCTCCAAGTTGTGTGAAGATATTAAGATATACGGAAAATTTTGTGACGATTATTAAATGCCATTTTTATTAATTTTTATTACTGTTGCAGATCCATCAAGACCTATGGAATAAGGTTGGTTTAACTCTATGCCACTTTGTTGTTTTTTAATATTGAATTTCTTTTCATCTAAGTTATTATGTATTAGAATATGTTTAATTCTATTAACAGAGAGATCGTTAAAATAACAACCCTTTTCGTTATCCCATACACTGCGATGTTGTTTTAATTCCGAAAAGTATCCACGATAAGCTGTTATGTAAACATATTTTCTGGCTATTCTAACTATCTTGGATAAAAAACCATCAATATCATATACATGATCTATAACAGAATGTGAAAACACTAAATCATATTGATCCCTTATATCTAATTTAATAAAATCACCACAAATAAAATCAAACTTTGATTGTTTGGTACAGAATTTGATAGCGGGTTTGCTAATATCTATACCAACATATTTCTTATCAAAAAATAGATCTTTAAATTTGATGGGATAGATATCTGTTCCGCATCCTATTTCTAAGACTGTTTTAATATCGTTTTTTTCTTTTAAAAAATTTAAAAAATTTCTATGTATAAGTGGAGTTCTATTGAATAAAGTTTCATACCAATCGGAATTAATTTGATCTATTTTCTGCCATCCCTTTCCATATGGCGATTTTTTCAAATCCTTAATTCTTTTTTTTAAACCTTTTCGACCTAGGTTATTGCTTCTGATAATTCTAGTAATATCATCAAAAGGATTAATTTTAGTCATATTATCTAACACAATTTTTTACAATTATTATATATGTTAAGAGTATACATTGGATGATTTATAATTACTTTACAACATGAAAAAATTCTTTGTGTTAATAAGATATTTTTTGTTAGTGATATTGATATAGTCAATTCAAAATATAAAAAATATTGAAAAAAACTCTACCTTTTCGCGTATGGTTTTATTTTAGAAATGGGTGGTCAACATATTTTGCCTTCATATTTGCTGCGATCAATACTCTTACCGTAACTTACTTTCTCGCTGTAGAAAACTATCCCTTTCTAAAAGAGGCATTTCCATCCTTTCTACATTATGTTTTAATTATTTCATCCATTGGAATACCACTACTTGTAGGAATAGGATATATTCATTTTAAGAAAAGTCAAGCATATACTTCAGAAGCAGATATAGTAGCAGAGGTTCATCCACTTCATTTTCGTCTTCCACCAGGTTGGCATATGGAAGTGCTATTTCCATTATATCTAAAATTAAGTCAGATGATGATTAAGTGGTCAAAAGATGAAAAACTAAATGATGAGGAAATTCAAGAACTATCAGAAATACAAAAAAAAATTGATATTCTTATAAAAGGAGGATATATAGGACAACCATACAAAAAAATGGATACTGATTATTCACAGTTTAAAAAAAGTTAATTATCAAAATCACGTTATTTGACATCTTTCGATACTATTCTTTTTAATTTTCTCCAATAAAGTTTGTTAGCAACTAAAAAAAAGAATAGCCTAAATTTTTTTACCATATATGA
>Ga0213870_1001594_pt1 | contig 10108 bp, 13 predicted proteins | sample WICALVC2017_Meta_FD_160119 | JGI IMG/M metagenome (GOLD analysis project Ga0213870, IMG submission 160119) | Freshwater microbial communities from subterranean cave lake in Wind Cave National Park, South Dakota, United States - WICALVC2017 | ecosystem: Environmental > Aquatic > Deep subsurface >... | reverse complement strand
TTCGGCAATCGGAGCCAAAGCAGTTATTATCGCAACAGGGGGATGTGGCCGCGTTTATAGTGTCTCTACGAACGGCCTGATCAACACCGGAGATGGCATGGCATTGGCCTATCGCGCTGGTGTTCCCCTGCAGGATATGGAGTTTATACAGATTCATCCGACCACATTAAAAGAGACGGGCATTTTAATTTCAGAAGCGGCAAGAGGCGAAGGGGGCTATCTTTATAACGCGCGCGGGGAGCGGTTTATGCAAAAGTACGCGCCAAAGATGTTGGAGTTGGCCTCGCGTGATGTGGTCTCCCGATCTGAATATCAAGAGATCATGGAAGGGCGTGGGGTGGATGGATGCGTTATGTTAGACCTTCGTCATTTGGGCAGGAAAACGATTTTGGAAAAGCTCCCACAGATATGGGAGGCGTCACAAACCTATGCGGGTGTTGATTTGTCCGAGGCCCCGCTTCCCGTGACCCCCGGTGTCCACTATAGCATGGGCGGAATCAAAACAAATTTGCATGGCGAGACCTCTTTGCCCGGATTGTACGCAGTAGGGGAGTGTGCTTCCATTTCACTTCATGGTGCGAATCGGTTGGGCGGAAATGCCCTAATGGAAACCATTACGTATGGAAGACGAACTGGAAATTCTGCGGCAGAGTTTGCGAGAAAGGCGAAACAAATTGTCATTTCAGGTCAGGAATTAAACGCGGAAAAAGATCGAATCAATGCAATACGAAGCTCGACCAAAGGGGAAAAAATCGGAACGATTTGGAAAGAGATCGGAACGATTATGTCGGATTATTTTGGAATTGTTCGGGATCGCTCTCGGATGAATGAAGGAAGGGAAAAGATATTAGATGTATTGCCGCGCATTTCTCCACTCGCCCTTGATGACCACGGCAAGGTCTTTAATCTGGAATTGATTGAGGCATTACAGCTTTACTCTGTTATTGATCTCGCGCAAGTTATTGCGGCTGGGGCAATAGATCGGGAAGAGTCGCGCGGGGCGCATTTTCGTTCGGACTTTCCAGAAAGAGACGATGTGAATTGGCTAAAACATACGCTGGCGCATTACAATGATAATGGCCCGCGCCTCGCATACAGCCCTGTGACCATTACGAGTGTTCCTCTTGCAAAAAGGGTTTATTAACGCCTCCTACCCCCCGAATTCTATTTCTCGTTCCATGTCGGATGGGCTGGTGGCGGCGGCGAGGCCGACATCTTTTGATATTTTTTTTGCTTGGATGAGTTCAATGAGATGCTGGTCGAATGTCTGCATTCCAAACTCGCGGCCTCTGGCTATGTGGCTTATTATTTCAGAATTTCTTTCGGGCGATTTCATACATTCTTGAATGGTTCGCGTTGCCCTTAAAATTTCGACAGCAGGAATCAATCCAGACTTATCCATTCGAGGTAGAAGCCTTAATGAAATAACGGCCATGAGATTATCTGCCAAACGAAGGCGAACGATAGGCTGTTGAGAGGGATCAAAAAAAGAGACAAACCGACTGATTGTTTGCGCCGCAGAGGAGGTGTGCAAAGAAGAGATAACAAGATGGCCAGTTTCAGAAGCCTTTAATGCGATCTCCGCCGTATCTGCATTTCGCATTTCTCCGATCATCAGAACATCTGGGTTCTGACGCATGGCCCCTCGAATCGCCTCGGTGAACGATTGCGTGTCCGTGGGAATTTCTCGTTGGGTTACCACAGACTGCTTTGGCTGTAAGACAAACTCAATAGGGTCCTCAATGGTGAGGATATGGTCTGTACGCACTTTATTGATATTTTCCAGTATGGAGGCTATTGTTGTGGATTTCCCCATGCCAGTCGGGCCTGATACTAAAATAAGCCCACGACGAAGCCCTGCGATTTTCTCAATGCTTTCTGGAAGGTTTAAATCGGAAAACCCCTTCACCTCATGGGGGATGACGCGCATAGCAATGCCAGCCGCCCCGCGGCTCTTATAGATATTGGTGCGAAACCGCGTTAGGCTTGGAATTTCATAAGAGGTGTCTACATCGGTGAAGATATCAAACGTATTGCGAGACAGATCGTTTAAGTAAAGGGTATTTGTTTTTTGAATTAAAGAAAGCCCCCGATCCTCTAGGAGATAGTTTGCAATAGAGAGCGTATCACTGGCTGTGAGCCGGGTTTTTGAGACGCCTACTAAGAAGCCATTAATTCTGAAGAAAGGAGGGTAGCCAGCCTTGATATGAATATCAGAACATTTCTGTTCGACGGCGTGATCAAGAATAGAAAGTAAAATCTCTCGTTCCATGGGTGAGGACTATATCATAAAAAAAAGAATAATTTCTACTTAATTCTATAGAAAAAGATAATTCTTTTTTATGGATAGAAAGATTATTTCTAAATTTCCAGCGCATTTCCTTGACAATATCCAGATGTTTCCTTATAATCCCTTCTTTGTGTTTAAACCAAATTTGGAAAGGGAGCGATGTCTCGTGTTGGTCGAAAACTTATTTCTGTTCCCCAAGGGGTGCAGGTTACGCTTAAAGATCAGAAAATTTTTGTAAAAGGGCCTAAGGGTGAGCAGTCAGTCCCATTGCCGACTTCCTTGTCGGTTGCTATTACAGCCAAGGAAGTATCCGTAACGCGTGCCACAGATGATCGCGGGGATAGGTCTTTGCACGGACTCATTCGAAATGAGATCTATAACGCTGTTGTGGGGACAACGCAGGGGTATGAGAAGATTTTAGAGATTACGGGTGTTGGATACAAGGCGGCTGTTACCGGCAGAAATATAACGCTCACTTTGGGTTTTTCGCATCCCATTATATTTGAGTTGCCTAAAGGAGTTGACGCATCGGTTGAAAAAAATACGGTCTTGTCTATTAAAGGAACGGATAAATACCTTGTTGGACAAGTCGCGTCCAAGATTCGTGCCTATAGAAAGCCAGAGCCGTATAAAGGAAAAGGAATTAAATATAAAGATGAACAGATTATCCGAAAAGAAGGAAAGTCTGGGAAGAAGTAGATAGGAAAATATAATGAGCACGTCCAATAAAGTTATTGCAAGGGTCAGAAGGCATAAAAGAGTTCGCAAGGCTATCTACGGAATGCCCGATAGGCCGAGGCTTTCTGTTTATCGCAGTCTAAATCATGTTTATGCGCAGATCATTGATGATCTTTCTGGAAAGACTTTGGTGGCGTCTTCCTCTTTAAATCAAGAGGGTTTCCCAGAGACAGGATCAAAGTCTGAATCGGCGAAAGGGGTTGGGGAGAAGATTGCAGAGTTGGCGAAAGCGGCCAATATAGAAAAGGTTGTTTTTGATCGGGGAGGCTATCTCTATCATGGACGGGTGAAGGCGTTGGCTGAAGCGGCCCGTGCCGGCGGACTGGTGTTCTAAAAAAGGAAACGGAAATAATGCAAAGTAAAAGAGAAAGAGTTGATGATGGGTCGGGGCTGAAGGATAAAATCGTTTTTATTAACCGCTGTGCTAAAACGGTTAAGGGGGGAAAGCGGTTTTCATTTGCGGCCATTGTTGTTGTTGGGGATCAGAAAGAAATGGTGGGCATGGGGCAGGGTAAGGCGGCTGAAGTTCCCGAGGCCATTCGAAAAGCCATCGAAAACGCTAAGAAAAATTTGGTCTTTATTCCAAGAACGAACAGTTCGATTCCGTTTGAAGTGATGGGGCATTATGGCGCAGAAGATGTGTTATTGAAACCTGCTTCTGAAGGGACTGGCATTATTGCTGGAGGTGCGATGCGCGCGGTAATGGAGGTTGCTGGGATTACGAATATATTATGTAAGTCTTTGGGAAGCGGAAATCCATGTAACTTGGTTCGCGCCACGTTGAACGGATTGTCTAAATTGAAAAAGCGGGAAGAGGCAATACAGATGAGGCACGCCCCCGCAGTGTTATTGGATTAAAATGAAGCAGATAGCCATTACGTTACGAAGAAGTTGTATTGGGAGGCCTAAGAAACACCGCTTGGTGGCATTGGGGTTGGGTCTAACAAAAATGAATAAAACGGTCATTCTGCTGGATACCCCAGAGATTCGAGGGATGGCCAATAAGATTTGTCACCTTGTTGAAGTGGCGGAGGTTACATCGTGAAGATTACAGATTTGTATCCCGGAAAAGGGGCGCATAAGAAAGAGAAGCGGATAGGTCGTGGTCCCGGTTCAGGGCATGGAAAGACTTCTACAAAAGGTCATAAGGGTCAAGCGGCGCGTTCTGGTGGTACAAAGGCCCCCGGTTTTGAGGGAGGTCAACAGCCGCTTATTCGGCGTGTTCCAAAGCGTGGATTCCGTTCCATATTTAAAAAAGAGTATGAAATTGTTAATTTAAAGCAGTTAAATCGGTTTGATGCCAATACTGTTATCAATCCGAAACTATTGGAAGAGTCTGGGGTTGTTAAAAAAGGCGAAGTGAAGATTTTATCAGATGGCGTTTTAACGAAGCCGCTTTTTATTTCTGCTCATAAGTTTAGCGCACAGGCAATTAAGAAAATAGAATCGGCAGGTGGAAAAGTAGAACTGCTGTCGGTAATATAAATGAACGGAAATTGTGTTTGAGCGATTTGTAACCAGTATTCGGAATATCTTAAAAATTGCTGAACTTCGGCAGAGGATATTTTTTACTGCCGCAATGCTGGCTATTTTTCGTGTAGGTGCGCATATCCCGACCCCCGGGGTCAATAACGAAGCCCTTCGAGAATTCTTAACCCAAAAGGGCGGCGCGCTCATGGGGTTCTTGGACATCTTCTCTGGGGGTGCTCTATCTCGTCTAACCATTTTCTCGCTTGGCATCATGCCGTACATCTCGGCGTCTATTATTATTCAGCTCCTCACCGTTGTTATTCCTACATTGTCAAAATTGGCAAAAGAAGGGGAGCAGGGGCGAAAAAAAATTACCCAGTATACGCGATTTGCAACGGTTGGGATTGGCTTGGTTCAGGCCATTGGTATTGCGATTGGGTTGGAAGGAATGAATGAGGGTGTCTTTGTTCAAAATCCCGGCTGGGGTTTTAGGCTGATGACCATGGTGACCATTACTGCTGGTACTGCGTTTTTAATGTGGCTGGGGGAGCAGATTACGGAACGCGGAATTGGAAATGGGATTTCGCTCATTATATTCGCTGGGATTGTGGCTGGAATTCCAGAGGCCATGTTTAATACTTATCAGCTTTTTCAAGCCGGTGAAGTGAATATATTTTTTATTTTCGTTCTTTTAATTCTAATGATTGCAGTAACCGTTGCGGTTGTCTTTTTAGAGTCTGGACGAAGGAAAATTGCGGTTCAGTATGCGCGTCGGGTGGTTGGGCGCAGGGTCTACGGAGGGCAGAGCACCCACATTCCTTTAAAAATTAACACAGCTGGTGTGATACCTCCTATTTTTGCATCGTCGCTTATTGCGTTTCCTGCAACGTTAGCTGGGTTTATTACGGTTCCGTGGGTGCGTTCTATCGGAACCTATTTGTCTCCGGGTACTTTTTTTCATTCAACGCTCTATACACTCTTGATTGTCTTTTTTGCATTTTTCTACACGGCTGTGGTCTTAAATCCTGTTGATATGGCCGATAATATGAAAAAATACGGAGGGTTTATCCCCGGCATTCGCCCCGGAACAAAAACATCTGACTATATCTACCGCATACTGACACGAATTACCCTTGTTGGGGCTTGTTATTTGGCTTTAGTAGCTGTTTTGCCTGAAATTTTGATCTATCGGTTTAATGTTCCCTTCTTCTTTGGGGGCACATCTTTGTTGATTATTATTGGCGTAGGCTTGGATACAGCACAGCAGATTGAAACGCAGATGTTGTCCCGTAATTACGACGGGTTTTTGAAAAAAGGAAAGATCACAGGCAGGGGTAGCGGGGCTTAATATGCGTCTGGTTTTTTTAGGTTCCCCCGGTGTTGGTAAAGGCACACAGGCAAAGCGGTTGTCCAAACGGTATAACATTCCGCAGGTCGCAACGGGTGATATCTTGCGTGCATCTATTTTAAAGGGAACGCCGGAAGGGAAAGAAGCGAAATCTTATGTCGATTCGGGGCGGCTGGTTCCTGATGATCTGGTGATTAGAATTGTGCGGGCGCGGCTTTTGGAAGACGATATGCAAAATGGTTTTATTCTGGATGGTTTTCCAAGAACAAAGGAACAGGCGGACGCCTTATCGAGTATGGGAGAAAAAAGTAGTATTGATCGTGTCCTTTATTTTTATCTTGACGAAGAAATGCTTGTTTCTCGAATAGCCGGAAGACGAACCTGTTCCAAATGCAATGAAATTTATCATATTGATTTTCGCCCTTCGAAAGTTGCAGGCGTTTGCGATGTTTGCGGTCTTCCCCTGATTCAGCGAAAAGATGATAATGCGGAGACGGTCAAAGAACGGTTGATTGTATATCACAAGGAAACAGCACCTTTAATTGCATACTATGAAAAAGAGGGTCGTCTCTCTTGTATTGATGCGGGTGATTCTGTAGAAAAGGTTGAGCGCAGGGTACAGGATGCCTGTTTGGCAATCTGATGACCTATGGGCATGATTATCCTCAAGTCGAAGGACGATGTCGCTAAAATTGCCCATGCGAGTAAAATTGTAGCAGAGGTTTTGCGGGAATTAAAAAAGAACGTTAAGGCTGGGGTTACGACAAAAGAGTTAGATCGCATCGCAGAAGAATATATTGTTAAAAAAAAATGTGTTCCGGCGTTTAAAGGGTATCGCAATTTTCCTGCAACCCTTTGTGTGTCTATCAACGACGAAGTGGTGCACGGTATTCCGTCTAAAAAAAGAGTGCTGAAAGACGGAGATATTGTTGGGTTAGATTTGGGTGTTATTTTTGGCGGTTTTTATGGCGATGCCGCACTGACTTTGCCTGTGGGAAATATTCCCCGTGCTACGCAAAAATTGATTAGGGTGACCGAGGCGTCTTTATATGCTGGCATTCGTGAGGCGAAGGTGGGATCGAGACTTTCTAATATCTCGCATGCAGTGCAGACCTGTGCGGAGGCCGAGGGCTATTCTCTCGTTACTGAATTTGTCGGGCATGGCATTGGTCGGAATCTTCATGAGGATCCGCAGGTTCCTAATTTTGGTCCGTCGGGAAAAGGGCCTCGGTTGCGAGAAGGAATGGTATTGGCGATTGAGCCGATGGTGAATATGGGGAAGAGCGAGGTTGAAGTTTTAGAGGATGGATGGACTGCCGTGACGCTGGATCACTCTTTGTCAGCTCACTTTGAGCACACGGTGGCGATTACGCAAGATGGGCCTGTTATTTTATCTTGCATTTAGGGGATTATGCCGAAAGAAGAACTCATTGAAACAGAGGGAAAGATTTTAGAGACACTGCCAAACGCGATGTTTCGTGTGGAGCTAGAGAATGGGCATTGTGTTCTTGCGCATATTTCAGGTAAGATTCGGATGCATTATATTAAGATCATTCCGGGGGATAAAGTTAAAATTGAGTTGTCTCCTTACGATTTAACAAAAGGCCGAATTACTTATCGTTTCGGCAGAGAGGGGGCGCGGCCCCCTGTAAGTAAATAGAATTAGGAGGAAATGCAGTGAAAGTTCGTTCGTCGGTAAAAGGGATTTGTGCGAAGTGTAAGATGATTCGCCGAAAAGGGGTACTTCGCATTATTTGTAAAAACCCTCGGCATAAACAAAGACAAGGCTAAAGGAAAAAATATGGCACGAATTGCTGGGGTGGATTTACCGCGTGAGAAAAGAGCGGAAATTGGGTTAACGTATGTTTATGGCATTGGCAGGGCTTCTGCACTTAGGCTTCTGAAAGAGGCCGATGTTGATCCCGGGACACATGTGAAAGACCTAAAAGAAGACGAGGTTATCCGCATTCGGGAAGCGGTTGATAAAGGGACTCGCGTGGAGGGGGATCTTCGCCGAGAGATATCCATGAACATTAAGCGATTGATGGATATTGGGTGTTATCGGGGTATTCGCCATCGACGCGGCTTGCCCGTGCGCGGCCAACAAACCCGTACCAATGCGCGAACGCGAAAAGGCCCCAAGAAACACAAAGTTGCCGCAAAGAAAAAGTAGTATAAGGGCAGATGCCTTGCGTCTGCCCTATTAAAATATGGGGATTATCAAGGATGATATCTAATCATCGCGGATCCACCCTTATAGAGTTACTTTTCTCTCTTTCCATACTCATTATTGTTCTAGGCTCTTTCTATGGGCTAACTGCTTTTCTTCATCGTGATTATGCCAATCAGGGCGCGTTTGCAGAATCATTGCAAGAGTCGCGCGCCGCAACCTCTTTTTTCCAAAACGAGATTCAAAATGCAGGGATTGATCCTACTGGGAAAGCTTTTACTGGCGAATCTTATAAAGGCAAGGTTCCAACTGACTGCAAAAAACCGCCCCGAATTGTAGTGCCGATCATGGAGGCGTCTGAAACGGTGTTTCATTTTACATGGGATAAGGATGTCAATGGGGATAGCGTAGGTAAAAATGAAGATATTCAATATGAATGGGTTGGAAAAGGGGGCACTGATAGTTGTAAAAGGAAGCAGAGCCCATATACCCTCCATAGGGATACTGGCGGAGGGCAACAGGAAGTGGCATTAGGAATAGAGACATTTCGATTGGAATATTTTGATGAAAACGGAAAAAAGTTGCCTTCGGGATTGCTAGGGCAGACGGATAGGCGTAAGATTCGAAAAGTGAAGTTAACCTTGCGGCCTCTAATAAAAGACAAATCGGAGGAGAGGAAACGCGAATGGATTTCAGAAATCTATCTAAAGAACATTGGGTAAGTAAATCCGAAAGGGGTGTTGCCCTGTTTACGGCGATGATGTCGCTTGTCTTGGTCAGTGGTTTTGCATTTTTCATTCTTCAAAATGCGGCAACCGAGATTCAGATTGCAAATGAGTCGAAAAACGAGTTCGTCCGTAGCTATGTAGCGGAATCGGCGATTGAACAATCCCTTGCATGGTTTAATGATCCGGCGCAATCTCCAAACCCAACTTTTTTTAAGACCCATGCGTGCAGTAAAAATACTAAAAAAGCCAGCAAGGGCTTTTTTTATAGCATGGACGATCTTGGAGAAACAGCAGAGTTTCGGTTCTACAAATCCTCTAATAAACTGGGCATGTGTACTGTTGAGGTCAGGACAAGTTCCGGGAAAAAAATATCTGTAGACCTTGCAGTCAATCCGATGCCCTCGATACCCGAACAGGATATGGCCTCGCCTGTGTCTATTGATCTTCAACTTGAAGCCCGCATGATTGAAATTAAGCGGTTTGTTAAACGGTTCGGGCGGTACTTGGTTATCTCGCCTAAAGGAACATTACAGGAGAACGGAATTGATATAGGAACATTTGAAGCTGTTTTTGCAAATAAAAATGACACCTTGGTTTTTATCGATTTCGTGGAAAATCATAGCAGTCCATATCCTCTTAAGATAGGCAAAGGGCATTACAAAAGGTATTTTTATTTCTCTGGAGATATAGAAATAGAGGGAGGCGAGAGCGGGCAGCCTGATCTTTCAGGTTTTTTCTACACACAAGGAAAGATGATTTTGAAGAATGAATTTTCGGTTTATGGTGCCCTTTATGCTGGATTGGGATTTGAAGGTGCGGGTGTTCATCCAACAAAGGTATCGTACAATAAAGATTATGAGGCTGGATTTTTTAAAGGGGTTTTGCCGTTGGTTCCAATCATTGGAACACAAAAAACTATGTAATGCGTTACATATCGTTATCCAACGGATTTCCAAAAGAGAATAAATATTATTCATAAATTTATGTAACATATTGTAATTGTTTAGAATTTAAATTAGGCATTATTATTGCTTTATACAGTGTATGAGAAAAACAGGCCAAAACGGATTTAGTCTGATTGAGTCGATGGTCGTGGTAGCGATTATTGCTGTTTCTGCGGCGATTGCTATCCCAAGTTATCAGCAGTGGGTAGCGAACAGCGACTTAAAGGATGATATGGTTGGCCTGAAGGGTGCCCTTCAGATTGCTAGAATAAATGCGATCGCTACTGGTAATCCGGTGGCCGTGAGGTTTAATGCGCCTGGTGCTAACCAATATGTAATTTTTATTGACACTACAATACTGGGAGGGGCAACAGCGCGGAATGGGTTATGGGATGTGGGCGAAGCCCTGCTTTCGTCCGT
>Ga0213870_1001593_pt1 | contig 10110 bp, 15 predicted proteins | sample WICALVC2017_Meta_FD_160119 | JGI IMG/M metagenome (GOLD analysis project Ga0213870, IMG submission 160119) | Freshwater microbial communities from subterranean cave lake in Wind Cave National Park, South Dakota, United States - WICALVC2017 | ecosystem: Environmental > Aquatic > Deep subsurface >... | reverse complement strand
CCTCACGCTCGCGGCTCGTGAGGCGCCGATATATTTTGTTGTTTTGCATACGAATGGATTATACCCATTCGTTGCGTTAAATGTCTGACGGCAAGTTAGAAGAAAAAATCAGGCACGCGCAAAATCAAAAAATGTGAAGGCAATTTTTCTGCTCGGCTCCCCGCTACGCGCGGGCGGCGGGCTTTCCGTACGGCTCACGGGCAAAAAATTTCCTCCCCTTGAACCCCTCCATTTTTTGCCCGCTCGCTAAAAAGTGGCGACTTGCTCAATAATCGTCAAGGTCGGATGAAAAATCATCAATGTTCGATAAAGCATCGTCAGTATTATACTCACTCCGTTTGAGACGTGAGTAAACATCATCATCTTTATCACGATAAAAATAACTTGGTTCCGATTCAATATCGTTTTTTAATCTTCTCAAACCATAAGAAGTTTCATCCAAACTAGACATTACATCATCTGCTTCCAAATCTCCTGCCTCTGATGAAAGATCATCTGCTTCGTATTGTAATCTACGAAGTTTTGAGGCAAATTCGTCGTCATCATATGAATCAGCGTTACGTCTTAACCGTCCTATTTCGTAGTTCAAATCCTCAATATTTGATCTTAAATCTTCTGCGCGGGCTTTTTTATCCTCAATTTCCGACGTATCTATTTCATCTGAATCATCAACCCAACCCCCAAAATTTCCTAATGGTGAAATATGGCTACTTTCCTTTTCTTCCAAATCTAGATTGTCGGAAAAATTTTGTGGCGGCAGATTAACCTGATTGTTTGTGGGGCTACTTTTATCGGAGCTAAATAAAAAAGTAGCACCGGCGACAAGGCCAATTATTAAAATTATTAACGCTGGCATAATTAAGAAAAATTATTCCGGGACGCAACTATTGCCCACTTCCCTGTAACCATTATTGCAGAACCAATATCCTCCAGAAATATAAGCATTAGCAGGAGCAATTACTTTCTGGCAAGTATTACCAACTTCCTTATAACCGTTATTACAGAACCAGTAAGCACCAGAAACATACGCGTTTTCTGGTGCGATAACTTTCTCGCAAGTATTGCCAACTTCACGATATCCGGTATTACAAAACCAATAGGCACCCGAGACATAAGCATTTGCTGGTGCGATAACTTTTTGGCAAGTATTTCCAACCTCTTTATAGCCACTCTTGCAGAACCAATAAGCCCCTGAAACATAAGCGTTTTCTGGGGCAATTACTTTCTCGCAAGTATTACCTACCTCCTTGTAGCCAGTATTACAGAACCAATATCCTCCAGAAATATAAGCATTAGCAGGAGCAATTACTTTCTGACAAGTATTGCCTACTTCCTTATAGCCACTATTACAATACCAATATGAACCTACCGCATAGGCATTTGCTGGAACACTTATCGAAGGGGGTGACGCAGTATTTGGGTACGAAGGCACAACAGAAGGTAAAGAGTATGAACCTCCACTAGAACCGCCGTAATAGTTTTTGAGATAAGTATCGGGGTTACCCGGAGCAACTTTACCAGTATAAGGATTTACGTTGCCCGGAAAACTCCAATTGTTGTAAGGATTTCCATCTGGATTTGAGCGATAGTGAGGTTGAACATAAGTACCATCTTTTCGATAATAACCCCGCACTCTAACTGCGGCGTCTGCGTCAAAGGTAAGGCCCAAAAAGCCCACGAGTATAACTAGAGTGATTGCTATGGTAGAAAATCTTTTCATAATTAAAATTACAATGTAAATTATACACCCAAAACTATTAAAAATTAAGGGTATTGCACTTTTTAATGGATAGGAACATAATAACTGCGTATGAATAAATTTATAAGTTTAATCGCCGGAATAGCCCTTGTTTTGGGGCTAGTTGGGTTTGTCGGATCCGCGGAAGCCGCATCACGCGTTCGGGGTTACTATAAACCGAGCGCAGGGCGATATATTATGCCGCACTATCGCACAAGCCCGAACAGCATCCGTTTTGATAATTACAGCACAAAAGGAAACTACAATCCCTATACCGGCAAAAAAGGATACACAAACCCGTATAAATTTAGGTGGTAAATCATGGAAAGAAAGGGTGGCGCGTGGCCTCTCACATCTTCTGTAATGCAAAAAATTACCCCGCGTTTCTTGCGGGGTAATTTAATCTTGCTGGCTGTAGTCGTGGTCCTTTCTGTTTCTCTTGGGCCAACAGCGGCCTTCGCTCACCCCGGAAGGACTGACTCGGTTGGTTGTCATACCTGTCGCACAAATTGCCCAAACTGGGGATTGTCTTATGGCGAATATCACTGTCATCGGTCAAAAGGAGTGCCACAACCAAAAGATCCGGTAAGAAGTATTCGCGACCAACAAACCACCGTGCCAGCCCCGGAATATAAAACCCCAAAAGTGAATGAATCTCAAACTAAAACCAATCTTAATATCAATAAGTCTAAGCCGACGGAAGTTGAAAAACAAAGTTTTTTCAAGAGATTTTTCGGTTGGCTTTTCAGATAAAAAATGAAAGAGAAAATACATTATCTAACATTTGGCGGAGTAATTTTAATCCTTATCGTTCTGGTAATTTTTTATCAGGACTGGAGAAGTAGTAGGAGTTTTTCATCACAGCCAACTTCTACTACTCAAGAAAAAACATCCGCAGGAATATTGAATAACATTTTTTCAACTTCGCCTCATGTCAAGAAAAGCTCTACGGGTATTTGCCACGAAAAAGGTGTTTCGTTCCATTATGACAGAACCCAAAACTATACATCTTACAATTCTGTTCAAGAATGTTTAGACAGCGGTGGCAGATTGCCGTTGAGGTAGAAAGTATAAGTTCAATCGCTTCTTCTCGGCTCGCGGGCAAAAAATGAAGGGGGTCTGGGGAAGGAAATTTTTTGCCCGCGAGCGAAATCCCGCCGCAAAGCGGCGGCTGGCGGCGGGTCAACGTAGGTTTCGCTTTTTGGATTTGTGTATCAGATTTGGCAAAATAATTTCAAAAGTTTGCGAAGGTTTTAATTCGGGAGCAATGAACAAAGAAAAAATTAACACTCTTGAGGAATATAGGGCCACCCAATTACAAGAAGCGTCCGCAATAAACTATTGAGAAATAGTGAGTAGCGGGGTAGGTAGTTTTCCACAATCCCTTGACTTGTCATTCCTAACTGCCTTACACTGGTAATGTGCTTGTGGGGCGTCAGCCCTATTCGGCTAATACTTAAGCTGACGGCAGGCACAACAAAGATACCGCCTTTTGAGCGGTGTTTTTGTTTAATCTTCTTCCAAGTTGCCTTTTGCTGTTGCAATAAGCTTAATGTCTCGGTAGTGGCTTGTTCTCCACGCTGGAATAACGCTCCAGAAATGCTTTTGTCCGTTGCCTATTTGTCTCACAATACCTTTAATTCTGAAATTGTTGAGTATTGCGACAAAACCCCAGTATTTTACTGTAGCCGTCTCCTGCACAATTCTCTTAAATCGTTTCTTTCTTACATCGGTTATGCCCTCATCATATTCTTGGTATGTGGTAGTGAGACCAACAAGGGTTTTTGCCCTCGGCAAAAGTTTGAACTTTGTAATCTGGTCATTTTTGCTTCTTTCACGTCTTTTGCCTTTGTAGATTAAGTGATTGAAGCCCTCGGCTATAAAATACACAGGTTCGTTATTTAGAGCAGGACAGCGAATAGCACCAATCTTTTAGTAAAAGTTATGGGCGTCCTCTCGTATCTTTTCATAGTTGGAGATGTCCTGCATATAATCAAAAGTATAAAGTTTTGGTTGAAAAAAATCAATTTCAAAAATATAGTGAGTAGCAAGGTGACAAAAATTGTAAAAACCTGATAAAGTAAAAAATACTGCTATGCTACACCAATTTGTGAAAGGCAGGGTCTATGTTTTTATAGACGCCGAAAATGTGTTTTACTCCCAGAGAACTTTGGGTTGGAGAATTTCGTATGAAAAGCTGATGGATTATCTCAAAAAGGAGTGCGGAGACGAGACGAAGTGTTTTATCTGCAAAGGAGTGGATGAGTTCAATATGGGGCAGAGGAAATTTCTGGATATGCTTGAGATAAACGGCTATATCTTGAGAACAAAAGTAGTGAAAAGGATTAAAGACCGAAAAAGCGGGAAAGAGGAATGGAAAGGCAATCTGGATATGGAACTTGCCTTTGAAATGGATGATACAAAAGAAAAATACAATACGGCGGTGCTTTTGTCAGGCGACAGTGATTTTGCCGTGCCGATTGACCGAATAAAGAAAGCGGGCAAGCGGATTATCGTGATGTCCACAAGGGGTCATATCTCAAAAGAATTACTGGAACGAGCCAAATTCATTGATTTACGCAAGCTCAAATCTGAAATAAGCCAGAAATAAAAAATCTGGAGCTATCCTTGCGGATACTCCAGAGTGTCATCACATTGTGAGTATAGCAAACCCCCATAAGCTGTCAATAGCTAGTGGGGATAAATACAGTGAGTAGCGGGGCGGGGCAAATATGGACATTGACAATAAAAACCAATTTGCTATTATGGAGATACTAAACGTGAAAAGCATCCTAAATGGGTGCTTTTCGTTTTTCTATTGCATTTTGAGTTTTTCCCGAAGATATTGAAAATCTTTGAAACTACTGCCTGCGAACTGCTTAATTTCTTTAGCCGTTCTCTCGCCTCTGCCTAATACAATCACTTCCTTACCTTTATCTTTGAGGTATTTTAAGACGGGCAGAAAATCTCCATCGCCAGACAATACAACCACTCGGTCAAAGTTATCTTTCTCCTTCATCAGGTGAAATGCCATATCAACATCGCAGTTAGCCTTTCTTTTGGTTGTGCCATCTTCTTGGTCGTATAGTTTAACTGGTTTCAGATATAACGTATAGCCGAAACTATTGAGGTGTTGGTAAAATCGGACTCTTTGTAGATGTCTGCCAATAAGCAAAAGTTCTACTTCATTTAGCTTTGTCCCCTTATTGCCAATCAAGGTTTTGAGGTGCTTTTCAAGTTCATGGAGAGGAATGGTCTCATTTTTCATGTAGCTGTATTCAAAGTTATGTATCTCAACACCGCCAAAATAAAAAGTTTGGCTAATATCATACTTCTCTTTGAGGTATTCTATGAGCTTCTTGTAATCTATCTTCCAGCCCAAACTCTTTTCACCTCCGTAAAAAAGGTTTGAGGCATCAATGAAAACAAATGTTTGCATATATCAAAGTATACGGTCTTGCAGTGGAAAATCAATTTCAAATTAAAGTGAGTGGTGCGGTGGGGTAACTCATATTCTCATCGCCTCTGGTCGTAAATCTGGGATATAAATATACTTATCTTGCTCCTCACAAATAGTTCTAATCCTTCGACACGGTTCAGGCCATTCGGCTCTGAGAGCCTCAGGCTCGAATGAGACTTACAGCATTGTTCACAGTGCGGAGCCAGAGACGGGATGTGGATGAGTGTCGCGAAAAGCGGCGTTTTTTTGTAGAATAGACGTATGCGGACAAACAACTTTTTAAAATTGGTTATTGCGATTGCGGTGTCGGAGTTTGCCGGAATCATTGGCTCTGCTTTTACGATCTCGGCTATTACCGGTTGGTATGCTGATCTTATAAAGCCGACATTCAATCCTCCTGCTTGGGCGTTTGGTCCGGTGTGGACAGCGCTGTACGCTCTCATAGGTATTTCGTTTTTCCTCGTCTGGTCCTTCGACTTCGCTCAGGATAAAAAACAACATTCCAATACTCTTCAGAATATGAGAATGCTTTGGAGGTGGAGAATAGGCGTTGTGGCGTTTTTCGTTCAGCTGTCCTTAAATGCCTTCTGGTCAATCATATTCTTCGGCCTGCAGAGTCCCGGCTGGGCTCTCGTGGATATCATCGCGCTTTTGTTTGCAATCGTTTGGACAATGATTGTGTTTTACAAAATCTCTCCTCCTTCGTCCTCGTGGTGGACTACTGCGGGACACGGAAAACTCGCGGCGTATCTCCTCGTGCCATATATTCTTTGGGTAAGTTTCGCTTCGTACCTGAACTATTCGATTTGGATGTTGAATTAAAAATAATAAAAATAGGACTTACGCGTTTGGCGCGCTGCGTTGTTAAAACCTCGCCGCTTGTTCGCTGTACTGCTTTAGTACAGCTCACTGCGCGGTTCGGTAATGCCCTAGCATCGCATCCAAACGCGTAAGTCCTAAAAAAGATGGGCGCTAATTGGAAACCCGAAGATGTAGAGTTTATTTTCCTCGGGCAGTATAACCCGTAGTTGCCAAACAAGGGACAATTTTATTAGAATAAGGTAAAATAATTTTATGAAGCTCGGCATCATCTTACAATCCAACAAACCGGAGCATGCGTGGAATACTTTCCGTCTCGGCATTGCCGCGCTCAAAGCAAGCCACCAAGTAGAAATCTTTTTGATGAGTGAGGGTTCGGAGCTTGATACCATCCCCGACAGCAAAGATTTTGATATTTCGGCAAAAGCGACGGAATTCAAAGAGTTGAAGGGTGAAGTCTACGCGTGCGGCACTTGTCTTAAAGTACGCGGCAAAGAAGAAAGCAAGATTTGCCCCGTTGCCACGATGTCCGATTTATTAAAAATGGTTGAAAGGTCGGACAAGATTTTAGTTTTTGGCTAACTTAATAAATATGAAAAAACTTATTTTCACCATGTTTGCGGCAATCGTTATTGGATCGTTTGCCGCTAGTGTAAACGCACAAATGATGGGCGGATTTTCTAACTCTACAGCAGATTGGGAAGAAGTGGTCGAGCACACCGCCCGCGAAGAACAAGAAGGCAAAGAGGTTTGGAATAAACTCCAAACAAAGGAGCTTGCGTGCGAGAGTTTGAGCGATGAGCAGTTTGGAGTTCTCGGCGAATACTTTATGGGACAAATGGCCGGAGATTCGCACGCCGCCATGAACGCGATGATGATACAGACGCACGGCGAAGAAGGAGAAGAACAAATCCATATTGTCATGGGCAAACGGCTCTCCGGTTGCGATACGTCGGCGGCATTCCCCGCAGGAAGCGGCGGCTGGATGCCGATGATGAATATGATGTGGGGAGGGCGGTCGTCTCCCTTCGGCTTTAATGCAACGAACAATTCTATGATGAATTTTGGTTATGGACTTGGAATTGTCTGATGGCTCTTTATGCTCTTATGGTGGGGTTTGATTATTGTTGCTGTTATCGCGCTCATTAAATGGTTAACAAACCAATACAAGAGTGGGGCCTCAAACAAAACAGCATTGGATATTCTCAAAGAACGCTATGCCAAAGGAGAAATTGATAAAAAAGAATTTGAGGAAAGAAAGAAGGATTTAATCTAGCGAATAAATCGAGTGCCTTGCTATACGGGTATTCCACCCGCTTGGCAAGCCGAGCATTAAATCAAGCGCTAAATTTTAGCGCTCGGCAAGTATGGTCGGTTTTAGTAAAGGTCGGTGGAACGAACATTTGCCGTATGGTTTCACAAACAACAATTGCGGGGTTCTCGGTAGGGTACGAGGAAAATGCCGCCCCGGGCATCGAGTACCTCAAGAACGATCTTGACCAAACCGAGGCGCGCGTTTTCTTTGATCAAGCGCGAACCAGGGGATCTGCCGCCTTCGAGGATGATGAAGATCGGCAGTTTACGCTGATCTGCAAGAGCAATGTATATACGCTCGTGCGGCGGTAGAAAAGCATCCACAGATTTTTTTATATGAAACGTGCTATACTAAAAAGCGACGAAGATTACCAAGGCTTTCGTAAAGTAGAAGAGCCGACATTGAATTCACTGCTGGTCGACAGTTGAAGAAAATGCCGCACGTAAAGCCCGTGAGTCTGTTTCTTGGAAAGAAACTCTAGAAATACAATGAAGAAAAAACAAAAGAAAACGAAAAGGGGAAAGAAGTAAATCCCTTAATACCGCTCCGAGCAATCGGAGCGGTATTTTTGAATCTGTGAAAAATCCCGCTCTTAACAGGCGAAGATTTTCCACTAGATCAAAAATAAAAATCACGCCTCTTCCATATGGAGAAACAGAGACGGTAAAAACTTTTGCGATTTCAGTACCGCGTTCTTTATGTGACAGGTCGCAAAAAAATAGCCAGGTGTGTATCTAAAACACATCTGGCATTAAAATTACTTCGTAATAAATACGGCGGGGAAAGCAAGAAATATGCGCTAGCATCATCTTACTCTCTAAAAGAGAGCAATGCCCGCAAAATCAAAGAGATTTACTTCATATTGAATTTGGTCTACCCAGCGTGGAACAACACGCTGTAAGACCCGACGTGGAGCAGTATTGCGAAAGACTACCTGCCCGCCTACAAAAAGCGAGCACCCTTGAACAGTAAGAGACAAGACGTGGATTGTCTGTATCTCTCCTACATATTCCTTTGATTCGCAGGGAGGGCACGACATATCTGAACTCCCCAACGGTTGGTGCCGCAGGATCCCATCGGTTCCCTCCCACACAACAAAAATTTCTGTACAGGGAGAAAGCGGGTGCTTCCCAATTGGGTGTCGAGTAACTACACAAATATCTTCACGCTTCCTCGGAAAGAAAACCGTGGGTTCATGATAAAATGTAGACTTCTGAAAAAGCAATTTGTTGATCTCCGTTTCATCGATCATTGCTTGTCCTCCTTTTCTTTTTAAGAAAATAACCGTAACAGTAAAATGCTGATAGAAAGTATAAAACTTTTTTAAGGGAAAAGTCAAATGTAACATGTATGCGCATGATTATGCGCATACGTGTTACACTTGGTCTGTGTCATCGCAAAAGATAGGAAGCGCTTGTTTGTAAGGTGCGCATTTTTAGGAGAGTAATACGATTTGATGACTCAACAATTCGTTTAATGGGTATGTCTCCTTTTTTCACTGCCTGGAAAATCGCATCTCGGAGTGTAGAGGCGAGGTTGTCGTCATACGCGCCAAGGTTGTTGGACGCGGCGATAAGGTCAATGCCCGCATGTATTGCCCGGACCGCCGCTTCTCCAACGCCGTACTGATCCGCAATCGCCCTCATCTGTATATCATCGGAAATAATGATGCCGTTAAACCCGAGTTCTGTGCGAAGAATATCATTCAAAAATTTTGAGGAGAGCGTCGCGGGGTATTCGGGATCAACAGTGCGATTCACTATATGCGCGGTCATCACCGCGTCCGCCAATCCTTCACGGATGAGCATACGGTACGGAACAAGCTCTTCGTCGCGATAGGTTTCTGTTACATCAACAAACCCTTTATGTGAATCCTCTGTTGCGCTCCCGTGACCAGGGAAGTGTTTGAGAACCGGCACGATGCGAGCCTGTCGATACGCCGCAACAAAGGCACGGGCGTGCGCAAGAACCGTATCTGGATTCTCGGAAAACGAACGGCCGAGACCGCCTATTACAGGGCTTTTTGTGTTTATATTAACATCAACGACCGGAGCGAGGTTCATGGTAAACCCCAGTTCGCGGAGTTCTCCCGCAAGATCGCCTGCTATTTCTGTGGTGCGTTTGAGCGACCCTCTCCCCATTTCTGCGGCGCTCGGTATTTCGATGAAGCCATAACGGGGTTTCAAACGATTCACCATGCCTCCTTCTGCGTCAACCGCAACAAAGAGCGGTATGTTTGAGAATTGCTGAAGCGTTGTGATAAGCTCTTTTACCTGTGATGGATTTTCTATGTTTCGCGGGAAACTCCGCGAGGGGACATCATAATCAAAGAGCACGATGCCTCCAATGTGAACGTCGCGGATCGCCCGAACTATTGCCGAATTTTCATCCGCCCTCGTTCCACGGAATCCCACCATGAGCATCTGCCCGATTCGTTCGCGGATTTCGCGATCAGAAAGAGAACGCGCCTCGTGCGTTTCTCTATACTCATCCGCGCCATGGTACGTACGACGCTGGGAAACAAAGAATGCAATGAGCGCTACCGCAAGGAACGCGAAGGTTATGAAAATGAGAATGTGTTTTATCTTGCTCATGTTGTTCTACGATACACTCTTTCCGCATTCAGAGGAAATTGTGTACAATGAGAAGGAAATGCGCGAATTCTGGAAAAAGTTTTTTATGATTGCGGCGCTTTTTGGGGTTGCCTACCTCTCTTTTGCCGCGTACAAGAACTGGTGGAAAAAAGAATGGATAGGCGCGTCGGGCGTATTTGAAAGG
>Ga0213870_1001592_pt1 | contig 10112 bp, 8 predicted proteins | sample WICALVC2017_Meta_FD_160119 | JGI IMG/M metagenome (GOLD analysis project Ga0213870, IMG submission 160119) | Freshwater microbial communities from subterranean cave lake in Wind Cave National Park, South Dakota, United States - WICALVC2017 | ecosystem: Environmental > Aquatic > Deep subsurface >... | reverse complement strand
GGCGAGAGGTCGCGCAGCGTGAAGCGCGAGGTGTTGTAGAAGGCCTGGCCCGCGGCATCGCAGAGCGCGGCGCGCTGTTCGGTAATGCGAGCCTCGTCAAGCATCTTCTTGGTCGCGAGAACCTTCGGCTTGGACGGCTCGAGCACGGCATCCATACGCCGAATGACGCACATCGGCAGGATCACGTCCGGATATTTCCCGCGCTTGAAGAGGTCGCGCAGGACATCGTCGGCGATGTCCCAGATGAAGGAGACGATTTTGTTGTGCGTTGTCTGGTCCATTATCCCATTTCTAATCTAATTAATATCTACTATATTTCACAGGGTTTACTGAAAATAGTGCTACTCAATAATTGCTTCCCCAATCAAAGTTTTTTGAAAGGTCTGGGAGAACAACCCCATTAATTCCCCTTTGTTAATGGGGATTAAGGGGGTTGTTCTCCCAGTTTCCCCGATGATCTTTTATACACTTATAAGTAAATACACATTGTCATTTTCAATTTTCACAGGATAGAGGGTTACGCAGTAATCTTCCCCTCCCAGATTTTTTCCTGTTTTGAGGGAGAAAGTTTTTTTGTGTTGGGGGCAGGCTACTTTGGGTTCTCCTGCATGGTCACCAATAATACCGCGCGCAAGCACCATATCTTTTTTGTGCGGGCAAAGGTTTTGACAAGCGTACCATTCATTTTTGAGATTGAAGTGAAAAACAGCGATCTGCTCGTTACCTATTTTCACACAAGCGCCGCCGTCAGCAGGAAAATCAGAAACTGTTCCTACTTTAATCCATTGGTTTTGCGGGTTTGTGTTCATAATTGTTTCTGGAAAAGCAAGTAGTATGCCGATAGGATAAATCTTAAAAAACAGGAGAGAAAGAGAAAGTTTGTTTACAATTTTGTGAGATCGTTTTTTAAAGGTTACGAAATTGTATTTTTGAAAGCGCTCTGAAACATAAACTTGTTTGATCTCTTTAATTTGTGAGTCATGGTATGCGTATTGCTTTGCAATCTTATACGGACACTTCAAAATAAGGAAGTCAAAATTGGAAATAGAAGAAAATCTAAAGTTGTCCTGCGCGAAGAATTCTGAGTCTGCAGTGATAGAGCCGCAGGCGCTCTTGAGCCCAAACATTCATGGCTTCCGTACGGATGGACGGGAGACACAGACGCGTTTTCACTTCAGAATGGATTTATGCATTGGCTGTCATGCCTGTGAGGTGGCTTGCAACGAGCAGAATGGCTTGCCGACAGACACGGCTTGGCGTCGTGTGGGGGAAGTGGAGGCTGGGACATTTCCAGACACGAAGCGATTTTTCATTTCAAGTGGATGCAATCATTGTCTAGATGCGCCTTGCATGAAGGGGTGTCCGGTGGATGCCTACCAGGTGACGAAACGCGGGACAGTGATTCATTTGGACGATGTCTGTATCGGATGTCAATATTGTGTGTGGAATTGTCCCTATCAGGTTCCTATATTTCAAAAAGATAGGAACATCGTGACGAAATGTGATTTGTGCACGAATCGTCTGGATCAGGATTTGGATCCGGCCTGTGTGCATGCCTGTCCTGCGCATGCGATTCAGATTGAAACCTTGCCGCTTTCAGAAGTTTTTAAGACTTTGGTTGAGGAGGGACGCGGACCGGATATGCCGGACCCTATGATTTCTATGTCCTCCACTAAAATCACTTTGCCCAAAGAAATGCGGGAGGGAATGCAGGAAGGCATGAGAATAGAGGATTTTCGAAAGCCAGATCGAGAATTTGTGAAACCGGAAGATCCGCACACGCCGCTCATTTGGATGACTTTATTGACCCAGTTAGGTTTTGGCGGGTTTACGTTTATTTTTATTGTGGACATGCTGTGTCGCTTTCTGGGGAGCGATCCCCTGGTGGACAAAACAATGGGTTGGTTTTCCCCGTCGCTCATCGGGATCATCGGGCTTTCGCTGGCTGCCTCCACCCTGCACCTGGGGCGTCCTGTGTATGCAGTACGCGCAATTAAAAACTGGCGTACCTCTTGGTTGTCCCGGGAAGTGATTGCTCTGTCTGCGTTTGCGGGCATTGCATTTTTATATTCGGCAAGTTTATTTTTGAGTGCTTATTTTTCTGCAGTTCCGGGATGGCTTCATGATTCTCTGCGATTCACTTTAGGGTTTTTGACTGTCATCACTGGATTTTTCGGAATTTTTGCGAGTTCGATGCTCTATCGAGTTCCGGCACGTCCGGCCTGGAATGTTTTGAAAACGACCGTTGATTTTTTTCTAGCGTCCTGCATTCTGGGACCTGTGGTGTTCATTGTATCTGTTGGGGTTTCGGCATGGATTTTGACAGAAACACCCGAAATCTTTGTGCGTTTATGTCAGGCAGCGTCCGTGTTTTCACTGGTTTTGCTTTTATGCAAGGCAGCCTTGCATTCGTACCATTTGAAGACATGGCGGGAAAGTCCCGCGTTTGAATTATCAGCGACAGTACGATTGTATGAAAAGTATTTTCGTGGCCTGCGTTACTTCAAGACAGTTTCTTTGGTGCTTGCTTTGTTTTTTTTATTCCGCCTGATGGAAGGGAGCGTTCGCCCCACAGACTCAGCATTTCTAATGTTTTCTGGAATCGCGCTAGTACTTTTGTCGTCTGTGTGCTGGGTGGATCGTTATTTATTTTTTGTCACAGTGGTTCCTAAAAATATTCCGGGAAACTTTCTAATGTCAGCGCATAAAGTTTTGAATGAAAGCCACGTATCATGATCCGTAAAATCAAAAATTTTTTAGGATTGGATATCAAAGAAGAAGAGTACGCGTATGGGAATGCCTCAGAATATGGGTATGTTTCAGCAAAAAAAATCCCGGAAAAATGGGTCAAGAGTACTTGCGGGTATTGCTCTGTGGGCTGTGGAATGATTTTGGGAGTGAAGGAGGACCGTATTGTATCAGTACGCGCGGACGATGCGCATCCCGTTAATCTGGGGACACTGTGTCCTAAAGGGCTTTCGGAACATCTCACCGTGTCGAGTCCGAATCGCGCAAAAGTGCCTCTTTTGAAAAATGCTTCGGGGACATTTCAGCCAATCTCTTGGGATCAGGCGTATGCCTTGTTTGTGAGATCTGTACGTCAGACACAGGAGAAGTATGGTAAAAAAAGTTTTGCCGTGCTTTCTACGGGACAGCTTGTTACGGAGGAATTTTACGCGCAAGGAAAACTCGTGCAGTTGGGATTTGGAACGAATAACTATGACGGAAACACGACTTTGTGCATGAGTTCGGCAGTGGCAGGATACAAGCAGAGTTTTGGATCCGACGGACCTCCAGGATCCTACAAGGGTCTTCAGACTGCGGATGTGATTTTTTTAATCGGAGCCAACATCGCAGACAATCATCCGATTTTGTGGAATCACCTGCGTAAAAATGAAAAACGTACGCTCATCGTATCCGATCCGAGAAAAACCAAGACAGCGATGTTTGCGGATCTGTATTTGCCGATCAATCCGCGTGGAGATATTGATTTGCTGAATGGTTTGATTCATCTGGTGATTGAACGTGGTTTTGCAAAAAAAGAATTCATTGATCAGCACACAAAGGGTTTTGAAAAACTCCGGGAACATTCCAAAAAATATAGCCCCGAATACGTCTCTGAAAAAACGGGGCTTTCAGTGGAATTAATTTTCAAAACCTTCAATGCCATTGCAAATGCAGGCAACGTGTTTTTTGCGTGGACGATGGGTGTGAATCATTCCACCCAGGGAACAGACACCGTGAGTCTCATCAATACCTTGGCGTTGATTACCGGAAATATTGGGCGTACGGGCGCAGCACCCATGTCCATCACAGGGCAGTGTAATGCCATGGGAACCAGGGAATTTGGGTTCTCTTCGTGCATGCCGGGATACCGAAAATTTGAAAAAGAAACGGACCGAAAAGAATTGGCGCAGCTGTGGAACATTCCCGTAGAAGAGATTCCGGTCAAACGGGGTTATGCTTATCCGGACATCGTTGATGGAATTTTACGCGGGGAAATCAAAGCGCTGTGGGTGATTGGAACGAACCCTGTAGTGAGTTTTCCAGATCAGGATCGTTTAGTAGCAGCTTTTAAAAAATTAGATTTTTTAGTGGTTCAAGATGGGTTTCATCCTACACCTTCCACAGAATTGGCGCATTTGGTACTGCCCGCTGCGATTTGGGGAGAAAAAGACGGGACATACACGAATTCCGAACGTCGGGTGAGCCGTGTTCAAAAAGCGGTGCCGCCTCCCGGTATGGCGAAATCGGATTTTGAGATTTTTATGGATTTAGCAAAGCATTTGGGTGTTCATGAAAAAATATTTTTAAACTGGAAAGGACCAGAAGACGCTTTTGAAGAATTGAAAAAAGTGTCTCGTGGACGTTTGTGTGATTACAGTGGGATGAGCTATGAAAAAATGTTGGATAAAGGCGGGCTTCAGTGGCCTTGCAATGAAGACAATCCCGAAGGTGCGGACAGTCTTTATACGGATGGTGAATTTGAAACGGACGACGGAAAGGCAAATTTATTTTTTGTGGATGCGGAAGCAATGCCCGAGGAAGTGGATCACGAATTTCGTTTGATTTTGAACACGGGACGAACCGTGGAACATTGGCACACGCGGACAAAAACAAAAGACATTCCCATCCTCAATCTTCTCTCCCCCGTGGCATGGGTGGAAATCAATCCCAGGACAGCAAAGTATTATGGGATCACGCCTTTTGACAAAATATCCCTAGTATCTAAACGTGGCAGAGTGGATAATTTTTTAGTGCGTATCTCAGAAACAATCCATCCCAAACATGTCTTTGTTCCGTTTCATTTCGCGGAACAGTGCATCAATCTGCTCACGATAGCGGCATTCGATCCTAAATCGAGAGAACCTAATTACAAACAATGCGCAGTGAAAATCGAAAAAGTCACTCGCCGTGACAGGCAACGTTAGGAACGAGAACATGCAATTCAGACAGTAGCAAACGACAAAAAAAATATTAGGAAGAAGATCACTGGGAGATGGGAAAACTTTTGTGAGTGTGCCAGAGATAAAACTGGTGGATTTGAGGCGGTGAAAATCCGCAATAGAGGAAAGGGCTAGCCACCCACCTAAGACCGACTTTCTAGTCGAATGAGGTAACGCATTCGATGATGCTGAAAGAAGAGGGAGTGATCAGGCTACAACGCAAGTGAAGGAATAGAGCCACGAAATGTTTACATCGTGAGGGCTGACTCTGTTCACAAAAGAGGAAAGCAATACAGTACTGATTGATAAGGCGAGATCAGGACTGCGCACCGTGGTCTAAGACCGTAGCATGATAACAAAGGCAAAACATCGGGAATCTGGGAGATCCTCAATTCTTCTCCGAAGGAGGAGTAAAATGCTGACGATCTGAAGAAGAAAGAAGGCAGATAAGAGATATGAGGAAGTCGGACTTGTTCATAGTAGAGAGAAGCTGTAGTAATGATACGGTGAATCCAGAGGAGGAAGCTCGAAGGGACAAGCAAGTGTACGAAGAGGAAAGGGGAAACAACAACGATGCACAGAAATGGAAAAGATTGTTGAACACGAAACTAGACCTCATAACGGAGAAGGCAAGAAAAGAGAAGAAGCTGCGATTTACATCTTTGGCGCATCTTCTGAATGAAGATTTTCTTGCTCAAAGTTACCATGAACTGAAGAAGAGAAGAGTGGCAGGAGTAGATGGAGTGGAAGTAGAGGAATACGGACAACACTTGGAAGAGAATTTGAGTAGATTGGTGGGAAAGCTGAAAGAGAAGAAGTATTACCCGAAACCATTGAAGCGAGCGTATATTCCAAAAGGAGATGGGAAGAAAAGACCGTTGGGGATTCCCAGTGCGGAAGATCGGGTAGTACAAATGGGGATTGGACGAATACTCGAAGCAATCTTTGAAACAGACTTTCTAGGAGTGCCCTACGGATTCCGACCAGGGAGGAGTTGTCACGATGCCTTGAGGAAATTCGACGAAGTGGTGATGAGGAAAGAAGTGAACTGGGTGATAGAGGTGGACATTAAAGGATACTTTGACCACATCCACGATAGGGAAAAGGTATCGGATGAAACTGAAAGCCATGCATGTATGGCTACGGGAAATCAGGAATCGAGTTCCTATTGAGAGCTGGTGGAAAACTTTATGTCTCAAGCTCAGAGGACACTATCAGTACTATGGGATCATGGGCAATTCCGAGGCATACAACGATTCTACGAAGCAGTGAAGAAGATTACGTTCAGATGGTGGAACCGAAGAAGCCAAGAAAAGAGTGGGAATTGGAAACAGTTTCTGTTAATGGCAGAAAGACACCACCTACCCAAGCCAAAGATGGTAAGGAATTTTAGTTTCATGGGAACATCGTGAGTACTCTTGAAGAGCCGAATATGGGAAGTCTGTACGTTCGGTTCTGTGAGGGGATTGGACAGATGCGCATCAAACGAATAATAACAAATGCCCTGGCGAGGGAGATAATTAACGCAACAGGCAAGGTTTCTACATCTCCTAACTGTTATTGTTAAAATGGAGTATTATAATGAGATGCCAACATCTGTCACAGTTCTACTCGACACAAAAGTTTTCCCAACCCCTTTCAAAAAACTTTAACTGGGTCACTCGCCGTGTGGTCACGGCGAGTGCCAAAAATTTTGATTGGAGAACAGTCATTGTCTGACATCATTTTTAGTAAATTCTGGAATACATTCACTAGGGAGCGCCAAGCAGACGTTTGGAACGAGAAAATTTCCAAGTCAAAGTTTTTTGAAAGGGGTTGGGAAAACTTTTTTTCAAAAAAGTTTTCCCAACTGTCCTATTTCTTACTGAGCTACAGTCATGGATAAAAAAAATCTGGGCAGCATTCTGCTTTACCTGGCGGCACTTTTTGGGATTCTGACCTGCGTGAATTTTGTGTCCATGCGGCATTTCGTCCGGGTGGATTTCACGAAAGAAAAAATCTTTTCACTCTCCGAAAAATCGAAGGAAGTGACTCATCAGATTCAGGATCCTCTTGCAGTATACTTATATTTTAATCCGGAACATGAGATGGTTACGCCGCTCAAAAATCTGCTCAAATCGTATCAGGAATGTTCAAACCTTTTGGAAGTGCAGTGGATTGATCCTTACCGCGATTTTGAAATTTTAACCAAACTGGGAGAACTAGGAAGCCAGTTAAAAGTGAACAGCATTTTAATCAAAGGAAAAATACGGCATCGTTTTCTGACGACCAAAGAGCTGGGGATCTATGATCATCAATTCGATCAGTATGGAGTGCCTCCAAAACTCACTGGATTCAACGGCGAAGCAGCCATCACAGGCGCTTTCATAGATTTGTCAGAGGAAGCTCCGCCACTGATAGGGCTTATCAACAATCACGGAGAAAGGGACCCTCATGAGACTGGAGATCAAGGAATTTCTACACTGGTACAGACCCTTTCCCTGCAGGGATTTCAGTTTGCATTCGTCGGATTGCATCAGTTCAAAACTATTTCGCCACAGATCAAAATTCTGGTAAGCGTTCAACCAAAAAACGATTTTTCAGATTTGGAGCTGTCGGTTTTGAAGGATTTTTTATTGAGGGGCGGCGCCCTGTTTCTGGCAGTGGATCCCCTGATCCGTTCTGGAACCAAGGAAATGATGGATTTTCACCTGGCGCCGCTTTTAGAAGATTTTGGAATCACGATGGACAAAACTATCCTTGTGGATGCGAGCAAACAGATTCCCTATTCACGCCCAGATCATTTGTACGTTGATCTGTATTCGGATTGTGACATCGTGAAAAATCTAAAGGGCATTCCCACTTTATTTTTTCAAGCGCGATCTCTGGGAATATACGCGAAAGAGAATAGAACCCTCTGGCCGCTCTGTGCCACTTCCGAAAAGGGTTGGGGGGAAACAAATTTCTCTGATCCACAATTTGTTTATAACGAAGGGGTGGACAAAAAGGGTCCTGTGTTGGTGGGCGCTGCGTCGGAAGACACCGTAAATTGTGGAAAACTCATCCTGTTTGGAGACTCTGATTTTCTTTCTAATCTGCAAATCAAAAGCGCAGGCAATGGCATGCTTTTGGAAAACTGTTTTTCGTGGATGGGAGATCGCTCAAAAGTGTTGGGCATTCCCTCTAAAGATTCACAACGACTATCTGTGGTTCTGAGCCAGCGACAAATGATAGAAATTTTTCTGGGAGCTGTGTGCGCTCCCCCTTTGTTCATCGCCCTCCTAGGACTTTTCGTATGGCGCCGCAGACGATAACAGCCTGCAAATAGCTGGGGGGAGGGGGAACTGGGAGAGCTTTTGTGAACAAAAGCTCTCCCAGACCCTTTCAAAAAACTTTGACTGAGGAACAGTCATTATAAATTGTTGCTCTAGGCTGTCTAACTTTTCTTAGACAGGAACGCTTTCGCCTAGATTTTGAAGCTTGCCGTGCCATTCCTGTTGGATTCGTTTTACGAGAGGGACCCAAACATTTTTACTAATTTCATTTCCTAGGATGCCCCACAGCCAACATAAGTTTCTACAGGCTTTCAATGATTTTTGAAAACTGATTTGTAGGACTGGGATTTCTTGTCGAATCGAAGCCTGTATTCTTCCGTTGGCGACGATGGCTTGAGCCATGAACAGTGTAAACTTCAAAAAAAGGAAGCTTTTATGAAAAAAAAGAAATGACGAAGGTCGAAATCAGCCAGGCAAAAAAAAGAATGTCTTCACTGATGATACAAATCCAGAAAACTTTACCATTGATGCGCGGAAACATCGTCACCAATGGAGCAAAAAATAAGCAAGCTTACTTCTCTCTCAATAAAGACCACAAAACTCATCTCATCTATCTGGGAGAAAAGCGGTTGCCTCAAGCCAAGAAAATGTCAGACAACTACAAGAAATGTTGGAGTATTTTAGAGGAAATGACGACCATAAACATGGCTCTTCTTAAAAATGACGCCTTGCTGTAGATTAGCAAATAAGGGGTTTCCGAAAGGTATTGCATTTAACCTAAATTCAGCAGTTGAAACCTGCTGCGAGTCATAACTGCTTTGAAATTCTAGGTTTTCAAAAAAAATCTTTCAGAATTTTGGTGAGTACACCTTGGTCGATTTTTTTCTCCAAACCATCGAATTTCCTTGCATTGATGACTCATGGGAAAAACAGGCTCCTGTTCGGAGTGCCCTCAAGGCACTCCTCACTGATTTCAACTGCTGAATTTAGGTTTAAGACAGTATGGCATTGTAAAGGAATTTTATGACTTCAAGTTTTTTTCTAGAAGATACAAACATTTTAAAAGAACTCAAACAGGAACTCCTGGTGAACGCTTTGAAATTCGGCGACTTCACTCTGGCAAGCGGACAGAAAAGCGCTTATTACATCAACTGTAAAACAGTCACTCTCTCCGCAAGGGGGTCATTTTTGGTGGGCATGAATTTATTGCCTTTAGTACCGAAAAATTGCGTTGCCGTAGGCGGACTGACTTTGGGAGCCGATCCGCTCGTGTCCAGCCTTACGGTGATTTCTCATCAGGCCGGAAGACCGTTGCAGGGGTTTTTGGTGCGTAAAGAAAAAAAAGACCACGGCACTGGAAATCAAATTGAAAATGCTCCCGTCCCAGGAAGTCGCGTGGTGATTGTGGACGACGTGAACACCACCGGAGGCTCTGCGCTCAAAGCAACAGAAGTCGCTCTGGAATGTGGTTACACGGTAGAAGCCGTCCTCTGCCTCGTAGATCGTCAACAAGGCGGAGAAGCAGTATTTGCTAAACTCGGAATTCCGATGCGCTCCCTATTCAAAATAGAAGAATTTTTGAATTGAAAACGAATGTGAGATAATTGGATTGGTAGAGGGATGGGTGGGGGGACTTTTGTGAACAAAAATTTTCCCAGACCCTTTCAAAAAACTTTGACTGGGCGCTCGCCGTGAACGGCAAGCACACAAAAACTTTGATTGAGAAACAACCATTGAATAGTGAATTATCTTGAATGTACAGTCATTGCTTCTCGTGTATTTCTCCGTCAAAGTTTTTTGAAAGGGTCTGGGAAAACAACCCCCTTGTCCCCCTTAACAAAGGGGGATTAAGGGGGTTGTTTTCCCATCTCTCCACTTGAATACACAAGATTCCTTTTCCACCATCCGTAAT
>Ga0213870_1001591_pt1 | contig 10114 bp, 8 predicted proteins | sample WICALVC2017_Meta_FD_160119 | JGI IMG/M metagenome (GOLD analysis project Ga0213870, IMG submission 160119) | Freshwater microbial communities from subterranean cave lake in Wind Cave National Park, South Dakota, United States - WICALVC2017 | ecosystem: Environmental > Aquatic > Deep subsurface >... | reverse complement strand
GAAAATAATGTTCTTGTCAAGCTTGATGTTGAAAAAGCCTATTTTTCTCCAAGGATGTCTAGCGAAAGGAAAAGAATTGCTGGATTAGTAAAGACAAATGAATCTATATTGGTAATGTTTTCAGGAAGCGGGATTTATCCATTGGTTATTGCCAAAAGCTCGAAATGCAAAGAAGTTGATGGAATTGAAATAAATCCAAGAGCGCACGAATATGCAATGGATAATATAAAAAAAAATAAATTAGATAATAAAATAAAATTATTTCTGGGCGATGTAAGAAAAGTTATGCCAAAAATAAACAAAAGATTTAACAGAATCCTAATGCCATTGCCTAAAGGCGGAGAAGGGTTTTTGTATTTGGCATTAAAATATATAAAACATAAGGGAATTATCCATTTCTATGATTTTCTTCATGAAGATGAATTCTACAAAGCAGAAGAAAAGATAAAAAAAGCTTGTAAAAAGGCAAAGAGAAAATACAAAATTCTTAGAATAGTGAGATGCGGACAATATTCTCCAGGATTTTACAGGGTTTGTGTTGATTTTCAAGTGAATTGATAGAAACAATTAAAAAACAATCAAATTACTATTCTTCTGGTACACGCGATGATTTCGTGAACACCCGTAGAAGCGCAAGCTGATGATATGCGGAAGTAACTGCTGAGCGTGTGCCAATATTTAGAATAATGGAATAATCTTCTATCCAAACATTCCCATAAAATCCTTCCCTTCAAGCTCTTCTTCCTGCTTTACCTTATCAATCGCTTTCAGAAAATCCTCTTTTGTCACGAATTCCCTATTATTTCTTATTGCAAAATATCCGGCTTCTGTGCATACAGCCTTGATTTCTGCCCCTGAAAAGCCTTCCATTCTATTGATTAATGCCTCCATGCTTATTTTCTTGTCAAAATTCATGTTTTTTGTGTGTATCTTGAATATTTCAAGCCTAGCTTCTTGATTAGGTATTGGAATGTTAATTAGCCGGTCAAGCCTTCCAGGCCTTATTATTGCCTGATCTAGTATATCTTTCCTATTTGTGGCTCCAATGATCTTGACATTATCCAATGGCTTGAAGCCATCAAGCTCTGCAAGAAGCTGCATAAACGTTCTATTAACTTCTCTTTCTCCAGAAGTGCCAACTTCCATTCTTTTTGCAGCCAACGCATCTAATTCGTCAACAAAAACAATTGCAGGAGCTTTTTTTCTTGCAAACTCAAAAATTTCCTTTACAAGCTTTGCGCCTTCTCCTATGAATTTTTGCACAAGCTCGGAGCCAACCACCTCAATGAATGTTGAATTTGTTGAAGAAGCGACTGCTTTTGCCAATAAAGTTTTGCCGGTTCCTGGCTCACCATAAAGCAAAACTCCTTTTGGAGGTGTAATCCCAATTCTCTTGAATAATTCTGGGTTCTTCAAAGGCAATTCAACTACTTCTTTTATCTCCTGAACTTGCTGATTTAAACCTCCTATATCCTCCCATAAAACATTCGGCTTTTCAACTATTACAAATTTTTCAATGTTAAAGCGCCTTGTTATTGGCACTTTTTTAACTACAGTCAGGTTTTTTTGCTCCACCAAAACCAAGTCACCAGGCTTCAGCTTATCACAATCGCTGGAAATATTGACAAGGAATTGATTTCCATTTGGAATTTTTATTATTGCTGTGTTGTTAGCAAAAATCTCCCTCATCTCGCAAACCATGAGCGGAGATGCCTTAAATCTTTCAAGCTCGTCCTTAAACCTGCTTATAGTTTCTTTCAGAATCCTGTTTTCTTCTTCATAAGGATTTGCTGACGTAGAATATTGGTACATTATGCTGTCAATGATATTTTTTGGCTTTGCTTCTTTGGCTGGCATTTTTATCAAATGTAAGAAATTGTAATATAAAAAGGTTTGGATTTAATGTATTATTTTTCCATTCTTCATTATTAAAGCACCATCAGCATAAATTGTTGGCATCTTAATCACAAAATCCACATGGAAAGGAACATCAATTTTGCCTCCAAAATGCCTGTTGTTGCCAAAAGCAATGTGGCAAGTGCCCATGACTTTCTCATCTTCAAGAACATTTCCTGTTATTTTTGCCTTGTAGTTTGTACCTATGCCAAGCTCTGCAACATTTTTATATAGTTTATTTTTTAGTAGTTTTTTAAAATTATTTGCAATTTTCCCGCCATCTATTTTTTCAATAAATCCATTTTTTACAATAATCTCAATATTTTTATCGACTTTTTCCAAGCCACCTACGCTTGCATCGCAAACAATTCTGCCATTTGTTTTTCCTTCTACTGGAGCTATAAAAATTTCTCCTGCAGGCAAATTACCGAATGCTCTTTTTCTTGTATAGATTCCATCATCACTTATCCAGTTTCTTCCTTTAATGTAGAATTCGCTATTTGTTCCTTTTTTTGTTTTTATTCTTATTTGATTTTTATTTTTTAATTTTTTAATGAGTTTTTTGTTAATGTGTTTTATTTTATTGAAATCCGCAGTTAATGTTCTCTTCATCATATCAATTGTAATTCCTGGCATGCTTGCAATTCTTGCGCCTTTTATTGACGCATTTTTTCTAGCAGTTGTGTGACTAAGCGATTTAGTTGTTGGCATCAAAATAACATCATATTTCAGCATTTCAGAAGCAACATTTTCAGGAGGCTCTGAGCCGTGAGTTTTAGGTATAGGAATTAATATTATTTTTGATTTTTTTGTTATTTTTCGTGAATTATTGAATAACTTAAGACCAATATCTTTTAATTCAGAATCGGTAATAATCAAACAACTTTCATTCTTCTTTAAGTTCATGCATTGTTTAAGAATTATATTTGCAGGTTTGGTAAGAGACATTTTTATGCCACAAACTCTCCATTCTTTAATATCCAGACCCTATTTCCTTCTTTATCTTTACCGTAAACATCAAGCTTTTGCCTTGGCGCATTAAAGACAATGTCCATATGGTATTCAGTGCTTCTGTCCGGCTCAAATCCTGAACCTAAAGCTATATGCATCATTTTGGCTATCTTTTCATTGACAATAAGGTACTCGCATAATCTTGCCTTTGGGTTTGTGTTTATTGCAAACTCACCTACTCTCTCAAAGTTTTTCTTTTTCAGCTCAATTATCTCTTGCGGCAAAGCCTTATTTTTCTCTGCTTCCAATAATAGCTTCATTGCCTCTTCTTTTCTTTTGTTTATCTTTTCTATTATTCCCTTGGGACCATCAATTATCTTGTAGCTATCTCCATAGCATTCCACAACTAAAGGATTTTTTTCATCTAAAGGGTAGCTTTGGTCAACATGAACTACAACATCTCCCACAAAAATACCTTTCATATTTTCTGGCGTCACAAAAGCTTCTCCTCCGGGAATATTTCCCATATTGCCTGCTTTAATGCCTGTCATCTGCAGATATGTTTTGTTTATTTTCTCCCTTACATCTGTATCTGAGCGCCTAACCCATCGCCTTGTACCATCTGGTTTTACCAAGCCAACTTCAAGTTTTGTAACATATTTTTCATTTAGCTTGCCTTCAACATAAATAACATCACATTTGTCCATTTTATCTTTTAATTTTTGATTTCTTGCTCTTATGTCCAACCAATCTACTAGATTTGTTTCAATGAAAATATCAATTGGTATAGTTTCTGTAAAAGCGACTCTTGCGATTGGGTCTCTTTCTTCATCTTTTGTCTGCGGATAGAAGTCAAGCTTGTAAATCATCTGTCCAGGGGTAAGCCATCTAGTTTTTTTATTTGATGAAGGATAACCAATAGCTTCACCAAATAAATGCTTACCAGGGTAACCTTTTGCGCTTATAGAAAATGAAAGGTCAATTGGTTTTATTCTATCAAGTTTTAATAAATTGGATAATTTCTTGTACTTAATGAATATATCTTCGTCAATCTCTTTATCAAGTTCGCACCCTAGTAATGCTGCCCTTAACTCAGAAATTCTCTCGCCTTTTTCAAGCATAGAAGCTCTGTAAGTAAAAGCGCTCATTATTGGGTCTGCAATCTTTACAGCAGTTTGTGTCATAGCCAATATTATTGAGTAAGAATCCAGATAGTCTTCCAAAGGATGCCCCATTAAAGAGTGAATAGGTATAAGCGCAAAACCAATACCTACTCTTTCGCCTCTTTTGAGAGCATAAACATCACGCCAAATAATTTCTGCTGTTTGCATCAATTCCTTCATTCTATATTCTTTAAACCACTCTGTATAGAAATGTAATTCCAAGGAGCCTAAGAATCCATCTTTTCCGGCTTCAAGAATAAATTCAGGCTTTTTGAATATTTTTTTAAACTCTCCGTTTGCTTTTTTATCAACTTCATTGGTAAAATCCTTTAACGCGCTAGTTTTATCATTATTTTTTCCATTTTCTAATTCTTCAAATGTTTGCCAAACATCTTTTATTGCTTCCAAACCTTCTAATTTTTTATTGATTCCCAAGCAATTCACATCAATTTTAAGTTCGTGCAAAGCCCTGGACAAAGGTGCTATAGAATAAAAAGCGTTTTTATTGCTTATATCAAAAACTATGAAACAATTATTAACTTTAGACTTTTGGACAATATTTTTGTAATATTCAACTGCAGAATTAAAAGCCTTTTCGTCGTATTTCATTTTAAAAAAGAAAATCAAATAATTATTAAATCTTTTGATGTTTTTGTCAAAACAATTGGTTTATCTTTGAAAAGAACTGTATCTTCTATCCTTATTCCTAATTTCTTTGGAAAATATATGCCCGGCTCTATAGTAAAAACCATATTACTTTGTATCTTGTCTTTAGAGTTTAATGTCAAATTCGGCATTTCATGTATTTCAACTCCAACTCCATGGCCCAAGCCGTGAGTAAAATTATTTTTGTATTTACCTAAATCCTTGACAACAAAATCATATAGTTCAGAGCATTTTTTGTTTAATTTTATTTTATTAATTATATTTTTTTGGATGTTTAATAACACATTGTATATATCTTGTTCTTTTTGAGACGGATTGCCAATATATATTGTTCTTGTCATGTCAGAGCAATATCCTTTATATTTGACACCAAAATCGATGACACAGAAACCTTTCTTCATTTTTTCATTTAAAGGCTCGTGATGTGGCATACTTCCATTATTTCCTGATGCAACAATAGGTTTGAAAGCTATCTCAAGTCCGAGTTTTTTTGTTTCGTATACGAGAAATGCCGCTGCTTGGCTTTCGGTCTTGAAATCCCTAAAATTCTTAATTGTTTTTTGCACTATTTTATCGGCATATTGGCAGGATTTTTCAAGATATTGTATTTCTTTTTCTGTTTTAATTTGTCTTAATTTAGAGCAATCCAAAGCGATATCTTTTACTTTTATATTTTTGAATTGTTTTCTGAAATGCTTATAAGAATTGAGTGAAAAGCTGTTTTTGTCAATAGCAATATTTTTTGACCTTATTTTGTTTTTTTTAATAATATTATAAACAGATTCAAAAAATCTCTTTTTCTCCATTGAATAAACTTTTTTAACTATTGACCTTTTTGCTCTTTGAAACTCCATTTCAGGCACTATAAGAAATGGATGCTGTTTTGCTGGTATAACTAATGTCCCTAGTCCATCATAGCCAGAAAAATAAAAAATATTTGGGTTTGTTTTTATTGAATCTAAGTTATAAAATATGGCAAAATCGATTCTTTTTTTGTTTAGTGCAGATTTCAGCTCATTTATTTTCATTCTAATTCAAAAACATTATAAATCATTTAAATTTTTCCTTTTAAGAATGGAAAAATATAGGCTAAAAAATGGGATTACAGTGATTTTTGAAAAGAACTCTTCCAAATCTGTTGCTGTCGAAATCATGTTTAAGGTTGGTTCTAATTTTGAAACACTGAAATTGGCTGGAATATCACATTTTCTCGAGCACATGCTCTTTGAAGGCACAAAAAAAAGAAAGGGCAGCAGAAAGATAGCAAATGAAGTAGAGAAATATGGCGGCGACTTTAATGCTTACACAACCGGTGACAGGACAGCCTTTTTCATAAAAATAATCAACAATAAATTTGATACTGCGCTGGATATATTGTCGGATATGACAGCAAACCCTCTTTTTGACGAAAAAATAATGGAGAAGGAAAAAAAGGTTGTTATAAAAGAGATTCATATGGTCACAGACGATCTTAGGCTGCATCAATGGATTCTGTTCCACAAAATATTGTTTGAGAAGCATCCTGCAAAAAATCCAACTTATGGAAGAGCTGATTCTGTCAAAAATTTTACAAGAGATAATATTTTTAATTACTACAAGACACATTATGTACCTAATAATATGATTATATCTATAGTTGGAAATGCCAGCGATGTAAAAGACCAGATTGAAGGGTATTTCGGCAATTTAAAATCAAAAAAACTAACTACAAGAGACATTGTAAAAGAGCCTTTACAGACAAGTATTAAAAAATCTACAGAGAAAAGAGATGCAATTAACGCATATATGGTCCTTGGCTATAAAACAATTCCTAGGCTTGATAAAGCCAGCTATGCACTTGATGTAATTAACGCAATACTTGGAAGAGGCCAGTCAGGGTGGATATTTGATGAAATCAGAAACAAAAGAGGCCTAGCTTATCAGGTAGGAGTAAATGCAGAGCACGAAACTGATTATGGTGTTTTTGCTGTATATACTAATCTGGACAAGAAGAACATAAACAAGGCAAAAAGCATTATTTTAAAGCAATTCAAGAGGCTGCAGAGCATCAGCAAAAAAGAATTGGAAGAGGCAAAAACATTCATAGAAGGCAATAATGCCTTAATGATGGAGGACAATTTCCATAGAGCAGACAATTATGCAGTCTGGGAAACAATTAAAGATGCTTCACTTGCAAAAACCTACATCAGCAAAATAAAGAAAGTAACTGTCAATGATGTTCAAAAAGTTGCAAAAAAATATTTGAATGATAATTATACAATAATTACTATTGAGCCGAAAAAATGATAATGTATTTATATTACCTTTAGAATAAGGTACCAATGGTTAATAAAATTATAAGAAGATTCATAATATTGTTGCTCTTAGCTTTAATTCTTATTATAAGTAGTTGCGCAACTCAAACTAGTAACAAAACACCTGATTTTAGTCAATACATCTCCAAATGCCTTAATATTAAGGAAGAACCTGCAAAAATGTATTGCGCTTATGGTTTAGCAATTGCTACTGGCGATGGGAAAATATGTGATTACGAAATTGATAATAGCAAATGCCGCAATTTAGTCGCTCTTGCAAATAACAATTTATCAGTTTGTAATGGAATAACAGCCTCAAATGCACAAGGAATAGTAATATCAAAAGAGGCTAATATAGCAAACTGCTATACAAATATAGCTAGGTTCAGAAAAGATGCTAAAATTTGTGACGATATGGATAAAAGCATAGGCATTAGTATTAAAATTTCAGAATTTAGTCTTGATATTAATGCAAAAAATGATTGCTATTCACAAGTTGCCATAGCAAAGAATGATTCTACACTTTGCGAAAAGATACTAATCCGATTCCCAACTGATACTCAAAAAGATTATTGTTACACATGGATTGCAATAAGCAAACTTGATTCTTCTTTATGTAATAATGTGGTTAATGACTATCCAAAAGGAGTTTGCAATCGCGGCACACAATCTAGTTAATAAGTTTTATCTATTTTAAAAACCTGAAAGAACGTATTGACTTGAAATTTTTATTTTATCTCGTAACCTCAAACTTTCTTATTGTCTCAAGAAAGTATTCCAGTTAATCTTAAATTGTGACATCATTGTGTAATTTTAAAACTTCTTACTTGTTCCAATAATTTCCTCGCTTTTGTGTTTTTTTCAAAATGGTTTCTCACTGGATTAATCAATTCATCAATTCTGGCAGCAACACAGTTTTTCAAGTCCATTGGATGCAAATCCCCCTTAGAATATATTTTTATCAATTCATTGTAACTTTCGATTTGTACATCACCACCATATTTATCAGGTCTTTCTATTTTTAAAGATTTAAATTTCTCGAAAAGGATATATTTGCAGTATTCTAATATTGGGTTTTCTTCAACTTGTTTTGCCGGGCAGTAAGCTCCTTTTATTTTTCTTATTATTTCCTCTTTGCTGTCAGTCATGAATATAGCAGAATCTGGTCTTGATTTGGACATTTTCATGGCTGTTGCTTTTTCTACTGGGTCCTGGACATTCCTGGGCGGCTCCAATAATCCCATCAGCATATGGTGACTTACTATAACTGGCTTCCATAGCCCTAGTTTTGGCGCAATTTCCCTGCACATTACATATACTTTTTTTTGATCCATTCCCAGCGAAGTTATATCCGCTCCAATCTCGTAAACATCTGCGGCTTGCATGCAGGGATATAGTATCTGTGAACCTGCCAGAATATCAGACTCTTTTCTTCCCATGATCTGCGAACAGCGAATTAACCTTTTGACTGTTGCGGACTGTGCAATCTTTACTACAGTTTTCCAATAACTTTTTTCATAGACAAGATCAGTTGCCCGGATTATTTTGACTTTATCGGTATCCATACCGCAGGCTTTCCATACTTCCACCAAGTAATCTCCAGCTACGTGAATTTTATCTAAATCACCACCAAGCTTTAAATTAGTCCATGCATGCCAATCAGCAGCGTACATTACAAACTTAACGCCTGCCTTAAGCATTTTATTGACTGTTATTGAACGAAGCAGTCCCTGTGCTATATGAACTGAATAACCAGAAGGCTCGAAACCGTCATAAGCTGTTGGATGTTCTTTTGTTTGTAGGAGATGTTTAAGCTCTTCTTCTGTCAGAATTTCTTCTCCCACTTGTTTTATAAGCTCAAGTTTAGTTTCTAAGTCCATAAGAGATAATTTTAATCTTAAATATTTAAAGCTTTAGAATTCCTAAGGATAAGCCCTTTTAAATACCATTTGTGCTGCTATACCAATAGAAACACCTAAAATCTCCAGAGCAAAGAAAATAATCATGCTAAATGGCAAATTGCCTACATAGGCGCTAAACGATGCCGGATCAGATACAACATTTGCAGTCGGCAACAAGCTTGCAGGCTGGCCATCATCTCCATAGATAGGTAGCATAAAGTAAACAAGCAGAGCTACTATTGCCCCTATTATTGCACCTTCTTTCATAATATGCCCATTTGAGTTCTTATTAAAATAGTTTGCGGTTGTGTGTTTGTGATAGACATGGCGAGTGAGTCTCACGAGCCCTACATGTCGCGGCTCACAAGCTCGCACGCATATACCACTGGACATGCCTACATAAACTATATAAACCCCATTTCCTGCTGAGATTTCATGAAAATATCAGTTTCTTTGTTGTCAAGCTACTTGTATTGCTCTAGAAAGCTGTTCCTGCAGGAAGTTTTAATGCTTGAAGAACCCCCAAAGGAAAGCCTAGTCATGGGCTCTATAAGGCATGAAACTTATGATGGAATTAACAAGAAAGAAGAGGAGATAGTTGCTTCTATCAAAAAGAAAACGCCATTGGAGCAACTGCAGGAACTATATAAGCAGAATTATCTAAAAATATTAAGGAAAGTAATAGCAGACAACAAAGAAAGGCTGAAGGAAGTCAACTTGAATATGCTTGATGCCTATAGAAAATCTTTTCCATTCATTGTTGATGAATCCGTAACAAGAGCGGAAAATGTCTTTAACTTTATTGAGACAAATAACGTTTTTGGAGAAGAATTATGGCAAAAATTGACTCCAAAAATAATTTCTGAACTAAGGATAGACTCAGACCAGATCAGGCTTAAGGGTATAATAGACCAAGTTCATGTTTATGAACATGATTATGTGCCTTTTGAGTTGAAAACAGGAAGAACTCCGAATGATGGCGTATGGCCTTCTCACAGAATACAAATAGCTGCATATTCCTTGTTGTTGCAAGAAAAATTCAACAAGCAAGTGAAAGAAGGATTTGTTTTCTATCTTGATTCAAAGGAGAAACGGCATGTTGTAATAAATCCTTTCATGAAAGAAGAAATAAAGCACATAGTTGATGATGTTATAGCGTTGCTGGAAAGCAAAGATATTCCGGATTTCTGCAGCAATGAGAATAAATGCAGGAAATGCGGCTTAAGAGAGACTTGTTATAATC
>Ga0213870_1001590_pt1 | contig 10128 bp, 14 predicted proteins | sample WICALVC2017_Meta_FD_160119 | JGI IMG/M metagenome (GOLD analysis project Ga0213870, IMG submission 160119) | Freshwater microbial communities from subterranean cave lake in Wind Cave National Park, South Dakota, United States - WICALVC2017 | ecosystem: Environmental > Aquatic > Deep subsurface >... | reverse complement strand
ATGCGAAAGACTTGCAAAAGGAGTGGTTTTATGTAGGGATAAGCCAAAAGAACTCATAAAACATCTGAAAGAGCACAAGGCAAGATACAAAATTCTTAGAGTTCTTGCCTAATCATACAACACAGCACGGTCAACCTTTGTGTTGTATGACTCCAAAAATTTATTTCGGCGGTATTAAATTTTCCCAGTTTTCTATGAATTCTGAGATTGGAGGAATTTGAGAATTTAATTTTCTTTTCTCAATATAGATTTTTGCTAAAAGATATAAAATAATACCAAGGCTCTTTGCGCTTTTGTTGTTTCCTGGAAGTATCTGGGTAACTCCACGAGTATAATTGTTTGTATCGCAAATTGCAAGAACAGGTATTTTTATTCTTTGTGCGTCTTCAAACGCGTTTTTGTCTATCCAAGGGTCACATATAACTACTAATTCTGTTTCTCTAAAAATATCAAGATTTGGGTTCGTTAAAATTCCTGCAGGATATTTTTTTGTGAAAATAGAAATGCTAGTTGCTTTTGAGAATAATTCTAGCGCTCTCCAGCCTGCTTCTCTTTTACATATGACTATAATATCTTCTTGGGTATATTGAGATAGAAAATCTGCTGCTTCTCTTATTTTTTTATCTAAAAGGGCTGTGTTAAAAACGGCCAAGCCATCTGCTCTTCTTTTATACACATAGGGCTTCATATCAGGAGTAATGACGCGGGTTCCTAAATGAATGGAGGATTTAAGATAATCTTCTATAGGAACAAGAGTGTCTGCTTTTTCTTCTGCTTGAATTTTTTGTTTTAAGTCTGAAGTTATGGGTGTTATTTCTGTAACAGTTTTTTCTAACTCTTTCGCTTTCTCTTTGAGTGCTGCTAATTTCGCCCTCTTGTCATCTTTTTCAGAGCTGCTGCTTTCTTTTTTAGAAGACTTCTTCGTAGACTTATTTTCTTCTTCTGTTGTTTCTTTTATTGATGTAACTATATCTTCAAATTTATTTTTGACTTTTTCTACTACTTCTTCCATGTCTTTTGCTAATTTTTTTGCAGCCTTTTTGAGTGTCTTTTCTGTTTTCTCTATAATTGAATTCTCTTCTGCTTTTTTCTTTGTTGGCATTTTCTAAGTAGAAATAGAAGCTTTTTAAATCTTGTTGACGATTATTTATTATGAGGATTTATTTTATTAGACACGGACAAACTAACTATAATGTGAAAAACTTATGTAATAACGATCCTAAAAAGAAGGTTTATTTGACTAAATTAGGAAAGAGAGAGATAGAAGATGTTGCTAGGAAATTGAAAAATAAAAATATAGATATAATATTTGTGTCTCAATTACCTAGGACAATTCAGAGTGCTAAAATAATCAATAAGTTTCATGCCGCTCCGATTAAGATAGATTCAAGAATTAACGATAGAAGGACTGGTTTTGAAGGAAAGCCTTATTTTGAATATGTTGAGGCAATTGAGAAAGATAAATTTTATTCTAAATTTAATGATGGAGAATCTTTTCAAGAAGAGAAGAGAAGAATATTTTCTTTTTTAATGGATTTAAAGAAATTAAATTTTGAATGCGTTTTGGTAGTTACCCACGAAGAGACGATTAAAATATCATTAGGATATTTTAATAGGTTATCTAATGAAGAGATGTGGAATATTAAAGTTGCAAATGCTCAAATTTTTGAGTTGAAGATCTGAATTAATCTTCTCAACTTAACTTCTCTCCACTTCGTGGAAATGCCGCATTTGATGAAATCTGCCTGGAAGCCGAAGGCATAATCTGCTAAAGCTGTATCTAGAGTTTCGCCTGATCTGTGTGAGAGTATTGTTCTTATATTATTTTTTTTACAGATTTGGAATATTTTTTCTATTTCTAAAAGAGAACCGTTTTGATTTGGTTTAATAATTATGGCGTTTATTGATCTGTTTTTTATTGCTTTTTTTAATCTGGGAATTTGGGTTGCTGTTAGATCATCACCTACTATGAGGCGCGATGGAGATTTTTTTAATCTTGAAAATCCTTGAAAATCGTCTTCTTGTAGGGGATCTTCTATATAGAGCATATTGTATTTTTTTATGAGGTAATTTATATAATAGATTTGCGTGTCTCTTGTTAGGGTTTTATTTTTGTAAATGTATGATGTCTCTTTGTAAAATGAAGATGAGGCTGCGTCAATACCAATTCTTATTTTTTTAAATTTTGATAATATTTCTAAAACCTTCTCATTTGACAGAGAGGTTTGCCAGGCACCTTCGTCGTTTTTTGAATCTGCTTCTAGGATTTGTTCTAGTATTGTGTAAACTTCTTTTATTATTTTTTCATTCTCGATAATTGCTTTTCCTTGAGGGATAAGGAGAAACTCTTGGAATTCAGGATGATTTTTATTATGGGAGTGCAAACCGCCCCCGATTGCATTTCCTACTGGAACTGGAACTTTCTTTGCGCTTGTATTTATTATTTGCCAGAGTTGTTTGTTTTTTGATTTTGCTAGTGCTTTGAGGATTGCTGATTCTAAAGCGAAGAGGGCATTTGCGCCGAATTTTTTTGCATTTTTTAATTTGAATGTTTTTTTGATATTATCTTCTAGATGTTTCAGATCGTGGAATGAATTAATTTCAAAAGGAATTCTTAGCTGATTGATTGCTTTTATGTTCCAATCTAAAGAATTGTGATACGAGGGAGTTTCGTATTTCCCTGTTGATTTTCCACTAGGCGAGGAGGCCTTTTGGCCGTTAACTAAAACTTCTATTGTTGGTTGATTGCGAGAATCTTTTATTTTTCTGGCTTTGGAATATTGTATAAGCATCTTTTTTTGAAGTGAGAGAAGTTTAAAAGAATATGGTTTTATTCATTTTTTCTAGGGTCATTTAAATTTGAGAAAAAATTATTGAGTTTCTTCGCTTGCTGTGGGCTCTAATTCTACTTCTTCCTCTTCAACGAGAGTGTATTCTTCTGGATTTTCAATGATTTCTTTCTCAACCTCTTTCTCTTTTTCTACCAATTCCTCGTCAGAGATAGTATCTTCCTTTACTGTAGAGAGTCGTTCTTTACCTCTCCTTGGCACAGGTCTATGGATAGTGATAGGAAGAACTCCTTCTTCAAACTCGTGTTCTGCTATTTTTAGAGCATCATATCTCATTTCTTCTAATTTTTCTTTAGAGATTTTCAGTAGTAGGGGGGCATCCATTGCTATTTGTAGGGCTCTTGCTCCTATAATGCGGGCGATTTCGTATTTAGTGAATTGTTCTTTTATTTGTTGTTTCATTGTATAGAATTTTAAAGGAACTTTTTAAGCTTTTCGCTGAGTTCTTCGAAATTTTTAGAGATTATATCCATCATCTTTCCTATTTCCTCTTGGGTTAATGTTTCTATTCCTATTTTTTGACATGAATTGAGCATGTATTGTTTATTCCATTTTGATATACCGAAAGTAATTCTGGCCTCGCAAGCCTCTTCCTCCTCTCTTGTCGGATCTAAAATTATTGCATCTTCGAGCTTGAAAAAGCTAAGTGAGAGCGGTACTATATCTTTTGATAAGGGAATGTGCTTCTTCTTTAGTTCATAATTTGGATTTCCTTTCTCATCAAGTTCAGGAATTTGTGCATTTTTTAAAGCGATTACTGCAGCCATTGTAGAAGCGTCTATTAAATTTCCGTCGTCGTTTATAGGATAGATGTCAATATAAATGGTCCATACTTTCTCTCCATGTGTAATTACCAATTTGTTTAGCTCTATCATACCTGATTCACGGATAACACGGTCAACAAGCCTACCGAGCTCTATTGCTTGGAATGCCGGTGGACCTGACTCAAACTTTGGTGATGCAAGTGGCAAAAGCTCTCCTGTACAGACAAGGTTTCCTTCATCAGGGGAGTCTGGATAGGGCTCTCCTAGCGCAAGTTTAACTCCGACTACTACGTCAGTCTTTCCGATTTTTACTCTAGCGCTACCTTCTGCTTTATTAGAAACATTTAGGGATATTTCTATTGGTCTATATTCGAGTAATTTTCTTCCATCAAATCTTTTTTCATTTGCAAAAAGTTTTGCAATATATTCACGAGTTACATTTGAGACTTCCATTTTATTCTTGGGAAACTACCTCTTTAAGTGCTCTTTTCTGAACTTCATAAATTTCCTTGCATGCTTCTGAGGCAAGCTTTAAAATTTCATTAACTTGCTCTGGCCTAATTTTACCATCCATTTGGAGAAGAGAGAATTCATCTGAATTCGCTGGTTTTGCAACGGCAAAGTCTGTTGCTCCTTCGCCATCTTCGAAATCCTCTTCTTCTTTTGTTAAGTCTGTAACAAAATCTTTATCGAGTTTCCCTACTGCTAATGAACATACCAAATCCTTCATTGGAATTCCAGCATGAGCGAGCGCAATTGATGCGGCATTTATTCCTGCTGTTCTTGTTCCTGAATCTGCTTGTAGGATATATATTTGAACGTCAATTACTGTGTTTGGAAATGCATCTAAGTCTATAGCTGGTGCTAGCGCCCAGCCTGCAACTTTTGAGATTTCTTGAGCCCTTCTTGATGGGCCTGGTTTTTTTCTATCAGAAACTGAGAAACTAAGCATATCATAATTACATCTTAAGACTCCTGTTGAAGGATCTTGCATATGTTGTGGATGGAGCTTTCTTGGGCCGTATACTGCTGCAATGGCAACTGTGTTTCCAAATGCAAATAAGGCAGAACCATCTGCGTTTGGGACGACACCAACTCTTGTTGTCATTGGTCTTAGTTCATTGAATTTTCTTCCGTCAGATCTTTTGAATTCTTTTGCCATTTTATTCATTCTCCTCGAACCATTGTTCGACTTTTTCTGTTAGGCCATTAACAAAAACCTTATCAGCGACGAATTCAATTGCTTTTCTTGCTTTGATTTCGTCTTCAATTTCTGGCCCTCTGATCCAGATCCAACCGTTTTGACCTACGGTAATATTGCATCTTGTTTTATCTTTGATTAGATTTATCATTGATCCTTCTCGGCCTATAATTCTAGGGACTCTACTTGGAATAATATGAAAAACAAAACCTCCCTCTAACTTACCAAGACCTTTTCCTTTTAGCGCTAGATCAACGCCTCTGCTCTTTACGGACCATATTTTTGCTGATAAGATGTCGCCGATAGCTAAGAATTGGTCCATTTCATTTTTATTTATGAATCTTGGGACTTCTTCTATTGGAAGAAATGCTTGGGGAGCTGCGTCTATATCTACTAACCAGCCATTATATGTAATGTCGACAACACGTCCGATAATGACATTATTTCTTCTTGGGACAAAGGCTCCAAAAATAGAGATAACTCTTACTACTTTGCCTGCTTCCTCAGCTAGACCAAATCGAGTTGCAATTATATTTTCGCCTTGTCTTCTAGTTCCTTCGCCAGGAAGATAGTCTTCTCCTGTAATGATAACTTCGCCTGGAACTATTACTCTTCTTTTTACTGAAGCATCAGAATCAAGCTCTACGGCTTCATGTGCCTCGTTAATTTCATTTCTCATTGTAATGTAATCAGACAACAGAATAATTGTAATTTTTCTATGCCTGTATTTTCTCTTATACTAAAAAAAGAAATCAGGGGTTTATAAGGTTTTCTGTTTTGATTTGTTTTAATTTTTTAGTAGTAATAATAAATCTTGAATAAAATCTAAATATATGGCATAGATAATATATTTACATTTTTGGCTCTGATTGAAGGATATTTTTTCCTACCTAAGATAGGAAAAAGTTTAAATAGCTGGTAGGAATAATAAATATATGATAATTAAACGTGAGATAGGGGAGAAGGGGCAGGTCGTTATACCGAAGGATATAAGAGAGATGTTGAAATTAAGAAAGGGAGAGAAAGTGATATTTGAGGTTAGAGATAATGAGGTAGTAATAAAGCCAGAACAAAGTCCTGAGGAATTTTTGAAGGATTTTTTGGATGTTCCTGGAAAGAAAAAGAAGATGAGCTCAATAAAGGAGGTGAAGAAGATAATTCTTGAGCAATATGACGAAGAAATACCTTGATTCAAATGTATTTATTTATCCTCTCTTATATGAGGATGACAAGGCAATTGCATGCAAAGAAATAATGGAAGCTCTTATCAATAAAAATTTTGAAGCTTACACTTCTGTCTTATGCTGGGATGAATTTGTCTATATCTTAAGGAAAGAAAGAGGTAAAGAGACAGCAGTAAAAGAAGGTGAAAAATTTCTGAAATTTCCTCATCTTTTATTTCTGGATGCTAGAAAATCCGTATTGTTTAAAGCACAACAATTGATGGAAGAATATAAGTTAAAACCAAGAGATGCCATTCATGCTGCTACAGCAATTCTTAATCACATTAATGAAATAATTTCAGATGATGGTGATTTTGATGCTGTAAAGGAAATTAAAAGAATTCCTCTAGGTAAGTTTACACGATAATTTTATTACAGCCTGCGAATGGTTTCATTATAAAGAATATGATAGAAGATTTGGCTATTAACTATTCCTTGATTTCTTCGCTTATAGCTGCTCCATGAGTTATAGAATTCAATTTTTCATAGAAATCTATGAGGATGCCAGGAGGCATGTTCATAATAACTTGTAGGTCGCCATTGGCGAGCCAGTCCTCTGATTCTTTATAATCTTTTAGAATACCGTAAACTTGGCCTGTAAATCGTGCTGGAATTTTTAATTTGATTTTTTTGGTTTCTATTTTTATTGGAATCGCCTCTTTCAATTTGCGTATTAGATCTGGCATTTGCTGCTCAGGAGGACGGTTGTCGAAATTATAGTGGGCCTGATTAATTGCTGTTTTTAGTCTTTCTTCTGTGAATGGCCTTCCATGCTGGTCTACTGCGTTTTGAAGAATGAGAGCTACTACTTGCTTTATTTTCTTTTCTTTTTCTGCGTCTCTAAATTCCTGCGTTTTCTGGACTTCGCCTTTTGTTATAATTATTTTTGCTATTTCATAAATATCTGTTGTACCTAAAGCATCTCTGAGATCTGTTTGAGAAGCAATCGTTCCTTTTTTAATATCAGAATAGACACTAGGGGAATCTAAGGCAGCTACAATATCACCTGAGCCCGCTCTTACTTTTAATGCCTCATCTAAATCTACTTTAATTTCATAATGTTTGTTTTTTATTTTTATTCTTGCTGTGACTTTCGGCATGTTGATTATAATTTAAGAGATTATATAAATTTTATGAATCGCTATCTTAATATTTGGAATAGGTTTATATGATTCTTAGTTTTTATGGCTTATTAGCTGGGGAATTATTAGGATGAGAAATAGAAAATAATGGTTGTTTAAAAAGAAAAAAGAAAAATTTGAAAAGAGGTTTTGATGGTGTGGTGATTGAAGAGGTCAGAATGATATAGAATCTTAGATATTTCTTCATTCATTGTCATTTTCAGGTTGGCTTCATTATTTCACCTCCATTTTATTGCTTATTTAAGTTAAGAAAATCCTTTATTAATGGGTTGTTAAAGGTTGATTAAGAAAAATAATAGAGAGAGATTATTCATAAGGTTTAAAAAGAATTAATGCTCTTCGGGCAACTCTAACTACCAAAATCTCTTCCCCGTCCAATAATTCTCTTCTTTCTGATATACTCTGGGAAGAATAACAGTAAACCCTTTCCCCTAATTGTGCTAAATACTTCCTCAATTGATAAATCGCCCAAATCATAAAGCTCATAATCTTTATCTGTAAAGACATTATTAGATAGGTAGACTTTTCCTTTATCATATGTTTTACCTCTTGTCTTTGTAGAATGCTTTGAAACTTTTCCTAGTTTCAGCAAATCTAGCTCATAATGCTTAAATAACTTCATAATATACCTTGGGTTCAGATATAACGCAGGACATAAATAATTGAACGTCTCTTTTATGTCCCGCGAATATAGCAAGAGATGAAAATGTTAATTTTTTAAGTCTCTTGCTATAATCTTAAATGTTGTGGCTACACAATTTTATATACTTTATATACTAAAATTTAAAGATTTTAATATCTCCTTTAGTTCTTTAAAACAAGAATCACAATAAATTCTTTCTTCATCTATATTTTCTTTTTCAATTTTAAAAATAAATGCTTTGTTAGAAAGAACTTTAAAACACATAACACAACCTAATAAACTAGGAGTTTTAGTTCTCTTTATTAGTTCTTTATTTTCTTCTATAAGTTTTTTAGTTTCCAGTTTTTCATAAGTTGTTTTTAGTTGATTCATGGATACTAAAACCTAAATGGGTCTTTTTATAATCTTCTGATTACTGAAAAGTTAAAAAGAATTGCTGTAGAAAAATTATATAATTTTACCTTACTTCAGCACCCGTTAATGCACAATATAAAAAAACCGTCAAATTTAAAAACCCCTTTTCTCTCAGGGATATAAGAATCTAATTGAACAGAAAGAACTTCAAACTTAGAAAGGTTCACAGAAATAAATACAGGTGGGTTGCACCTTGTTAACAATGAGATTAAAATTAACAAATGCCAGCGCCGAAAAGTCCAAGGAAAGGAAGCTTGCAGTTTTATCCACGCAAGCGAGCATCTAAACTTTTACCTAGTGTAAACTGGGCTCCAATCAAAGCTGATTCTCAGGGTATTTTAGGATTTATTGCTTATAAAGTGGGTATGGCAAGCGCGATTGTAAAAAATACAACAGACAAAGCCATGACTGCTGGAAAAAAAATCGTTATCCCAGCAACTATTCTCGAAACTCCAAATATGAAAATCTTCTCGGTAAGATTCTACAAAAATAATAAAGTAGTCAAAGATGTTGTTATTTCTCATGATAAAGAACTTAAAAGAAAGCTAAGGGTTCCAAAACAAACATCTGATCTGTCAAAAATTCCTGAAAACTACGAAGATATAAGAATAGTAGTTTATTCTCTTCCTAAACAAACATCAATTAAGAAAACGCCAGATATAGGAGAACTAGCAATAAGCACTAACAATAAGCTAGAATTTGTTAAATCCCTAATTAATAAAGAATTAACAATAAAAGATTTCGTAAAAACTCATCTTGTGGATGTTCGCGGCCTTACAAAAGGGAAAGGAATCCAAGGCCCTGTAAAAAGATTCGGCATCGGCTTGAAACAACACAAATCAGAAAAAGGAGTAAGACGCCCAGGAAGCCTAGGTCCCTGGCATCCTGCCCGTGTTAGTTTCAGAACACCTATGGCTGGCCAATTGGGTTTCTTTACAAGAACACATTATAATAATAAAATAATCGCTCTAGGAAATATCAAAGAAAGGGATATTAATCCAAATTCTGGCTACAAAAACTATGGTAAAATACAAACCTCTTATATTGTCCTCGCTGGTTCTGTTCAAGGCCCTCCAAAAAGACAAGTTCTTATCACTCCCTCATTCAGACCAACTAAACACCAACTAAAGAAGAAATACGAGTTTATTGAGCTCGTAAACAAAGTATAAAATGAAAAATCTAAGTTTGGACTTAAAATTATTAGAAACAGAGGAAGATCTAGAGAGATCACAAAAAGGAGATATTATACTTATTTCTGCAAGAAGTTCAGCTACTTGTGAGGATACTATTCGAGATAATTATTTAGGATTGGCAGGATATTGCGGATCAAAAAAAAGCAAAAAAATCTCAGAAAACCTTATCTTAAGATTTATAGGGATTGATAAAATAGAAGGAGATTTTCTAATAAGCGTCCCTGCTTACAAAGATGCAATAGATATTAAAAAAGGAATGATATATGTAAGCGACACACGGCCATTTCTTTTAATAACTAAACAGAATAAGAAATATTCTGAAGAATATAAATTATTAGAAAAAATATTAGGAAGAAAAAGATGAAAGTACAACTTTACACAATAAAAGGAGAAAAGAAAAAAGAAATTGAGTTGCCTGATTTATTCAGCACAAAAATCCGCGAGGATGTTGCCCAAAAATATTACGAGGTATTTAAATTCTCAGAGGCACATCCTTACGCCCCCTATCTTGAAGCGGGAAAAAGGCATTCTGCATCAGGAACCATCTCTCATCGAAGGCATAAGTGGAAAGGGCATTATGGGAGAGCAATCTCAAGGGCGCCAAGAAAAACAATGCGGCGAAGAGGGACACAATTCTTCTGGGTCGGAGCAGAGGTTTCAGGTGCCAGAGGAGGAAGAAGAGCGCACCCTCCGAGAACA
>Ga0213870_1001588_pt1 | contig 10135 bp, 8 predicted proteins | sample WICALVC2017_Meta_FD_160119 | JGI IMG/M metagenome (GOLD analysis project Ga0213870, IMG submission 160119) | Freshwater microbial communities from subterranean cave lake in Wind Cave National Park, South Dakota, United States - WICALVC2017 | ecosystem: Environmental > Aquatic > Deep subsurface >... | reverse complement strand
TAGCCTGTTTGTTCTTGATATGTTCTTTGAGTAAGGGGTATATTTTGCGGGTAATAAACATAAAAATCAACAATTACTAATTAGTAAGTATAGTTTACATTTGGTAAAACTATTTGTCAATATCTTATTCCACAAACCGAAACGTGGAGAGGAGCTGAAAATCTCTATTAACGTTTAGATCCTGTTGTATCGGTTGTTGGTTTTGTTGTTCCATATGATTCATTTTATTTCTCTTTTAACTAACTCTATTGTTTCATTAATCAAAGATTCTTTCGCCCAGCGTTTTTGATCTTCATCTAAGGATTGACCTAATCCTTGGAGGATATTTTTTTCATTGTAGTTTTTTTGGATAAAAGATATTAAGAAACCAAGATATTCCTTTTTTGTTTTGCCAGTACGTTCTTGGATAAGCGCTTCATTTGAGAAATAGAAGTATACATATTTGTATACTTCTATTGTATGTATTTAGAAAGAAATGTCAATCCCTAATTCTCCACAAACCCAAACTCGTCGTTGCGATACACCTTCCAATTCGCATTCGGGCCTATTGCTGGAGATGGTTGAAAAGGAATTGTTGGAGAAATTGATAATGGAGGTGTTGGACTTGATCTTCGTGAATTTAGCAAGAGAGTAAAAATGCTTCCAATAATAACAATTCAACTCTCCTTCGGCAAGCTCAGGATCACTCGAAGAATAAATTGCGCAACGTGAGCGATTAAGCATTGAGTGTTCAAGTTTCTATACCTGACTTAAATCAAGGCTATCACAAACTTCCGCTCGAGCTGCTGTTTGTGATGGGATCCGAGCATTGGTTTTGATTGCGAGGTTTTCTTGACAAACCACTTTGATAAATGTGATTATAAAAGCATGACCCCACTTCGTCCCCCCTTGCTGAAGCTACGGAGGGGTCATGCGCCGAAGCTATTTGCCAAAAAATCATTTAGTACGGGGATGCAGGGATTTTTTATGAGTAACATGTATAGTTTTGAAAGGAGCGAAGCCCTGTACCAGACGGTACAGGGTGAAGGGGCATGAAGATATCTAGGATGCTTATAACAATCTTTGTAACAGCCATAATCATAGAAACCATAATAGTATTTTTCTTGCTTGCTGTTTTGGGGTTGCCTACCGGAACCATTATCGATATAAGTCTCTTTGTAGTGTCAATTCTGGTATTAAATTCTCTTCTCACCTTTCATTTAATTGAAAAGAATATAAAAGATCTAGAAAGATTCAATAAGACAATGATTGATCGAGAGCTAAAAATGATAGAGCTTAAAAAAGACATAAGGGAGTTGTCGCAAAATCTTAATATTAATTCGAGAAAGCAGTATGAGGATACAGTAGTAGGTCGAGAAATGAAATTGTTGCAAACTTCAAGAACCCAAGATGATGTAAAAAAAGCATTGCTTAACGTACTAGAGGACCTAAAGGCGGAAAGTATAACGCTTGCGAGAGAAAAAATAAGAGATGAGGCAATACTTGAGAGTATCGGAGATGGAATGATTGCCACAGATGAATTGGGGAGGTTGACCATGATAAATAGTTCTGCGCAAGAGTTGTTTGGTTTTAAATCAGAGGAAGCAGTTGGAAAGCTTATGGAAGAACTCGTTGCGGTCTTTTACGAAAATGGTAAAAAAGTTCCCAAACAAGATAATCCTGTTTATGTTGCTCTTGATTCTGGAAAAAAAGCGACAACTAGCGTTCTGCATGTTCTTTACTATACAAGAAAAGATGCCACAAAATTCCCAGCAGCGGTTACAGTAACGCCAGTTATTATCAGTGGACAGGCATCAGGCACAATTACAATTATAAGAGACATAACAAAGGAAAAAGACATCGATAGGATGAAGACTGAATTTATATCTCTTGCTTCCCATCAGCTTCGAACCCCACTGTCTGCAATCAAGTGGTTTTCAGAAATGCTTTTAGATGGAGATGCTGGAGCGCTTAACAAGGACCAGGTGGATCTTCTTGAAAGCGTTCACCAATCTAACGAGCGGATGATAAATCTTGTTTCGACAATTTTAAATATATCCCGAATTGAGTCTGGTCGGATAATCATTGATCCACAACCAACCAATCTTGGGAAGCTCGTAAAAGATGTATTAAAAGAATTAAGAGTAAAGATTGAGGAGAAAAAAATCTCACCAGTTGTTAGCATGCATGGGGAACTGCCGAAAATTAATATTGATCCTAAATTAATACGACAAGTTTACCTCAATCTTCTCACAAATTCTATTAAGTACACACCAGAAAACGGAGAAATAACAGTATTTTTATCACGAAAGGACGATCAGATTGTCTCACAAGTTAGCGATAATGGTTGTGGAATACCAAAGAAAGACCAAGATAAAATTTTTGAGAAATTTTTCCGTGCTGAAAACGTAGCAAAAATTGTAGCAGACGGGACTGGGCTTGGTTTATATTTAACAAAAGCAATCCTTGAGTCATCAAATGGTAAAATCTGGTTTGAAAGTGAGGAAGGGAAAGGAACAACATTTTGGTTTAGTTTACCAATTGCTGGAATACCGCCTAAAAAGGGAGAGGTAACACTTGATACAACTGTGTAAACCAGTTGTATCTTGACAGTTGAGGGGTAGAGGTGCACAATAACAGAAGATGATACGAGTTACGCAATTATTCTTCGAGCGATCCTGAGCTTGCCGAAGGGCTCGAACAATAAGATTTTGCGTAAGTCGTAATGAAATGAAAAGTTATACTGTTTTGGTGATTGAGGACGAAGAATTACTGCTTAATGCCATCGTTAAAAAGCTTAAGCTTAATGGGTTATCTGTTATTCCCACAACTAGCGGCACTGAGGCTCTTAAAATACTTGAAGAAGCAAAAAAACTACCTGATGCTATATGGCTTGATTACTACCTTAACGACATGAATGGACTTGATTTTATGAATACTTTAAGGAAAAATGATAAATTCACTCACATTCCAACAATTGTCGTTAGCAATTCAGCATCTGATGATAAAGTAAACAATATGCTAGGCCTTGGAGTGAAAAAATACTATCTTAAAGCTGAAAACCGTTTGGATGAGATCATTGCATATGTAAGAGAATTTGTTAAGAAAGAAGGCAATGAAAAGACTTAAAAAAATCCTTATAGTTGACGACGAGGCTCTTGTTGTAAAAGCTCTAAGCTCTAAGCTCGCGGCAGAGGGGTTTCTAGTTGACGCAGCATATGATGGAGAAGATGCATTATTGAAAGTGACAAAAGATAAGCCAGATTTAATCCTTTTGGATATAATTATGCCAAAACTCGATGGAATATCGGTATTAAAGAAGCTTAAAGCATCGGATAAAACTAAAAATATATCTATTATAATTCTGACTAATCTTTATGATGACAAGAAAGTAGCAGAGGTGCTAAAAGTCGGCAATACAGATTATTTGATAAAAGTAGAACATACAATAAATGAGGTTACAAAAAAAGTTAAGGAAAAACTCGGTCTGTAAATAAAAATTCGAATATCAAATATCGAAATCCGAAACAAATTCAAAATTCGAATTTTCGAATGTCAAAAACTGTTTTTGTCATTTGAATTTTGGTTATTTGATATTGTTTCGAGTTTCGTGCTTCGAACTTCGGATTTAATGGTATGAAGAAGATCTTGGTGGTTGAAGACGACACTTACCTTGCTAATGCCTATCGTGTAAAACTAGGGAAAGCTGGATTTGAAGTTAAGAACGCTTTTGATGGCGATGAAGCCTTAAGTCTTCTACAAACATTCATACCTGATTTGATCCTTCTTGATATAGTTATGCCGAAAAAAGATGGCTTTGCTACGCTGCAGGAGATAAAATCAAACGAAAAATGGAAAAATATTCCTATAATACTTGTCTCTAACCTTGGTCAAAAAGAAGATAGAGAGAAAGGAATGAAATTGGGAGCGTCTGAATTTTTTATTAAAACAGATTTTACTTTAAACGATCTAATACAAAAGATTGATAGTATGATAAAGATTGATATTAAATGATTGCTGTATTGTTACATTGTTGTCGCTCGTTTCACTCGCTCATTGTTATGTTGTTAACAATTTAGCAATACAACAATTTAACAATTGAACAATGTAGTATTTGATATACTATTATTATGTCTTCCTATGACAATAAATCACTCTACAATGCTTTATCCGAACTTGAAGTCATTGACAAAAGTCAATTAGATCAAGCCCTTCATCAAAGCGAAGAACAACATATTCTATTAGCGGAAGTTCTTCTTGAAAAGGATCTAATATCCGATGAAAACTTGGGTAAAACAATCTCCGAACTTTTATCCCTTCCCTTAGTAAGACTAGGTGAAATTTCCATACCAAGAGACGTTTTGGATCTTATCCCCGAGGTGGTGGCAAAAAAACAAAAAATAATTGCGTTTAAAAAAGACAAAAACGGTTTGTCTATTGCCATGGCAGATCCGGGAAATACACAAATGAAGGACTTTATAGAAAAAAAAGTCGGCATTCCAGTTATTGTTTACTATGCCACAATACAAGACATAAATAATGCATTATTTTTATACAGTAAGGATCTAAGCTCCACTTTCGATGAGATCATAGAAGAAAACGTTAGAGAGGCAAGCTTACGAGCAGGGAAACAAGTTGATCCTCCAATCACAAAAATTGTCGATGCAATTTTGCGGTTTGCATATCAAAATAAGGCGTCAGACGTTCACATTGAGCCAGAAAAAGAAAAAACTCTTGTTCGCTTTCGAATAGATGGGATATTGCACGATATCTTATCTCTGCCTTTGGAATTGCATCGTCCAATTGTCATAAGAATCAAAGTTCTTTCAAACCTTCGCACAGATGAACATAGGGTGGCTCAAGACGGAAAATTGCAATTTGAGCTTGAGGATGAAGAGATTGACGTGCGCGTGTCAGTTGTTCCTATAACAGCCGGAGAAAAGATAGTAATGAGATTATTGTCTGAAAGGTCGAGACAATTCTCGTTGGCAGACCTTGGACTTTCCTTAAACGATCTTAACAAAGTCAAAAAAGCATACACTAAGCCATATGGTATGATCTTGGCCACTGGCCCAACTGGGAGCGGAAAAACAACTACTGTTTACTCGGTTCTGAAGCTTTTAAATAAACGCGACGTTAATATAATGACAATTGAAGATCCGGTTGAATATGATGTCCAGGGTGTAAATCAAATTCAGGTTAATGAGAGAACAAACTTAACTTTTGCGAGCGGCTTGCGTTCAATCGTTAGACAAGACCCAGATATTATCTTGGTTGGTGAGATTAGAGATTATGAAACCGCAGACATTGCAATAAATTCTGCAATGACAGGTCATATAGTGCTTTCGACCGTACACACCAACGACGCTGCTACAGCATTTCCAAGGCTTTTGGACATGAATGTTGAACCATTTCTTATTGCATCAACCATCAATATAATTATTGCTCAAAGATTGGTTAGGAAAATCCACTGGAGATGTCGTGTTAGCGAAGAGGTGAAATTAAACGAGCTTACAAAATATGTAGACGAAGCGCTACTTAAGAAATTATTTGGTAATGACAAGACAGTACGCATATACCGTGGGAAAGGATGCCAGCTGGATCATGGCATCGGCTACGAGGGTCGAGTTGGAATATTTGAGGTATTAGAACTTACTGACGAGGTTAGGCGTGCAATTATGGAAAGAAAAGATGCGGCTGCGATTAGAAAAATAGCTATTAAAAACGGTATGACTACCATGACTCAAGACGGTCTTGAAAAGGTAAAAGAGGGAATCACGACGATTGAGGAAGTGGTGAGGGTAACTAAGGAATAAAATGATTAGTTTTGTTGAGAAACTCCTTTTTACAAAACACTTGTTGGTAATGACAAAAAGTGGGATTACAATTGCTGAGGCAGTTGAAACAATCGCTTCTGAAACAAAATCAGTAAAATTTCGTAAAATTTTAGAAGATGTAAATAAAAATATTAGGAATGGACAACCTCTTGCAAAGTCACTCGGAAAACATCCAAAAATATTCGACCAATTTTTTGTTAGTCTTATTGAGATAGGTGAGGAATCTGGGACGCTTGATACGAGTCTTGACTATTTAGCCAAACAGCAAACTCGAGAATATGCACTTCGTAAGAAAATTCAGGGAGCATTATTATATCCAGCAATTGTTGTTACAGCTATTACTTTTGTAGGGATAGGAATGAGCCTTTTTGTCCTTCCTAATTTAGTTGATCTTTTTTCATCTTTGGACGTCAAACTGCCAATAACCACACAGATTCTCTTGTTTTTTGCAGGTCTTATGAAAAATCATGGTATTTTTATCATCGCAGCATTTATAGCAAGCATTTTTCTTTTTCGTATTTTCGTAAGCCTTTCTTTTGTTAAACCGATATGGCACAAATTCTTGCTATCTCTTCCAATTTTTGGAAGACTATTTCAAGCTCGAGAGCTAACGCTTTTGTGCAGAAATCTTGGAATAATGCTTAAAAGTGGTTTACCAATAAGAAAGGCGCTAGAGGTAGAATATTTTGCCTGTGGAAATTATGTGTTTAAGGACTATATCCGGGGCATTCAAAAATCTGTTGATAAGGGCAAGGAAATCTCATATGAGCTGGAGAAGGGCAATTATTCTAAATTCTCGCCAATTGCAATTAAAATGATAGGGGTTGGAGAAAAGACCGGGCAACTTGATGAATCATTTTTGTATCTTTCTGATTTTTTTGATGAGGAAGTAGATAATATAGCCAAAAATCTTTCAGTGGTCTTGGAACCCATTATTCTTCTTGTGATTGGTCTTATGGTTGGTTTTGTCGCACTGGCGATCATATCACCTATATACGAGTTGACAGGATCGATAAGATAAGTAAAAATTAGTTTGCAATCAACAAAAGCGTAAAACGCAAAGCGCAGAACTCAAAACCACAGCGTAAAGCTAAAAGCAAATCAACTTTTGAGTTTTAAGTTGTAGTTTTGCGCTTTGAACTTTGAGCTTTGCACTTTTAGACTTTTATGCATAACTCTAGCGGCATTTCTCTCATCGAGCTTCTTCTTGTTGTTGTTATAATTTCAACCCTTGGGATATTTTCTGCGTCTTTTTATGCTCGATTTCTAACTCAAAACGAGGTAGTAAATACAGTGGATAGACTCATTGGGAGCTTTAGAAAAGCACAAGTCTATAGCATGATGGGTAAACAGAATGGAACGTGGGGAGTAAGATATACCCTAAGTCCTAAAGAAATCACTCTATATTTATCAGGGAATAGTGCTTTTGACGAAACATATCAAATCAATAGCAATATAACAATTAGTTATTCTCCAGACATAAAAGACATAACGTTTGCAAGAATTACAGGATTACCTTCGGCGGCTCCAACAATTACTATTGCAGGCAACAATAGTAGCAAAACAATAACTGTGAATAGTCAGGGAGTGGTGAGTAGGAACTAAACAATGAATAAAATCCGAATACCAAAATTCTCGCCTCGCGGCGAAGCGGGCGAAATCCGAAACAGTTTTCAGAAGACAGATGACGGAATACGGAAAACGGATAGCAGAAAATACGGATTGTCAGATATCGTTTTTTCTGTTTTTCTGTCTTATCTGCTATCTGTCATCAGTCATCTGTTCTCTGTCTTCGGATATTTTGTTTCGAATTTCGATATTCGAATTTCGAATTTATCTTCGTCTCGGGGTTTTTCTCTTGTCGAAGTAGTCTTGGCGGCTGCGATCTTTATGCTATTTTCAACTTCATCTGTTATAGTGGTTTTAGGGGGGATTAACGCAAATAGACTGGGAGCAGAGGAAACAATTGCTAATCAGTTTGCAGCAGAGGGGATAGAGGCTGTAAAGTCAATTAAAAATCAAGCATATACTAATTTAACTGTTCCAAATCCGACTCCACGGGGAGTTGTAAGAAACGCAAGCAATGTATGGGAATTAGGAGCGGATGGATCAAATAACACATTAGCCCATAACGCTTCGGATAATTATATTAGACAAGTTAAAGTTGAAAACGTAAATCGGGATGGAAGCGGAAATATTGTTCTACCTCCATCTGGTACAACTGACCCAGATACCAAAAAGATTACATCCGCTGTAAATTGGAATTTTAATGCCGCCCGACCGGAGAATATTAGCTTGATAACATATTTGAGTGATTGGAGGAAAGCGATAGTAGGAGATAGCGCTATCTTAGCATACGCTGATAGAATTAATACCCCTACAATTCCTAAATATAGAATCTATACGAACAGCTCTAATACTTTTATTACAGAGACGGGTACGGTAGCAGGAGCGATTGGGAGAAATTTTATTGTAAGGACTTCTCCTACGAAACGAGAAGCGATCGTTGGGTATGTTGATAATGCTGCCTCAGGCGTTTTACGCGTGATGTGTTTTGATGGTACTGCCTGGACGAACGATTGGTCAGTTACTGTTGGGGGAAGTGGTATCACCAGAAGATTTGATATTGCCTATGAAACAAATTCTGGTGATGTCTTAGTTTTATATTCTACAAATGCTGGTACAAATGAATTAGACTATAGAACTAAAGCTGGTTCTTTGGGTTGCGGTAGTGCTAATTGGGTAGATCAACCAGCCTTTGATTCTCCAGGAACGACCGGAGTTGTGCAATGGGTAAAGATGGCTTGGGATAGAAGGCCTAGTTTAAATTTGATAAGCGCTATTTGGGCAGATGCTAATGCCGATTTACAAGGTGCAATGTGGAGTGGTATTGGCTGGACACAACGGACAACAGCTATGGAGACTTCCTTGGAGGTTGTTGCTGCAGCACAAGACGTTGATGATTTTGATGTAGAGTTCGAATCAACCTCGGGAGACGTTTTAGTAGTTTGGGCAAATTCGGCGGGGGATAATGGTACTAATGGGGTACGGTATATGACTTGTCCGGGAGGCATAGCTACTTGTACGTGGGGTCCAGTTACGACTCCTCCTACTTTTACAGATGATGCTCATAATCTTGATATATCGGCCAATCCTAACGATGATCAAATTATTTTTGCTTCAATTGGTGACGATGGAAATGATCTGCAGGTAGGTCGCTGGAATGGAACAGCGTGGGCTAATGTAGCAAATAAGGATAATTCATCACAGTCACCAGTAGCAGGCAGCAAAAACGTTGCCACTGGATGGGTGATATCGGGAGCAACAACAAGAGGAATTGTAGTATATCACGATTCTGTAACCACAGGGGCTATTAGATATGTTCATATGACACCAGGTGCTACGCCAACTTGGAGTGCTACCCAGACTGGCAATCCCGCGCCAACAATGGGTACAACACAGCGCTGGTATGACATTCAGATGGATCCTGTAAATAAGGATACTCTTATGTTAACCGCTTCCAATACTGTTTTTGACCTTTTTGCTAAAAGGTTAGTTATGTCTGCTACTCCAGCATTTACATGGACTGATGCAAACTCAGGTGTGGTTTTAGAGACTGATTTAGGTCAAGCGACCGCTGGACCATTTGGTTTTGCTTATTGGAGGAATCCGTGAAGAGGAAATTTCTGTATCAGACATGAGGTGTTCTTAACATTGATTAAAAATTAGGTTGTGTAAATGTGAGCCAAGGTGACCGGGTATTGCGCGGTAAGGTGTTGGGTACCCGAAGTAGCCTTCATGTCCATCTGAGCCTAGATGATCGGTATAGAATTGGAACGCTATGCCCAGGAAAAGAACGTTGCTTCCTGCCAATTCCATTTGATGGTCAACATACGATTGAAGGTATGTCACTTCCTCCAGACCAAAACGGAGAAACAGTCACGTTACCTTACCCATTGTGTGACCAAAGAAAAACATTAGTTGTCAATTTAAAGTGGAGTTCCAACAGTACCAGGGCTTGAAGGGTACTTCGAGTAACACAGCTATACCTTAAGTGAGTATTGTAATTTTAACTTTTTTCAAGCAATTCAATTTACAAACTTTTGACAGTTTACGCTACAATAAGATTATTACTGACATTGCAATACCGGGATGGAAAAACACCTATTTTTTCTCGTGTGAGGGATTTAACTATGTAGCAGCAATATGATAATGTCCTATTTAAGCAATATAGAAATGTCCGCTTTCCATCCTTCATACTAAAAAGAGGCAGGAGGAAGGGGGTGGAAAAGATGGGACAAATTGTTATGAGCATGAAA
>Ga0213870_1001587_pt1 | contig 10139 bp, 12 predicted proteins | sample WICALVC2017_Meta_FD_160119 | JGI IMG/M metagenome (GOLD analysis project Ga0213870, IMG submission 160119) | Freshwater microbial communities from subterranean cave lake in Wind Cave National Park, South Dakota, United States - WICALVC2017 | ecosystem: Environmental > Aquatic > Deep subsurface >... | reverse complement strand
AGATTTTCAAGAAGTTTCAATTTTTTTGGATCGTTTCTTTTTTTCAGATTCTGTCTAACTACAGAAGGATTCTCTCTTACAAGTCTGATATCAAGCATAAACTACATTTGTTATTAGATTTTAAAAATAGATAACTCACGTTAATTTGGAAGGACAAAAAGCTTTAAATTTCTAATGGAGGTAGACAATCATATGGAAAACTTTAGACAGGAAATAGAGGAATTGGTAAAAGAACCGCATGAAGTTATGCAACTCCTAGGAAGAAGAGTGCGTGCCTTCAGAGATACACTGGCTTCTTATCTTATACCTGAAACTGGAATTGAAAGATATACACAAATGTTAATGCTCAAACGACAATCTATAATAAATAGCTACACATCTGGAAGGATAAGTGAATTAGGAGGTATCACTAACAATGCGCTAGCAATTTATGGCGAAATAGTTTTATTAGACTCCGCTGCTCCTGGAAAACTTAGTCTAGAACAGCTCACACCTCTTCAGACTGGCTATCTTAGAGACATGTTTAGGACTGAGGTAGAGTTGTATCAGATGGCAAACGACGAATATCTAAAGAGGTAAATCTACTGTAAAATTTAATTGAGGAAACTATTATAAAGTTATGCATAAAGCTCTTATGTTGTTGAAGAAAATTCCAAAAGGTAAAGTAGTTTCTTATAAGGAATTAGCAAAAGAATGTAAAACATCCCCTAGAGCTATTGGAAGAATAATGAGAACTAACCCTTATCCAGAAGAATATCCTTGTTTCAAGGTAGTTGGCAGTTCAGGGAAATTAGTTGGATACAGCGGTAAAGGTGGATTAAAAGCTAAAATGAAATTATTAAAGAAAGACGGAATTGGCATTAGTAACAGTAGGATAGATAAGAAATATTTCTACAAATTCAAGGAACGAATATGATTTTTGAAATATATGACAAACTATTGAGAGAACACGGCCATCGGAAATGGTGGCCTGTATCGAGTTTCACAGAACCAAAAGAATGGGAAATTTGCATAGGGGCAATTTTAACGCAGAATACAGCTTGGAGAAATGTTGAAAAGGCATTATTGAATTTGAAAAACGCCAACTGTAGAACAGCAGATGATATTTTGAAAATGAACACAAGAGAATTTAGAAAATTAATTAGACCGTCTGGGTTTTTTAATCAAAAATCTAAAAGACTAAAGATATTTGCCCGATACATTATTGAGAACTTTGGTTCAGTTGAAAATTTCTTGAAGAATGCAAAGAGAGAAGATTTGTTGAAGGTTAATGGTATAGGTAATGAAACAGCTGACTCGATACTTCTTTATGCATGTAATAAGCCTTATTTTGTTGTTGATGCTTATGCAAAAAGAATTTTCTCAAGACTTGGTATTATAGATGACTCATGGAAATATGAGCAAATAAAAGAGTTGTTTGAAAATAATCTTCCCAAGGATGTAAAAGTTTATCAAGAGTTTCATGCACTTATAGTAAAGCATGCAAAAGAATGTTGTAAGAAGGTTATAAATGAAAATTGTGCTTTGAAAACAGTTACATTACATTAGTTTTGGACCATAAGTATCATATTTGAATCAATATAACTCTTTTTTAACTCTTTTTCTGCCGCCCGAAACACAACACTTCTCTCTTAATCTCATCTTGTAATTTCTTGCTTCTTGACAATGGCGTATAACTCTCTAGCTCTCTTATTCTTGTTAAAATATTTTCTAATAGGAGTTAGTATTTCATCTAGTGCTACTGATGTTTCTTTTTTTAAGTCAAGAGGATGAAGGTTTCCTTTCCTAAACATACTTTCAAGTTCTTCGTACTTTTGGACTTCCAAGTCTCCTCCAAATTTCGATGGACGCTTTATTATCCTAGTATCAAACTTCCTTAGGATTACGTATTTCCAGATTTCAAGTATCGGATTTCCTTCAACAATTTTTTCGGGGCAGAATGCTTTATTGATTTTTTCTTCTATTTCAGTTTTTGTATCATGAATGAATATAGCCGTCTGAGGTTTTGATTTACTCATTTTAACTTCTGTTTGAAGTATTGCTGTTTCCTGACCCATCCTTCCTTTCGTTCCTTGTAGTCCAACTAAAAGGTGATGATGAACGCATACTCTTGGTGTCTGTTTAAGCTTTTCAGATAACTCCCTTGATAAAACTGTCGCGTGTCGCTGATCCATTCCAAGCTGTAAAATATCAGCCCCAAAATAAAACGGATCCCAAGCTTGCATCATAGGATAAAATAGTTGAGCTGTATACTGCATTTCTGACTCTGTCCTACCCATTATTGGGCTAGCTCTAATAGTTCTCTGAACAGTAGCAACCTTTGCAACATCGATAACACCTTTCCAATATAAAGGATCTTTTACAGCATCACTTGTCCAAAGTACCTTTACCTTTTTAGTATCCACACCACAAGCTTTCCAACCTTCTATAAAATATTCGCCAACCTCCTTTAGAAGTTCTAGATTGCCACCCATTTTATTATTTATATAGCCAAACCAGTCTGCAATCCAAAGAATGAAGTCTATTTTTGCATCTAGAATATCTTGTATTTTTATTGCTCGTAAAATTCCGCTACCTAAGTGTAAAAGTCCGCTTGGCTCAAAACCATCGTATGCTACTGGTTTTTGTTTTGTTTCTAAGAGTTCTCTTAAATCTTGTTCTGTTATTATCTCTTCTGTTGGTGGTCTTTTTACCAATTCTAAGCGAGTTTCCAAATCCATAACTTCACTTATCTAGTTCTTTATTTATATTTTCTAATTCTTTAAGGAATTTGTTTCTTATATCCTTGGTGAATGGATTGAAGTTTTGCACATCATTGAAAAGTTGGTCTGAATCCTCTTTGAAAATATCAATCAGTTCAATTGCCCTGTCAAGTGATGATATCTTTATTTGATTATCCTTGATTCCAATATTTATCATACCCTTTGCTATGAAATGCATTAATGCCTGGGAAGTTGCCATAGCTTTGTCATGCTCTTCTGGAGTAGTTTTTATTATCTCTAGATCTAAGTTTCCAAAAATATCAATAATTCGATTCAAAGAATCGTTCTTTAATCTCAAAGGGCAAATTACTATCTTAAACCCCTTTATCCCATTCTTCCCACTTTGAGGGCCAAACAAGGGATGCGTCCCTATAATGTCGACATCTTTGTGAAGTGTTTCTACCATCATCTTGCATGGTATTGTTTTAACTGAACATATGTCCATGACTATCGAGTCTTTCTTTATATGGTTCTTAATTATTTCTAATGTTGACTTAAAATTTGATATGGGAACGGCTAAAATTACAATGTCTTTTGATGCGGCATTGTCTATGCTAGTAAACCGAATCCCAATTTCTTCAGCTTCTTTACTTTTGTCAGTTTTATCACTAGCAAAAATTTCATGAAATTCTTTGAGATGTTGCGCTAGGAATTTTCCCATTTGCCCAAAGCCTATTATTCCAATATCCATTTATATTCCCTCCAACCATCCTTCTATTCTATCAAAAGCTTCATTAATATCCCTTTCTTCTCCAGCAAACGAGAGTCTAATATGATTCTCCCCCTCAGGTCCAAATGAAATTCCCGGAACAGTTACAACACCCGCTTCATACAAAAGCGCTAATGCTACTGCAGTGTCTTTCGTTCTCCATCTTTCTGGAATTTCTTTAAATCTTTCTGCTGCTTTACCAGTTAGTCGAACTTCACTATCTAGAATTGGTTGAGAGAATCTGGGGAATACATAGTAAGCTCCTTGAGGTCGCTGGTAACTAAAAACACCTTGCAATCTATCTAGTCTACTGCAGATAAGGTCTCTCCTTCTTGATAATTCTTGTCTGAAATATTCTACGTGATCTTGTGGACCTGTTAAAGCAAACAGTGCACCATATTCTGAAATACTAGAAGGAGAAATTATAAACTGATCTTGCATGGCAAACATTTTTTCTATTAAAAATGGATTAGTAACTGCCCAACCCACTCTAAACCCAGTCATCGCATCTTCTTTCGAGGCTGTAAAGAAAGATAAAACATTGTCTCTAAATTCTGGAACTGCTACCAAGCTGAAATGTTTTATGCCATCATAAGTAACGAATGCATATGCGTTGTCTTCTAAGACATAGAGATTGTGTCTTCTGGCTATTCCACCTACTGCTCTTAAATCTTCCTCTGGAAATACAGCACCTGTAGGATTTGAAGGATTGCTGAAAACAATAGCTTTAGTTTTTTCTGTTATCGCTCTTTGAATTGCACCAACATCTAATCTGTATCTATGATCTTCTAACAAAGGAACATGTACAGGAATCCCGCCAGCTATCTTTACACCATCAACATGATTTGAATAAGCAGGAGACGGTAAAATGACTTCATCGCCAATATCGACGAGTGTTTGGAAGGCCCAAGAAAGTCCCCCAGCACTGCCCGCAGTAATCAAAATTTCTCTGTCTGGATTAGCATTTATTCCATCACTTTTTAGTTTCATCGCAACCGCTTGATTTAACTCAGGCAATCCTAAACCCAAAACATACGTGTTAATTTTATCGCGATATTCGAGTACAGCACGAGATAATTCTCTAGCAGTATATTCTGGTAGGGCAAATGACGGCACACCTACGCCTAACGACACATATTGTGGAATGCCATTTTTTCTAAGGTCAGCCTGTGCATAAACGAACATCTGTCTGATCAACGATGCTCCTACATCTTGTGCTCTTCTAGCAATTCTATGTTCCATAAATTCACCTACGTCTTCTGAATACTTCCCATGTCATTGGTATTTCTCCGAAACTTTCCATTATTTCTAGTTCGTGCTGTTCAATTACATCTATCGAACCGATTACTGCATCCGCTTCTCTATTCACTACCGCTTCTACGCAGAGAGGTTTACTTGGGATGTAGAGCTTTTTCATTCCTTCTGGTGCAAGATAATCTGTAGAAGGATGCAAAGCAACTGTTTTAATACCGTTTGTTTCAGACCTTTTTGCCAATACCATTTCTTTTGTTGCTAGTGGAAACGTTTGCCATATATCCAAGTCCCTATATTCGCAATGCAGTCGAAATAAATTATTGTATGCAGCTGGGACTATAGCAAAATGGGATCTTTGCTGTCTCACTTCTTCTAATGCTTCTTCAAATGTATCACGTAAATCGATTCTCACTGGATCTTCATACATTTCTGGAAATGCTCTTCTATGCCATTCTGGACCATGTTCGTAATGACCAGGCCTCCACAATCTAGACCCAAAGTACTTTGCTGCTCTTTCAGAGTCTGTTCCTTCTGGACCTAATGTCGATATTCTGTAAAGGAATCTATAGACTCTTCCATTATCAATCGGTTCAATAGTCATCTAGACTCACCTCTGTTCAGAGTCTCAGGACTGGAAGTCGAATCCAGATCTGATGGTTTACAGCCACCCACTTTACCATTTAAGCTATCCCGAGAAATTATTTCAAAAACCAACCTTCCAAAGTCAGTTAATGATACTGGTTCAAAAAACGAATGATTGACCAAACCTAGTTGTTTTAGTTGTCTGGCATTAAGCTTTAGTGTGGATACAGGAATTTTTTGTTTCCTAGAAACCTTGTTAACTAATGATGTTATCGTCTTTGTAGAATTCTTTTCTATCTCATGCAGAAGCAGTACTTGATTTTTAGTAAGAGCTCTAAGTAAAAGTGGTTTTAAATGCTTATGCCTTGAGGCTCGACATATTGGCGAGGCATCACCATAATCACTTCGATTTAATATAACCTATACGCTTATAAACGGGATGGATAGAAAAAGTCATCCATTATTTTTCAACTCGTTTTATCCCCTCTATTTTGTCGAAATGCTCGTCAAAGCTGTAGATTTCTTCTATTCCTAAATTTTTCATGGCAACTACAGCCAGCCCATCGTTAATTTTTATTTTGTTCTGCTTGGCAATTTCCACAGATTCCATATATTTCTCTTTGTTCACATCTTCGATTTTTATAAAATCACAATCTAAAATATCAGAAACTATTTCTTGAGCCTTTTCTAAATGCAATAAATTTTGCAGAATATTGGAAACTTCTGATATGTGAACAACCGTTGTAACAACCTCTTCACCACTTTTGATTTTTCCAATTATTTTATGAGCAGATTCTTTTATCTCTGAAGTTCTATTGTCCAATTTCCTTTCTAATTTAAGAGAGTCGTATATTACGACGTTTGCATCTAAGAATCTCATTTAAATCGTTCTAAAGACTTTCCCAATAGCTCTTTTTCAACAGCATGCCAGTCTGTAAGTGGCGCTTTCAAGTCAACCTTTATCGAATTGGAATATTTTGTCAAATCTACTTTTCTCTTTGGTAAAATCTTGACATATTCAGGTGTCTGCAACAAAATGACTTTTTTAGTCTTAATTTCAGCTCTCCATCCTTTCGGCAGAAGAACCCTACCTTGAGGGTCGATATCCCTTTCTGTAACACTGTATTTCACTCTATCACCAAAAATTACATGAATTTGGGAATTATATAAAGATTTTGGTAATTCAAATTTTTGCATGATTTCCTGCTTTTTGCAATTTTATGATTTTTTCATGAATTTTGTAAATAATTGTCTCGCCTAGTTAGGATTTTGATTTCTCTTTATCTGCTTGTTCGATAGCCTTAAATAAATATAAAACATCTTAATCTTGATTGAGCATGCAAACTGCGGTATTGCAAGAAATAGTTCCCGGTGGTTTAACTTACAGTATCGATGATAGAAGAACTAGAAGCGAGCATGGAATACCTGTTGAGGTAATATATACAGCACCTTTCGATAAAGCTTGGCAATATGTATGGTATGGCAGAAGGAATCATGGAGACAATATATACAACCGAAGTGGCGTCTGGCGTTTTAGAGAGGCTGTTAATTGGTTGGGTATTGATATGGATGATCCTAGAGTATGTGCCAGACATCTGGTTTCGTTGGATGGTGAGGAGAACTCGCGAATAGGCCCGTATCACTTGTACAATGTTGCAAAATATGTCGATTTGGATAACTCAAGGCTTTCCTTTTTGATGTTCGGTAAAAATCCAAGCGGTTCATTTAAAGATGGAGGAATTGTAACACTGCTGACGCAAGCTAAAAATCTTGGTTATAGACTTGTGATAGTTGCATCTACCGGAAATACTGCCGAATCCTTATCAGGAGCTGTTGCTAATGAAATGGCGGCTCCCTATAATGAACAATACTTGTATGGTGCCATCGTTGTCATACCTCGCGGAAGAGTTGCTCCAGGCAAATTATTGGGCGCTCTTAGAAACCGAGCTAAAATAATTGAGGTAGAAGGCGAATTTGGAGAATCTGATTTCAGTGTTGCCTTAAGCTATGTGCGTGAGGTCGAAAATAGTGACAGACCGATACTTGTAGCCAATTCAGTCGTTCCTTTTAGAATAGAAGGTCAAAAAACAGAAATGTATGCGGTGATGGAAGCCCAAAAATGGGCTAATGTGCCAGATTGGATAGTAACTCCTGGAGGAAACTATGGTAGTACAGCAGCAGCCCACAAAGCTTTCAAAGAATGGAAGGAAGCAGGTTGGATTGACAGATATCCAAGGCTTGCCATAGTAAACGCAGCTTTAGCGAATACAGTCGAAAGACTTCACAAAAGAGGAGTAAGATGGAACAATGGCAATGTTGATCATAAAACTATAGAAGAAGTTTATGGCGAAGTAAGAGCTGAAAGAAGGGAATTGGATATAAAAGGAATCAAAACCAAAATGTCGGCTATAGATATAGCCGAACCTGCTTATGAAAATTTGATGAAGACATTAAGAGCTTTGGATGAAATGAATGGAACGGTTTTGAGTGTCACAGACGAAGAAGCGTGGGAAGCAAAAGAGGTCATAGACAGCAATGGTCCTATTGGAGGAGCAGGAGTTGATCTGGCGTCTGCAGCTACTGTTGCTGGAATTAAAAAACTTCGTGAAAGAGGTGATATCGAGTCGAGTCATGTTGTGGTTGGCAGAATAACAGGACGCGATAAAGATGAAGAAGCAAGTTCTAATCATTATCTAAAAGCTAATCCGCCTCTAAGAGTACGTACACGTGAACAATTTATAAAAGCTTTGTATGAGCTAAAGGCAACTTAACTATTTACTTTAGCTTTACAAATTACTTTTCCATATGCAATTGAATTTTCTAGGAGCGATGAATTCCGTAACACCTTCAGGAATCTTGGTTGACACAGGAAAGACAAGATTCGTCCTTGATTACGGCGCTAATGTAGAACACAGCCCTCCTAAGCCGCCGATGGCTGTAGACAAAGTGGATTATATTTTGCTTTCGCACGGCCATTTGGACCACTGCGGCTCATTGCCTGTTTTAGTAAAGAAAAACGGCTGCCCTATAATTTCCAACAATTGTACGAAAGAACTCACAGAATTGCTTCTGCTAGACTCAGTGAAGATAAACATGATTGAAGCCGGTGGTATAGAAGAGGCCAAACTTCCATTCGACAAGCATGATGTTAAACTTACGATAAAGAAATTCGTTGATTTTAAATACAGGAAGCCATTGTCCTTCAAGAATACTGAGGTGATCTACTATGATGCCGGACACATACCCGGTTCAGCGATGATACTGATGAAAAATAATGGCAAAACCCTGCTTTATGATGGAAATTTCAATACGATAGATACACGTTTGTTGGAAGGCTGCGATCAGGACATGCCAGAGATAGACTATTTGATAACCGAATCTACCTATGCACAAAAGGAACATCCTGACAGGAAATCTCAAGAAAAAGGTTTAGTGCAGTTGGTAAACGAAACCATATCGAACGATGGTGTTGCATTGATTTCAAGTTTTGCTGTCGGCAGGGCCCAGGAGATACTGCATGTTCTTGATTCCTATGGCATAGACTATCCGCTGTATATGGACGGGATGGCCAGACAAGCAGCAAAAATCATCAACAAGCACAAGAATCTATTGAAAGACCCTAGGAGTTTGGATAAAGCTTTAGAGAAGGTTACTTATGTTGTTGGGGATAGGATGAGGGAAAAGATTGTCAGAAAACCTTGCGCCATAATCACCACATCAGGCATGCTATCAGGAGGCACAGTAGTGCCGTATATCCAGAAATTGCATAATGACAGGAATTCTAGTTTGATGCTTACCGGCTTTCAAGTACCAAACACACCAGGGCATAAGCTTTTGCAGACAGGAAGATTTGTACATGAGAATATTGATGTTGAAGTTAAGATGTTTGTTAAGCGCTGGGATTTTTCTGCACATGCTGGCAAAAAAGAGTTATTTTCTTTTATTAAAGACATTAATCCGGAGAAGGTTTTTTGTGTGCATGGCGATGATACGATTGGATTTGCTGATGAGTTGAAACAAAAGGGTTTTGATGCGATAGCGCCGACTAAGGATAATAGAATATTTGATGTCTAGAATTCTAAAATTATTTTCTTCTAGGATAGTATTGTTCTCTTTCCATTCGTTTTAGATTACCATCTCGTTCTCTTCGCAGATAGTGATCAATGGCAGCGTTCAAATAACCCCTCCTTTCTTTCAATTCTGTTAGAATAGTATCTATGTCAGGATTTTCAGTATAAGAAGAAAGTGAAGTAATTGTGGCATCGTATCTAGCTTGTAATACTGAAGCTCTAGCGAAGCCCCCATTTGTTTTAATGCTTTTAGGGATGTGTTGTTGTTGCCCTAATATTTTAGCTTCGTCTAACACATGCACAGGTGGTTGATATGATGCATAGGTCATACTTGTTACCTTTCTAAAACGTATTTACACTGACGATATCTTTCTTCTATTTCTTACACTTTTTGTCATTTACTCACTTAACTAGATCCCTTTCAAGAACACTCATATAATTTTCAAGAAATCCATTAGAATGAATAGTAGGATTTATAATAACTTCTCTTGTTCCATCTTTTCCAGAATCTACAATTATTTTTGTTTCAACTCGCAGTCTTTTATCTCCCCATCTATCATAACCCGTACTACACCCTAAAATGAATATACCTTCTGGCGTATCATATCTACTATATTTTAGATTGGGGTCTGTAAGTTCCAAAAACTTGAACACGTTATCTGCAAATTTTCGTCTTAGATAATCCGGCTTTTCCTCTTCTATTGTGGTTACATGTAAGTAGGGATTAGCAGAGCCTTCATTGACATTAGCAGAGCCTTCATT
>Ga0213870_1001586_pt1 | contig 10146 bp, 7 predicted proteins | sample WICALVC2017_Meta_FD_160119 | JGI IMG/M metagenome (GOLD analysis project Ga0213870, IMG submission 160119) | Freshwater microbial communities from subterranean cave lake in Wind Cave National Park, South Dakota, United States - WICALVC2017 | ecosystem: Environmental > Aquatic > Deep subsurface >... | reverse complement strand
CGTAGGCGTCGCTGTTTTCGCATCCGGCCATCATGCCAGATTTCTTGACCATCAAAATAGCCCAATCTCCGTCGAGAGAATGCCGTTTCTCATGCTGTTTTCACCCACTCGCGGACACGAAGACCCCTTTTAGATTCGCGCGCCACGCTCATAATTCCTCGCTCTCCGTGACAATTCATAAGGGCTTGGCTATACTGCCCGCCAATCATGCCGACGCTGAATTGGATCGGGAAAGAGACGGTGGTGAACCATCACCACCAAGTGCCCTTTCATCTGCTCAAAGACGTGCCCGACCTCGCCTGCGGCCAGCCGGGCGACGGCAATCTCATCGTTCAGGGCGATAACCTCGTCGCGCTCAAGGCGCTGCTTCCCTATTACGCGGGACAGGTGAAGTGCATCTACATTGATCCGCCTTACAACACTGGCAACGAGGGTTGGGTCTATAACGACAACGTGAACAGCCCGGTCATCCGCGAATGGCTCGGAAAGACCGTCGGAAAAGAAGGAGAAACGCTCGACCGCCACGACCGATGGCTCTGCATGATGTATCCGCGCCTGGCATTGCTCCGGCAGTTTCTCTGCGAAGACGGCTCTATCTTCATCAGTCTCGATGACAACGAGATTGGCCCGCTGAGACTGGTCATGGATGAAGTTTTTGGCGCGCAGAATTTCGCGACGACCTTCATTTGGGAAAAACGAACCACACGCGAAAACCGCCGCGTCTTCTCATTTAGCCACGACTTTGTGCTCTGCTACGCAAAGTCGCTGGATGCCTTTGAGAAAGTGCGCGGGACTCTCCCGCTCTCGGAAGAAGTGAAGGGCCGATATGAAAATCCCGACAACGATTCGCGCGGACCGTGGCAATCTATTTCGCTAAATGCCCAGGCGGGCCACGGCACGCCTTCGCAGTTTTACACGATCGTGACGCCAGGCGGTCGCCGATTAGATCCACCCAAAGGACGTTGCTGGTCAGTTACGGAGTCGCGTCTCAAGGAATTGATTACTGACAATCGAGTCTGGTTTGGAGCGAATGGCAAGAACGCACCGCGTCTGAAGAAGTTTCTTTCAGAAACAACGAAGGGCCTAACACCACAAACACTATGGCGCGCCGACGAGGTTGGGACGACCGATTCGGCTACAAAGTTGTTGTTTCAGATTTTTGGTGGAGAAGCCAAGTTCGATTCGCCCAAACCACCAGAGCTGATCGAGAGGGTTCTGCGTATAGCAACACAACCTGGCGATCTCGTGCTTGATTCCTTCTCTGGCAGTGGTACGACTGGCCATGCGGTCTTAGCTCTAAACAAACAGGACGGCTGCAGTCGCCATTTTATCCTTGTGGAGATGGAGCCAAAGATTGCCCGAGAAATCACTGCTGAGCGCGTGCGTCGAGTTGCAACGGGGTACAAGAATGCGAAGGGCGAGAAAGTCGAAGGCCTCGGGGGTAGCTTCCGCTATTGCGAGTTGGGCGACCCGTTGTTCGACGAGAAAGGAAAGATTCGCGAGACAGTGAGCTTCGCCGACCTTGCCCGGCATGTCTATTTCACTGAAACCGGCGAGCCGTTGCCGCGTGAGCGTGTGACGAAGTCGCCGTTCCTCGGCGCCTGTCGGGGCGTCGGCATCTACCTGCTCTACAACGGCATCCTCGACGACAAAAGCGCCAACGGTGGAAATGTACTCACGCGCGCGGTGCTCGCAAAGCTTCCGCCATTCGAGGGGCAGAAAGTCATTTACTGCGCGGGTTGCCTGCTTGGTCGAGACCGGCTGCAAGCCGAGCGCATTCTCGTTCGGCAAACTCCCTACGAGATCAAGGTCTCATGATCACGCTGAAGGATTATCAATCGCGGGTACTCGACTCGTTGCGAGAGTTCTTTCGTCTCGCCGCGCGCGACCGAGACCCCGGCTCGGCTTTCTGTGAAGTGACCAGGCGTGTGTATGGCGAAGCGATGCCGTATCTGCCGGTGTCGGCTGCAGGGCTGGAGTCGCGCATGCCATACGTGTGCCTACGCGTGCCTACAGGGGGAGGCAAGACGCTGATTGCCTGTTATGCCGCGGGGCTGGCCTTGCACGATTTCATGCGCGCTGACCGCGCCGTGGTGTTGTGGCTGGTGCCAAGCAACACCATTCTCGATCAGACCGCCGACGCGCTTCGCGATCCACGCCATCCCTATCGCCGCGCACTGGAACTGTCGTGTGGCGCCGTGGAAGTTGTGACCATCGAAGAGGCACTGCGTCTCTCACGCGCGACTGTGGAGGGGCAGACGGTTGTGATCGTGGCGACCATTCAATCGTTCCGCGTCGAGGACACCACCGGACGCAAGGTCTACGACCAGAACGGCGCGTTTGCAGAGCATTTGCTCAACGTGCCTGCAGACCGCTTGGCCGATCTGCTGCCCGGTGCGGACGGGAAGCCGAAACCATCGCTGGTGAACATGCTGCGGTTGCGTCGGCCCATCGTCATTGTGGACGAAGCGCACAATGCGCGCACCGACCTGTCCTTTTCCACGCTCGGCAATGTGCTGCCCTCATGCATCGTCGAGTTTACGGCCACGCCGGCGCGGGAGAGGACTCCATCCAACGTGCTGCATCGCATCTCGGCGGCGGAGTTGAAGGCGGCCGAGATGGTGAAGCTGCCGCTGCGCGTCATCACGCGGCATCCGAGCCAGCGCGACCAACTCCTGGCGGAGGCGATCACGCTGCGTGCCGATCTCGAAAAGCTGGCTGTGGCCGAGGGACAACAGACGAGCGAGTATCTCCGGCCGATCCTGTTGCTGCAGGCTGAGCGTGTGGATGCCTGTGAGTCGCTACGCGACCGGCTGGTGCGCGAGTTTGGTCTCTCGAAGGACGAAGTGAAAATCTCCGTCGGCAGGCTCGATGAGTTGAAAGACGTGAAGGACATTGCGTCGCCGAAGTGCCCGGTGCGGCTCATCATCACGGTCGAGAAGCTGCGGGAGGGATGGGATTGCCCGTTTGCCTACGTGCTATGCAGTCTCAAGGAGACGCGTTCGGCCACAGCCATTGAGCAGATCGTTGGGCGCATTCTCCGGCTTCCGCTCGCCCAGACGAAGCGACACCCCGACCTTAACTGTGCTTATGCCTTCTCGGTATCGGCTTCGATTACAGACGTGCTTGCGGAATTGCGCGAGGCGCTGGAACACAATGGCTTTACGCCGGCGGAGGCCGAGCGCATCATCATTCCAGTGTCGCCGGGCACTCTGCCGTTGGGCGTCCAGCCGCAGACGTTGAAGTTGGAACCGTCCGAGATCGACGCCACGGTGGCGCAGATACAGGTGGCGGCGCTTGCCGGCAAAGTGCGAATCGACGCCGGCACCGGCGAGATCACCGTCGTGGTCCCGCTCGATCATGACGACACCGAGAAACTGAAGGGTTGCGTCAAGACCCCCGAGGCCAAGGCGAAGGTAGAGGAAGCTGTTGCGCTTGTGCGGGAGGCGGAGAAGGCGTTCGGCGGCAGTGGGACAACGCGCGTCCCCTCGCCTTACGAACGGCAACTGGACTTTCTCGTGCCGCTGCTCTGTGTCCAGGAAAACGGGACACTGTTTGAGTTTGAGAGTACGTTCCTGATCGAGCACCCATGGAAACTCAGCGAGAAAGACGCCTCGCTGTCAGAGGGCTACAACCCCCTTGTGCGTCCGGTCGGCTATGCAGGCATTCTGGACGTTGGCGCGAAAGGCGAGGTGCAGGCCAGTGTCATTCAGGAAACGCCGGGCGCAGATTTCGTCGGCACCTTACATCAGCAAGTACTTCAACTTGGCGGTACGGACAATTGGTCGCTTGAAAGTCTGATCGCGTGGCTGGACCGGGAGATTGACCATCAGGATATTCCCACTGGCGAGTCGGTTGAGTTTCTGCGCAAGGCCGTCCGTGGCCTTATGACGAAGTTCGGCATTGCCGACGTGAGCGTACTGGCGCTCGATCGCTTTCGCCTCCGCGATGAGATAGAAACCCGTATCCAGCAACACCGCGATAGTGAACGCAAAGGATCGTTTCAGATGTTTCTCCTCCCGGATTCGCTGCTCACCGTGAGTGACGAGCGCACGATCAACTTCAAGACGATGAGCTACGAACCGAGCCGGCTCTACGAAGGCGGCTTCCAATTCAAGAAGCACTACTTCGGACCGAAGCCCGGCGAGCTGACCGAGAAAAAATCCGACGGCAAGCTCACTGAGGAGTTTCAGTGCGCGCAGTACCTCGATAGACTGCCGGAAGTAGCGTTCTGGGTACGGAATCTCCCGCGCAAGGCCACATCGTTTCGTCTGCAAACGTCGACAGACTGGTTTTACCCTGACTTCCTCTGCCAACTCACCGATGGGCGGGTGCTTGCGGTCGAATATAAAGGAAAACATCTGTATGACGGTGTGGATGCTGAGGAAAAGCGGGCGGTCGGTCAGGTGTGGGCCTCGCTGAGCGGCGGGCGTTGCCTGTTCGTCATGCCGACCGAGGGGGACTTTTCGAGCATCGACAAGGCAGTGAAGCCGTAAAGTCGGGCTACGCATTACGCTTCCGACTTGACCCACGGCAATGATTGCGCCTATAACTGAACTACCTTCATGATCAAACGCCACATACAGACTGACCGCCGCGAGCTTCCGTCCTATGGGATCATGGAGGCGGCGCATTATCTCCGCGTCCCGCCCGCCACAATTCGGGATTGGGTGAGCGGCCGGTACTACCCGACTACCGCCGGTAAGCAATTCGCAAGGCCCATCATTCACTTACCTGATCCAGAACGAAAGGTGTTGTCGTTCATGAATCTCGTCGAGGTCCATGTGCTCGACGCGATTCGTCGTGAACACAAGATCCCCCTGGATAAAGTGCGAAGGGCCTTGCAGTATCTTTCCAAACAACTTCCATCGCCGCACCCATTGGCCGATCGAGAATTTGAAACCGACGGGATGGATTTGTTCATCCAAAAGGTGGATGAGTTGATCAATCTTTCGCAGGACGGGCAGCTTGCGATGCGCGGTTTGCTTGAAGCTTATCTCCGCAGAATTGAAAGAGATGCGTCCGGCATTCCCATCAAGCTCTATCCGTTCACGAGAAAAGGAGAACCTGAACAACCTAAGGCCGTCGTAATCGACCCGCAAGTGTCCTTCGGCCGACCTGTGTTGGCAGGCACCGGCATAGCCACCGCCATCATCGCCGAGCGCTATAAGGCCGGAGAGTCAATAGAGGATTTAGCTGAAGATTATGGACGCCCGCCGATTGAGATCCAAGAAGCGATCAGGTGCGAGCTCATCGAAGTCGCAGCCTGAGCCTCCCGTCTTTTTCCTCGATCGTTCCTTAGGCAAAACGCTCATTGCCACCGCGCTTCGACAGGCGGGTGCGCTGGTGCACATCCATGAGGATCATTTTCCTCAGAATGCCAAAGATGAAGACTGGCTTGCCCAGGTCGGCAACAACGGTTGGATTGTCCTTACGAAGGACCGCAGAATTCGCTATCGTGAGCTGGAATTGACCGCTCTGCTGAACGCAGGTGTTGGTGCCTTCATTCTAACTGCCGGAAATCTTAAAGGAGAAGAGATGGCGCGGATCTTCGTGAAGGCGCTTCCGGCCATGAACAAATTCCTGACTAAACACGATCGGCCATTCATAGCAAATCTAACGAGTAGCGGTTCCGTGGCCATGCTCTTTTCAGGAGATGAAAGAAAGAAATCTTAAATAATGGGCGCAGCATGCGGCGCCCCTACGTCGGATTGAATACGGGGACAGGCACGCCCGGAAGGCGAGCCAGTCCCCTCAGCCCGCCCGCCTGTGTCGAGCGAGGGAACGGCGTTGCAGGTCTTGTAGCCTGCGATCCCGCGGCTTAGAATGACGGAGTATGTCGGATCCTTGTGCCATCGTCATCAAGGGCGCCCGCGAGCACAACCTCAAGAACCTCGACCTGGCGATCCCCCGCAACAAGCTGGTGGTGATCACCGGGCTGTCCGGCTCGGGCAAGTCGTCACTCGCCTTCGACACGATCTACGCCGAGGGCCAGCGCCGCTACGTCGAGTCCCTCTCCGCCTACGCTCGCCAGTTTCTCGAACAGATGGACAAGCCGGACGTGGATTCCATCGAAGGACTGTCGCCGGCCATCGCCATCGAGCAGAAGACCACCTCGCGCAATCCCCGCTCCACCGTGGGGACCGTCACCGAGATCTACGACTATCTGCGGCTGCTCTTTGCCCGGATCGGCCGCCCGCACTGTCCACAATGCGGCGATCCGATCACGGCGCAGACGATCCAACAGATGGTGGACGTGCTGATGGCGTGGCCGCTGGGTTCGAAGCTCTCGATCCTGGCGCCCATCGCGCGGGACCGCAAGGGCGAGTATCGCAAGGAATTGCAGGAGGCGCGGCGCAGCGGATTCATCCGCGCGCGGATCGACGGCACGCCGCACGACCTCGCGGACGAGATCACGCTGGACAAGCAAAAGAAGCACACGATCGAGATTGTGGTGGACCGTGTCGTCCTCAAGGACGACGAACCGACGATGCGACGGCTGGCGGATTCGTTGGAGATCGCGCTGAAGCAGGCGCACGGCCTGGTGGGGATCGCGCTGGAGGGAAGGAAGGATCTGCTCTACAGCGAGAACCTGGCCTGTGTGCGGTGCGGCTTCAGCTATTCGGAATTGACGCCCCGTCTCTTCTCCTTCAACAGTCCTCACGGCGCCTGCCCGGGCTGCGACGGACTCGGTCACGAGCCGCCTCAGGGCGGCCCGCGGTTCGACGCGGACGATGAATATGAGGACGAGGACTACGGCTCGCTGACGCGCTGCTCCATTTGCAAGGGCGACCGGTTGAAGCCCGAAAGTCTGTCGGTCCTGATGGACCGGAAGTCCATCGCGGAAATCACGCGCCTGTCGATCCGGGAGGCCGCGGCACTCTTCCAGACGCTGACGCTCACCGAACGCGAGCAGGTCATTGCGCATCGCATCCTGAAGGAGATCCGGGAGCGCCTCGGTTTTCTCGTCAACGTCGGCCTGGACTATCTGACCCTGGACCGGGCGGCAGCGACCCTCTCCGGCGGAGAGGGTCAGCGCATTCGTCTGGCCACGCAGATCGGATCAGGACTGGTCGGCGTCCTCTACATCCTGGACGAGCCGTCCATCGGCCTTCACCAGCAGGACAACCGGCGCCTGTTGGACACGCTCCTGCGCCTGCGCGACCTCGGCAATACGGTGATCGTGGTTGAGCACGACGCCGAGACCATGCTCCATGCGGATTACCTTCTCGATCTCGGCCCAGGCCCCGGCGTACATGGGGGCTTCGTGGTCGCCCAGGGCTCGCCGGCCGAAGTCATGGCCAACAAGGATTCGCTGACCGGCCAATACCTGCGCGGCGATATGACCATCACGCTTCCGCACCGGGCACGGCAGGCGGGTCGCCATCTCACCGTCGTCGGCGCCCACGAGCACAACCTCAAGAACGTGACGGTGGCGATCCCGCTGGGGCTGCTGACCTGCGTGACCGGCGTGTCCGGTTCCGGCAAGAGTACGCTGCTCTTCGACGTGCTCTATCGGAGCCTGCGGCAGCTCTTATATGGTCATTTAGAACGCGGCTCACGACCCCTTGCAGGTAAGGCAACGGGTTCCCCGACCTCGCCGCTACGGAAGCCGCAGGCGCTAGCGAGCGACGCGCGTAAAATACCCTGGGTGACGGGATGCGCGGACATCACCGGCATCGAACACATTGACAAGATCGTGAACATTGACCAGTCGCCGATCGGGCGCACGCCGCGCTCTAACCCGGCGACCTACACCAGCCTGTTCACCTACATCCGCGACCTCTTTGCGACCCTGCCCGAATCGCGGGTGCGCGGCTACAAGGCCGGGCGCTACTCGTTCAACGTGAAGGGCGGGCGCTGCGAGACGTGCCGGGGCGACGGCCTGATCAAGATCGAGATGCACTTCCTGCCGGACGTCTACGTGACCTGCGAGGGCTGCCAGGGCCGGCGGTACAACCGGGAGACGCTCGACGTCCGCCACAAGGACACAAGCATCGCCGACGTCCTGGCCATGACGGTCGAGGAGGCGCTGGCGTTCTTCCGGCATCTCCCCCTCATCAAGGCCAGGCTGGCGACGCTCAACGACGTGGGGCTGGGCTACATCAAGCTCGGCCAGTCCGCCACGACGCTGTCGGGGGGGGAAGCGCAGCGGGTGAAGCTGTCGCGCGAGCTTTCCAAACGGGCGACCGGACGCACACTCTATATCCTGGATGAGCCGACGACGGGCCTGCACTTTGCGGACATTCAGAAACTGCTCGAGGTGCTGAACCGTCTGGTGGAATCCGGCAACAGCGTGGTAGTGATCGAGCACAACATCGACGTGATCCGCAACGCCGACTGGATCATTGACCTCGGTCCGGAAGGAGGGGATCGCGGCGGCGAGATCGTCGCCGCCGGTCCGCCCAAGGAGGTGGCAGGCGTCACGGCCTCCCATACCGGAGCGGTACTGCGCGGGAACTAGATCAGAGTTTCAGAGCTTGTGTTCGATGACGTAGCGGACCATCTGCGCCACGTTCCGGATGCTCAGGCGGCGGCCGATGTTGACGCGATGGGTTTCTGCCGTACGGGGGCTGATGCCCAGTTTTTCGCCGATCTGTCTGCTGGTGTAGCCGTGGGCCACCAGGCTCAACACTTGGCGTTCGCGCGGGGTCAGGCGAGGCGTGACTCGCTGTATATTCTTCATGTCTACAGCGGGGGTGCTGCGTGTGGCTTTCACGGTCTTGCGTGCGGCCATAGTGTGATTCAACCTCCTTAAGTTCTTGGACGTATACGGCGGGTATCATAGCCTGATCGTCAGGAAAACTTCAACCCATGGAAACCCCAGGTAGAATTTCCCCTGTAACCTTTTGCAAACTGGCGTGTCTCAGGAAGTAGAGGGGAGACAGGCGAGGACGGAATGGCGGAGTCGGATGACCAGGTATTGGATCGGTACGCGGCCGGTGACGAAACGGCCTTTGAGGAACTGGTCAGGCGCCATCAGAAGACCATTTACAATCTGGCGTACCGGATGTTGGAGAACCATGCCGACGCGGCGGATCTGGCGCAGCGGACCTTCGTGCAGGCGTTCCTGCACCATCAGTCCTTCAAGCGCGAGTCAAGTTTTCGCACCTGGCTCTATCAGATCGGCATGAACCTCTGCCGCAATGCCATTCGCGATCGGGCGCGCCGGACGCATGAGGATGTCCACGAGCTGGAACTGGCGGACGCCCGGGACATCTTTGCGGAGACCGCCGGGACCGAGTTGAAGAATCGTCTGGGCCGCGTGATCCGGACCCTGCCGATGCGACAGAAGGAAGCCCTGGTGTTGCGGGTGTACCACGAGCACGCCTTTACGGAAATCGGGACGATCATGCGCTGTTCAGAGGGGGCAGCGAAGGCTAATTACCACCACGCGGTGGATAATCTCCGCCGCGCCCTGGCGCCGGACGAGGGATGACCATGACGTGTCATGAGATCAAGGACGTGACCGTGCCGTATCTCGAGTTGGACCTGGAGCCGTCACGCATTCGGGACGTCACGGCCCATCTGGAAGGGTGCGGGGGGTGCCGTGCGGAAATGGAAGCGGTCCGCCAGGTTCTGGTCCGGGTGAAGGGCGTGGCGGTGCCGGACCCAGGTGACCGATTCTGGAACGAATTGCCCGACAGGGTCCGCCGGGATCTGGTGCGTGAGCAGGCGATGAGGCACGGCGACACCGTCCCGTTGCGGCCGCCGGGCGCGACAGGGGCGCAGGTGAAGATCGCACGGTGGCCGATGGCTCTCGCGGCGTCGGTCCTGCTGTTCGTCAGCGCCTGGTCGCTCGCGGGCCTGTTCGATCAAGGGTCGGCGCCGGCTCCGTCACAGCCGCGCGCTGTCGCCCAGGGCAACCGGCTGCCGGCATCCGAGCCCGATCTACCGCAACTGGGCGAAGCGGAATGGCATCAACTCTGGGATGAGGATCCCGATATGGCGCTGGTCGAAATGGCGGCCGGCCTGGACCGTCAGGCGGTCGATCGTCTGTTCAGGGACATGTAAAAAGGGGGCTCTGTTGAATTTCAAGTGGGTTGCGGGGCATGGGGGTTGATAGCGTGGAAGTTGAGTTTGCCAGCGATGAGAAAGATGACGGTCTTGATGGTGGACAGGCGCGTGAAGCCGCGTGCGCGGCGT
>Ga0213870_1001585_pt1 | contig 10149 bp, 9 predicted proteins | sample WICALVC2017_Meta_FD_160119 | JGI IMG/M metagenome (GOLD analysis project Ga0213870, IMG submission 160119) | Freshwater microbial communities from subterranean cave lake in Wind Cave National Park, South Dakota, United States - WICALVC2017 | ecosystem: Environmental > Aquatic > Deep subsurface >... | reverse complement strand
TTTAAAACAAGCTCCGTTTTTTTGTTGGTAATTCTTACTCTTAAATCTATGGGGTTATCTTGATTCAAATTAAAATTTTCTTTTTCTCCGTGCGCAAAATAAATAACCGAGAATCTATCCTTTTCTCCAAGAAATTTTCCGTTTTTTTTCAAGAATTTACTCAATTCCCGAAACTGTTTTTGGGTTAAATGACCCCGATGTTCTACTTCAATTTTCGCCATATTCTTTATAGTTTGTTATTTTTTAATCTATAATTTTAAAAATATCAACACTAAAGTTTTTTAGTTCTGTGACTAACGGCAATATGGGAAGCCCAACAATATTGAAGTAATCCCCCTCTATTTTTTCTACAAATAATCCCCCAAAGTGTTGTATGGCATAGGCTCCGGCAAACTCCAACGGTTCACCCGAGGCAACATAAGCGTCGATTTCTTGTTCGGGAATACGTTTGAAATACACTTTTGTTTCTACTGATTTTGAAATTTGTTTCCCTGTTGTCGTATCAATAATGGTAAATCCCGTAATAACAGAATGCGCTTTACCACTAAGCTTTTGCAGCATCGCTTTAGCTTTTTCTTTTGTCTTTGGTTTGCCAAGTAATTCTTTCTCAAAAACAATAAATGTATCAGCCGCAATAATAATTGAATCTTTGTGCCGTTGGGCCACATCTTTTGCTTTTCCCAGCGACAAAAACTCCGCCAATTCTTTCGCCTCCATTTTTAAACTCATATCTTCTTCGTAGCTGCTTGGATCTACTTCAAATTTCAAACCAATCTGTAAAAGCAGATTTTTCCTTCTTGGAGATGATGAAGCTAAAATTATTTTTTTCATTTTTTATTACCCAATCTAGTGTTCCAATATCCCTAGCTTTACTTTATTATTCTTAACTTCCAAATTAGCCTCTCCTCCTACCGGAAAAGTAATCATCGGAGACGTATGACCAAAGTCAACATTCGCTATCACGGGTAAATTATCTAATTCTTTTTTTGTTTTAATGATTTTAATTAAAAGGTCATTGGTTATTTTACTTGCCTGTTGAAATCTACCAATCACAATCCCCTTCACATATTTAAAATCGGGAAGGTGTATTAATGATTGCAAATCTCTGTCGAAATGATGCGTTAATGATTCTGAATCGTCTTCAATAAAAAGGATAGAGTTTCTTAGGCTTGGAAAGTATTCGGTACCTTGTAACAAGTTAAGAGTTCCAAGATTTCCTCCAATTATAGTTCCTGAGGCTTTGCCTTCATTAATAACCAGAAAGCCATCATTATTAATAAGTTTTCTATCTTTTTGATTCATGTACCAATGGTCATCACTCCATGTTTCACTGGGCTTAATATCAAGTGGCGTATCTTCAAATAAACACTTGTTGAAATAGTCTAACGTGTAGCCAAAATAAAGCTCCTGGCCAAAGGTTGAATAATGAGGACCAGAATAAGAAATTAAACCAGTTTTAGCGAAGATTGCGTTGTTGAGAATGGTGATATCCGAATAACCGCAAAAAATCTTGGGATTTTTTTTAATTAAATCCCAATCCAAATATCTTAAAAACTGATTACTGTTAAAACCTCCGATTACTGTAATTACTGCTTTCACATTTTTATCTCGGAAGCCATTATGTAAATCTTCCACACGAGATTGAATGCTCGATGATCTAAAATCGTCCATTTCTTCGACATACTTTCCAAAACTCAATTTCAATCCTAATTTAGAGAAACGCTTATTAGCGATTTCCCGTAATTCTTCTGAAATTATCCCCATAGAGCGAGAAGGTGCAATAACTCTCACCTCATCCCCTATTTTTAATTTTTGCGGATATATTTTTTTCATGGATTTTATCTTAAAAGTCTTCTTTGTTTAAATATTGGATAAGCGCATTTTTCAACGCATTTTCAATGAATGGCTTTCTGTGACGCACCATCTCGTCAATGTGTTTTTTGAGATGGTTTTTTACTTTAATATTTTTCGTATATCCTTCCAAATTCACACTCATTTCCAAACCTTTACCTAGTACCTCTTGATAATATTTTGGCAAGAAGAATTTGTGAGATTGGTTTGATATTTGATAGCCATCTTTATCAATAATAGTCACCCAGCAGAACATTTCGTAACCATTTTCTTCTTTGTGATAACCCACTTCAATCCCAATAGAAAAATCAGATTCTGGGGATTTTTCAAAAGCGCTCTTAGCTCTATTAACTGAACCTTGTCGAGTTTCATCTGTTGTCTTGGGTTGTTCTGCAACACTGCTTTTAACTTCAAGGGGAATCACATCAGCCTTGACTTTTAAGTCACTTAGGACTTCTTTTAAATATTTTATTTTGGGAACCGAAGTTGTCCCAACTGCTATTTTTAACTTTTGTGAATATATGGGTTTCATATTTTTATTTTATTCTGCCTGTTTTGTAGTAAAAATGCAATAAAACACTTCTTATAAAAATGGGGAGAAGTTTTCACTTCTCCCCTTGGTTATCGCGTTAGTCAGAAAAGCTTACTCCAGCGTTCTACGTTGGGCTAAAGCTCTCGGCTTCTTGCGATTCTTGCAATTTCGCCATCAGCATGTGCGTTGCTGATTTCGGCCGAAATCCGATGAATTCCTCCCCAGATGTCGGCCATGTACAGTTTCCCTTTGTTGGGTCCATCGATTGCTTCGACGATACTACCGCAACCGATGGTCCATCCACGACCGCCGATGCACCGACACACATAGCTGACTCCCTCGAACATTAGAATTGTCGGCTGATTGGACATACGATTTATCCTCCGTTTCGTGGTGTGAAAAACGACACATTCAGTTGCTATGCCAATGCTTTTTAACTTCGTCCATTTTGCACTTCATGCAGACATTGATAACTTTGCCCGAAGAATCACTGGCCGGGCAAAAGTTATGCATTCCAGCTTCGGTGAAAATATACAGCTTGGCCGCACACTTATCACAGACAGCGCTTCCTCTTGGCGATGGGGCAAACCCGGCGTTTTCAGACTCCATATCACCTCCTTTTCAGAAGCCGCCACCGGAAAGAATTGAGTCCATGAGCGTATTCTCCCAATCGTTCTTAATCAGGATATGCAAGGCATTTTCTGTCTTGGATAGAGACCGGATACAGTCCCACACTTGTTGCGGACTACTTCGCCCGTTGACTAAAATAGTCAAGGCTTCAATCTTGGTTTGGACCGCAAGATCCTTCGAAAGAATGATCTGTTCGGTCACCCATTCTCTTGAAAACATTTGCTAACCCCTTGTCAAAGAACTGTTTGAGAAGCCATCCACAGATTTTGTGGATAAAAAAACTTCTCGTCTCTGGCGCATAGTAAAACTATGCAACAGGGACAAGAAGTCATTCTTGTGGTACCACCCTTGTTTTGAATAAAAAAACGTCTAAGAGACGCCATTATTCTCTCATCGACTCCTCAAATGTTTTACATTTGATTCAGCGATTATCCTACGGGTTCACTGTTTAATAATTTTTCGTTACGAAAATTAAAGATTTTGAATTCGAAAATTATCAAAAGCGACAAGGTTTACATGCAGTGTAAGCCGCGAAGCTTTTGGAAATTTTCGACCAAAAGATTATTAAATAGTGAGCCCTTATTACGGAGGAAACCGGATTCTCACTTTTGCAAGAATCATCATGCCCTTCGACAAGCTCAGGGCGAATAGGGCCCAACCCCGATTTTCATCGGGACCCAATTCATTGATTTTGTCCCGATTCCATCGAGGATCCTCGACGCTTCGGGATAATTGTCAAAATTCCTTACTATGCTATCATCTTATCAGATTAAAAAACCTTGTCAAGCCCTACCATTTTCTATTGTTGAGATTGCTTCGCCCACGACTTTGGTCGGGGCTCGCAATGACGGCGCGTTTTATGTTATTGAGATTGCTTCGCCCCGCTCGCAATGACGGCGCAAGGCGCGTTTCGTAATTGAAGATATAAAAACAATAAAAAAGCGGCGTCGTCGGCCACTTGGTTATAAAGACTCAATTTCTTTTTTGTAGTGTTTTTCGATGATGTGACGGCGGAGTTTTAAGGTAGGAGTTAACTCATCGTTTTCCTGGGAAAACTCAGAAGGCAATAATTTAAACTTTTTTATTTTTTCAAAATCAGAAAGATGTGGATTGATTTTTTTGTCAATTCTATCCTGAAAAACAGATAAAATAACTGGATTTTTTATTAATTTATAATGTTCTTGAAGCAACAAGTCATTATTTTTTAAATACATTTTTATCTCTTGCCAATCGGGAATAATCAGGGTTGAAACAAACTTTTTTTTATTGCCAATGATAATTGACTGGGCAATAAATTTGTCATTATTAAGCAGATTTTCAATTGGCTCTGGCCAAATATTTTTTCCTCCCGACAAAACAAACATTTCTTTTTCTCTCCCTATAATCGTCAGAAAACCCTGCTGATCTATGAAACCAAGATCTCCGGTCCGAAACCAGCCATTCTTGTCAAAAGATAATTTTGTTGACTTCTTGTCCTTGAAATATCCCTGAAAAACATTTGGCCCGTTTACCAGAATTTCTTTTTTGTCGCTAATTTTAACTTTAACCCCGGGAATTATTTTACCGACTGTCCCGAATTTAAAATCATTCTCTTTATTGGCAGAGATAACAGGAGATGTTTCTGTTAATCCGTAACCCTCAATAACCAAAATCCCAATTTTTAAAAAAAATCGGGCCAGATTCTTGTTTAAGGACGCTCCGCCAGAAATGGCAAGACGTATTTTGCCGCCAAGTTTTTTTCTTATATTCCTAAAAAATAAAAAGTTGGCGATTGAATGCCCTATTGTTTTTTCTTTTTGCCTGAGAGACCAGGCAAAAAGCTTCTTTTTAAAGGAAGAGAGATTGTTAATTTTATCCCATATGGCATCGTGAAATTTTTCAAAAATCCTGGGGACCGAAACTAAGATTGTAGGCGCAATCTCTTTAAGGTTATATGACATCTGTTTTATGTTTTCCGCATAGGCTATTGTGGCCCCATGGAGAATTGGAACATAATACCCCGCCGTTCTTTCCAATATATGAGATAGGGGCAGAAAAGATAAAAAGACATCTTTTTCTTTTACCGGAACAACCTCATTGGTCGCCTCGACGTTGCTTAAAATATTTTTATGGCTTAGAGGCACGCCTTTTGGATTGCCGGTCGTGCCAGAGGTGTAAATGATGGTGCAGATTTCGTTAGGATCCAAAAATATTTTTTCGCAAAATTCTTTCTCATTGTGATTTAATATTGTTTTCCAGTGGAAAATTTTTCCTTTTAAATTATACTTTTTAATATTTAAAGTCTGTTTTTCTATACCAGTGAGCTTTTCCAAAAAAATGATTTTTTTAAGGTGTTTTAAATTTTGGTGCAACAACAAAACCTTATTCAACAAATCTCCATTTGATACAACTAAAATCTTTGCTCTGGAATGATTTAAAATATTAGATATCGCTTTTGAGCTGAAAGTGGTATGAAGGGGAACAGAAACGGCTCCAATAAACATTATAGATAAATCAGAAATAACCCACTCGGGCCTATTTTCCGATAAAATCGCTATCTTATCTCCCTTATTGATACCTAATTTTTTAAAACTGTTGCTTAAAATTTTTACATTCTGGGAAAGCTCTTTGTAGGTGATTGGAAAATAAACTCCTTCCCTTTTGTACAAAAGAGCATTTTTTTGAGGAAAAACTTCCGCTGTTTCAAAAAAAGCTTCGGGAATTGTTTTCATTTTGACATTAGACCTGTTGCTTAATATGCTTTGCATATTAAGCAACAGGTCTATTATTTATTGTTTAAAACTTCTTTGATAAAATCGTAAATTTTTTGAAATATTTCTGCCCGACGATCGGCGATGGTAAGATTATGAAAATTACTGGAAAACCAATAAATTTTCTTAAAAGAAGAACCTAAGTGTTCATAGACATAAGTGGCGCTTTTGGGATGTATGACGGGATCAATATTGGCATGTACTATTAATGCGGGAATTTTAACTTTATTTAAATTGGGTTTTGTATCCTTTCTAATAAAACTTAAAAATTCCCTTAAACTTTTTGTTGGAATTTTAGCATAGGTAATTTCATCCATCATATCTAAATAATCTAGTCTATATAGACGAGGCGGTTTATGATAATATTTTTTGAACAATCCATAGGAATAAAGCCTGATAGCGATAATGAAACGATTTCTTAAATAAATTGGGGCTCCTAAACCAATCATTCCAAGGGGTTTATTATTAAGTTCATTTATGAGCCAAAAAGACAAATTAGCGCCGAAAGAGTTGCCGATTATGAAAATTTTTTCAGATTTCTCTTTTAGTTTTAAATAGGCTTCCTTAACCGACAGGACCCAGTCATTGGGTGTGGTCTTTATTAAATCTTCGGGCTTTGTACCATGGCCAGCTGTTAAGGGAGCGTATACGGTAAATCCTTTTTTTGACAAAAAAATACTTAGTTCTTTAAATTCATTGGGAGTGCTAGAAAAACCGTGGAGCATTAAAATTCCAACTTTTGAATTTTTATCGATAAAAATCGGTTCCCCTCCTTTCATAATTGGATATTAGGTGTTGGATATTGGGTGTTAGCCGATAGGTGCTGGATGTTGGATTTTAGATACTTTACGAAAATATCTAACACCTACTTTCTAACACCTAAAACCTAACACCTAACACCTAACACCTAACACCTAACACCTAACACCTAACACCTATTTTACCTTACTAACAAAAGCAAAGCCGCGCCGCCAGATTCAATACGACCGCCCGCTGTTTTTCCTATGTAATGATTTTCATAGTCATAAACCCTGCCGTCATTGCGAACAATCCCCACCCGCCTTGTTTCTTCATCGTAAACATACCCATTTTCCTGAAAATATCCCACCTTTTTTCCAGTATTATCATAGACGTCTCCGTTAAACGACACCCTGCCCATTTTAACACTCATTAAGCCGCGAACTATTCCATCGTCGTCAATTGTCGCTATTTTATGGCCCGAGGCATTTAATATATTTACCATAAGTTGGGTGTTAGGTGTTGGGTTCTGGGCGTTAGTCCGCCATTCGTTCGACGCATCTAATACCAAGCGCTTAACACCTATTTCTTATATAATAAAACGTTGTCTTCTTTTTTAGAATACGGCCAGTTGGGAAAAACAAAGTAATTAGAAACAACTTTTGAATTAGGTTTGAGCTCTTTTTTTAATTTTACTTCTAATTTTTTCATCATATAGCCAATGCCGAAAACAGTTACGATATCGAATTCAGAAAAATCAACTGTCCAGAAATTTTTCCAGTGAATAAATGCTCTATTGACTAATCCGGCCTTTTCAATATTTTTTCTTGACGACCAAACCAAAAATGGATTGATTTCATAGCCGTGCGCTTCAGCTCCCGCAGATGCCAAGGCAATCACCAACCTTCCGTCTCCGGAACCCAAATCAACAGCTTTTTCCCCCGGCTTAATATCTGAAATTAGAATCATTTTTTCAACTATATCTTTCTTGCTTGCAGCAAAAAAAGCTCCCCGAAATAGCGCCGCCAAGACATGAAAAAAAAGATAATAAATCAATATAAAAAGATTGAGGACAAATGAAAATATAACGAATAAAATCAATAAAATTATTATTGTTAATGTTTCTGTTGGAATCACAGGTAATAACAGCACATAGACGCCCGACGTCTATAAACTTGCAGACGTCGGACGTCTGTACTTTTTATATTTTACTGAGACAATTGACAGCCCGACTTTTCTGATAACTCCCTCAACGTTAATTCTCCCTCCTGCCTTGAACCATCGCTAAATTGCCAAGTGGGATATGCTTTTATGTTTTCCTGGATACAGACTTGCAGTTGATCATTGCCGTCGGGAGTTGAACATTCCACATAAGGAAGATATTTTTCAGAGCTTCCGAATAAAGCTTTTTCTCTCTGGCAATGGGGACACCAAAAGGCGCCGTAAAATTTTACTCCTTTATCTTCAAGGCATTTGACAAAAGCGTCCAATGTACTCGGTGTACTCGGTTGATTCTTCTGGTATATCCAAACCAGAACTCCGCCCGCTACCGCAAAAATAACAATTACCGTTATTAAACAATATGCTAATCTTCCGTTCATTTAGTTCAATAATAGTCGTTATTGTAATTTTTATCAAGGGTTATGCATAGTTTGTGTCGTTCCCCCCGTTGGGCGCGCTTGGAAGTTTTGGTGGAGGAAAGTGAGACGTCGGACGTCCAACGTCTGATAGGTTTTAAAGTGTCAGACGTCCAACGTCTGAAAGTAAACGTCTGAAAGTAGGATAAATTTCAATGGCTCAACGACGGATTTGAATGGCTCAACGGGCTCCTTTGAATGGCTCAACGGGAGCGCCCCGTTGAGCCATTCAAAATAGGGTATAGGCGCATTTCGTAATTCAGGGCAACATCTTATAACGGTTATAGGAGTGTGGGATTCGAACATAAATCAGATTGAGAGACGAAAAAATGTGATAATTTCAATGTTTCTTGCGACGAAATGTAGTCATAGACTACGTTGAGGAGCAAAAACGAAGAAATTAGCCATTTTTTCGTCTCCCTTCGGGCGAGTGAATTTTGGAAAGATTCTGCGTATTCGGAACTCAACGATGCGCAAGGCATCGTTTCGTTCCTCAATCCTTGACTCTTTCTCAAAATTCAATCGCTCAATTGATTTTGTCCGAACCCCGTACTCCTAAAATAGATAACCAAAAAAACGCCGATTTTTTGACGTTTTTCTACTCACTACTCACTGCAAACTACTCACCACAAACTACTCACTTATAGCTCTAATATCTGCCTCGTATTGGTTCGCAATATTTATGACGCTATTTCCATAAAAACGGTCGTATTTTGAACAGCTACCCCCGCAATAATATTTCATTGCCGCATTAAATTCACTAGTTTTTGCGCCATTATCCCTCAGTAATAATCCTGCTGCCACGAAGGCGTCTCTAATATCCCATGGATCTGCTACTTTTCCCGTAACATCTGATACTTTTTTACCATACCCTAAATTTACCCACGTTGACGGTATGAATTGAGCGGGTCCCATTGCCCCTCCCCATCCATACGGCCGTCCGTTATAATACACCACACAAGAAACGGGAGTAGTCATTGCGCCTCTTGCTAATCCCCTGCCCTGATTTATGGTATCGATAAGATTTAAAAATACTGGAACATCGCGGGAAGGACTCATTGTTCTTGGAGAAAACGCCCCAGTTTTTATTTTTACTCCATCCCCAGTTTGAGTATTTTTTAAATAACATTGGCCGACATTTTTACCTAAATTAGATTCTTGGGTAAGCACTGCCATCATGAAAGCCGGCCTGACTCCGGTAATACTTGAAACATACTTGGCAATATTATACGCTTCGCCGAATGTGGGAGCGTCGGAAACTCCTATAAGGTCGAAAATTCGAGATCTAATGGCAGATGCTTTTTTTTCCGCATCTTGTTTTTCTTTGAGTTGCTGTTGGTATTGGGTTTCAGTAAGTTTTAAATAACCTTCCTGCTGTTTTTTATTTTGTTCGTTCTCTTTCTTTTGCAAATTTTGAATTTGTATGGTTTTCTGCAAGAAACCCTTATCGTCTTCTTGCTTTTCTTTCTGCTCTTCTAAATAAAATTTTAAATCCTTGGTGCTCTTCAAAAGATTAGAAACCTTAGAATTCAGGCTTTCTAAATAAGCCAAATTGCTAAAAAAATCTGACAGGTTGCCCTCAAGCAAAATCACAAAAGACGACTTTTTATCCTCTTCATATATTTTCCTCAAGATATGAGAAATTTGATTTTTAGAGTCCTGAATATTTAAAGAAGTTTTGTCTATGGAAAACTGGGTGTCATTTATCTTCAGGCTGAGATCTTTAACCATAAGGGTCCCTTGGTTAATTTGATACTCCAAGTTCTTTATTTTTTTCTTTAAAGAATCGACTTGGTAATTCAAACTATCTTTCTGTTGTTTTGTTTTTGTAAGGTCTTGGCTAATTTGAACGCTTTGCTCATCATAATAAGCGACGCACTTCTCAAGAAGCGCCCGGCACTCGGTAGAACTTAAGTTTTGGCAACTATTTTCCGTATCAGAAATTTGCTTGCATAAAGTTGCCAAATCCTCTGCTATTATAAAAACAGGTAGAACTGTAAAAAATAGCGAC